>Ga0055474_10000125_pt1 | contig 16559 bp, 11 predicted proteins | sample Muzzi_PWA_D1_FD_57680 | JGI IMG/M metagenome (GOLD analysis project Ga0055474, IMG submission 57680) | Wetland microbial communities from San Francisco Bay, California, USA, that impact long-term carbon sequestration - Muzzi_PWA_D1 | ecosystem: Environmental > Aquatic > Marine > Wetlands ... | reverse complement strand
TCGGCGCTGGCGGAGGTGGTGATCAAGAGCCGGGGCAAGGGGGTGCACCCCATCTCCTTGACGGCGGTTCCCATGGCGCTGACGGCGGGGGTCCTGGGGGGGCTCGCCGGGGTCCTGGAACGCGACGTGCCCGTTACCGTCACCCCGACCAACGTCCTCGCCATCGGCTACCTGGCGGTTTTCGGTTCCGCGGTCAGCTTCGGCCTCTACTTCTGGCTTCTCTCCCACCTCCCAGCGACCCGCCTGGCGTTGATGGCCTATCTGATCCCCCTGGTAGCCACCACGGTGGGGGTGCTCTTCCTCGGCGAGGTCGTCACCGGGCGTATCGTGCTGGGTGGTGCCCTGATCCTCGGGGGCGTGTGGCTGGCGACGCGGGGGACCTGAGGGGCGGGCCACTGGCCCCCCTTTTTTCTTCCATGCTGAGGGTGGTCGCGCGGGTAGATTATCTCCGGCGGACACAAGAAGAGTGCAAGGTGTTGTAGACTGAAGTCTTTGGCTCTCTGCTTAGGGGTTACCCCCTCAGTACCCAAGTCACCCACTGCGCCTGGAGGTTGCATGGCCTATTTTGGCGACAGGAAACGGGATTTTCAGTCCCAGCGAATGCAGGACGTTACGTGCTTGAAGTGTGGCGCCACCATTGCACCGGAGGATTCTGAGTGTTCAGTGTGCGGGAATACCTTCGAGAGTGTGAAGCTGTACGAACCGCAGCACTTCATTCCTCTGTCGATCTTTCTCTCCCCCATGGTGCCCATCTTCATGACCGCCTCCAATTGGGGGAGGCTGGGGGATCCGGTCCGGCGCCGTCGTTGGCTGCTCCTCGGTAGCTTGTGTTTTGTCGGTTTGCTCCTCCTGTATGGATTGCTGCCGGATGTTCCCGGTGGCAACCTGTTGGCCATGATTCCTCACGCCATGATCGGCTGGGGGCTGCGGGAAAGGCAGCGCATTCCGGTCGCTGCGGCGCGGTCCCTGGGCGCCGGTCATGCCTCGACGTTCTCCGGCGCAGTGCGTGGTCTGGGAGTGACGATCCTGGTCAGTGGTTTGGCTGTGGGTCTCTTCATGGCCGGTTACGTGGGTTGGTGGAATTGGCAGGAACAGCGGGGCCTGGCCCTCATGGAAGAGGGCCGGTATGCAGAATCTGTAGAGATCTGGGAGCGCCTTGCTCGGGAGCCGGATGCGGAGGGCTACCTGCACTTCAACGTGGGGCTCTGCTATCTCCATCTCGAACAATGGCCTGAGTCGGCGGGGGCCTTCCGGTACTACCTTCGCGGGGCCAGCAAAGATTCGGACGCGCACGCTCTGCTGTGGTTCGTGCTGGATCGTCAAGGCAAGGAAGAGGAGGCCGAGGAGCATTACGAGACGGCGCTACAACTCGATCCAGAGGTGATGGGACGCTGGTTTGAGCAGTCGGAGTAGTGTCGTGGATGACGACCCGCGCGGCGAAATTGCCGCATCGCGTCTGCCGCGATGCGGCGTCTTTCTTTGCATCCGTCCTGGTGGTAACATCGTACCTAGTAGAGGTCCAGGTACCCATATCCGCAATTTGCGTCGACCAACCACCTGAGACGGGAGATTGAGAACCATGACGACAGACAAAGGTAAGCATGTTAGTGAGGAAGAATCGAGGGCCCTCGCCGAAGCCTCACGGCAGACGGAGTGGATGCAGCCGAGCTTCATGAAAGAGATGTTCCTCGGCAATCTAAGGCTCGACCTGATCGATCCTTTTCCACTGGCTGAGGAGGAACGGCCTGAATTCACCGCCTATTTCCAGGCCCTCAAGGAATTCCTTCGCGACGAAGTGGATTCCGTCGAGATCGACCACACCGGCGAATACCCGCAGCACGTGATCGACGGCCTGGCCAAGTTGGGCGCCTTTGGGATGAAGATCCCGAAGGAGTACGGCGGCCTCGGCTTCAAACACCATGAGTACCAGAAGGTCATGGAATTCCTCGGCACCTGCGACGGAAATCTCTCGGCCCTGCTCTCCGCCCACCAATCCATCGGCGTGCCCCAGCCGCTGAAGCTGTTCGGTACAGAGGCCCAGAAGAAGAAGTACTTGCCGCGCTGTGCCGCGGGCGAGATCTCCGCTTTCGCCCTCACCGAGCACGGCGTGGGCTCCGATCCGGCGCGCATGGAGACCACCGCGGAACTGACCCCCGAGGGCGATGCCTACATCATGAACGGTACCAAGCTGTGGTGCACCAACGGCACCCTGGCGAAGCTCCTGGTGGTGATGGCCAAGCACCCCGGCACTCCGAAGATTTCCGCCTTCGTGGTGGAGGTGGACTCCCCGGGCGTCAAGGTGGAGCATCGCTGCCACTTCATGGGCCTGAAAGCGCTGGCCAATGCCGTCATCTCCTTCACGGATGTGCGGGTCCCGGCGGAGAACCTCATCGGCAAGGAAGGGCGGGGGCTGAAAATCGCTCTCACCACCCTGAACGACGGCCGCCTCTCGATCCCCAACACCGCCATCGGCGTGGCCAAGAACGGCCTGCGCATCTGCCGGGAATGGGCCGGGGAGCGGGTGCAGTGGGGCAAGCCCGTGGGCAAGCACGAGGCGATCAGCCACAAGATTGCCGACATGGCCGCCAACATCTTCGCCATGGAGTCCGTGGCCCGACTGACCACCGCCATGGCCGACGCGGGCAATTTCGACATCCGGTTGGAAGCGGCAGCGTGCAAGCTGTGGAACAGCACCACCACGTGGGACATCGTGGACGATGTCATGCAGATTCGCGGGGGTCGGGGCTACGAGACGGAACGCTCCCTGGAAGCCCGGGGCGAGAAGCCCATCGGGGTCGAGCGCATGATGCGGGATTACCGCATCAACCGGATCTTCGAAGGGTCCGATGAGATCATGCGCCTCTTCATGGCCCGCGAGGCGGTGGACAAGCATCTCCAGGTGGCCGGGGACTTCATCGATATGCGCAAGCCCTTCGGCCAGCGCATGGCGTCCCTGCCGCGCATGGGCGCTTTCTACGCCTGGTGGTACCCGAGCCGCTGGCTCGGCTGGGGCCGCTTCCCCCGCTTTGCCAAGTACGGGCGCCAGGCGGGTCACATGCGTTTCGTGGAGCGGATGACCCGCAAACTGGCGCGGGAGATCTTCCACGGCATGACGGTCTACCAGGCCAAGCTGGAGCGCAAGCAGGTGTTCCTCTTCCGGGCCGTCGATGTGGCGGACGAACTCTTCGCCATGGCCGCTTCCGTCAGCCACCTCCACGCTCTGCGCCAGTCGGGCAAGCCGGAGGCCAAGGCGGCGGAGCGGTTGGCGGAACTCTTCTGCCGCAACGCGCGGCGCAAGGTCAAAGCCCTCTTCAAGGCGTTCTGGAGCAACGACGACGACTTCAAGTACCGCACCGCCGTGGGCGTGCTGGATGGCGATCAGCTGTGGGTGGAAGACATCCTCGACGCGGTCCACCCCCGGGCTGGTGCCCGTCCCGCGACGCGACCGGAAGCGGCGCGGCAACCGGTGGCGGCGCGGGAGACCGTGGCCGCTACCTGACGGCTGTTTCGTGAGAACAAGGCAAGGAAGGGCGCCGGGGGAAACCTCGGCGCTCTTTCTTTGTGGGCCCGGCAGGGCAGGGAAAAAAGGGCGCCCCGGGGAGAGGGGCGCCCGTAAGGGAAACGACGCTGAAAGCGCCTGCGAAGCGGAATCAGCTGTTCTGGAGCTGTTCCAGGATGCCCGTAATGCGGGGCTTCTGGGCTTCCGGGGCCATCTCCAGGGCCTTGCTGTAGAGCTTGCGGGCGCTTTGGGTGTCGCCCTTGGCCTGGTACGCCTCGGCCAGGGAGTCGTAGCAATTCCAGGACTCCGGGTGGCGGTCCACGTTCTTCTGGAACAAGGCGATGGCCTCTTCGGTGCGGCCCTGCTGCATCATCTGGTAACCGGCGAAGTTCACCTGTCCCTCATTGCCCGTCTCGACGGCGCTCAGGCGGGCCTGCTGCGCCTCCTCGGTGCGCCCCAACTGTTCCAGCAGACCGGCGCGGGCCCACTGGCCCTGGAAGGTGTCCTGTATCTGGATGGAACGCTCCGCCCAGCCCAGGGCTTCTTCGTGGTTGATGTTGTTTTGCAGACAGTAGTTGGCGGCGGTGGCCCAACCGGCGGCGTTGAAGCCGGGGGTGCTGCGCAGGTCCCGGCGGATCTTGGCGAGCACCAGTTGTTGGGTATCGACCGCGATCTCGATGGGGATCTGGCGACCGGCCCAGTGGAGGGAAAGGACCGCGGAATCCGTGTCCACGTCGCTGAAGCCGTAACGCAGCTGTTCCTCGAAGGGGGCCTCCCGCGGGGTCACTTCGACCCGCAGGGCGTCCTCCGCCTCGTCGTAGCTGAAGCTGCCCCAGGAGGTGGAGTTCTTGCTAAAGATGATGGTCCAGGTCGAATCCGTGGGGATCATGTGCAGGCCGTACTCCCCGGCGGCAAGATCCTTGCCCTGGATCTTCACCGGGTCGCTGAAGCGAATCACGGTGTTGTCATTGGCGCCAGCGCGCCAGACCGCCCCGTTGGGGACCAGGGCACCCCAGACCTCCCGGTCGCGGGTGGCGGGGCGGTGGTAATCGACCGTCACCTGACTGATGCCGATGGTCTGTTGGGTCACGGCGTGGGGGCTGATCGCGGGCAGGCCCGGGATCTGGGCGGCCAGGGGTTGGGCGAAGCCCAGGGAGAGGAGCAAGCCAACGGCGAGCGCGCCGAGGGCGAGTTTGGGGAGGAAAGTCGTCTTCATGGTCAAGGCTCCTTGGAACGGTGGACAACGCGGGCAGCGAGGGCGCGCCCGCGGGTGCGTAATGCGTACTCAAGGGGCCTGGTACGGAGCGATGCCGGTGAGGTTGCACCGGCGGCAGGGCTCACTCGCCGAGATAGCGGTACAGCACGTCCTGCCACCAGGGGGAGCGCAACTGCTCCAGGATGGCCTGGTTGAGGGGCTCCCGCAGGGGGCTGCCGGGGGGCAGGGCGATGCCGTAGTCCTGGCGTTGGAAGGTTTTGGCCAGGACGGTCAGTCGTCCCGGGGTCTTGGACTGGCACAGGTACTGGAGAATGGGGGCATCGTAGACCACGGCGTCGGTATCGCCCGCGGCCAACAGGGCCACCGCCTCTTCCACCGTGGGCGCCGTCTGGAAGCGAATCTGTTCATTCCGCAGGTAGTCGGCGCTGGTGGTACCGCCGAGGGTGGTCACCCGCACCCGTGGCAAATCCTCCGGTCCTTCGACCATGGAACCCATGCTTCCCACGGTCAGGGAACTGGCGATGGCAGCGGTGAACCCGGAGATGATGATCACGCTGGTGAACATCCACACCAGGGCCACGATCCTTCCCCCCAGGGAACGGGGGGATTTGTCGCCGTAGCCGACCGTGGTCATGGTGACCGCCGACCACCAGAAGGCGTGGCCCAGGCCCCGGAGCAGGCCGTCGCCAAATTCCTCGGGGTTGCGCCGTCGCTCGAAGAGCCAGACCAGGGTGCCCGCCACCAGCAGAATCAGCGTCAGAGTGCAGAGGACCTTCCAGAAGCCGGAGGAAAACAGGCCCCGCACGATGTACCGCAAACCCGCCTTGGCATCTTTCGTGACCGCGATCCCCAGTCCGGAGGACTTGAAGGGGTGGCTGAAGTCCATCACCGCTTCCCGCTCGGGCGTGATGGTCAACGCGGCCACGGCGGCGTCCAGAGTGCCGTCTTCCACCCCTTGCAGAAGGTCCGCCAGGGGGAGTTCCCGGTATTCGTATCGCCACCCATGTTCGGCGGCGATGCGCTCGAACAGGTCGATGCTGATCCCCTGCCACTGCCCGTCTTCCCCCTTCATGGAGAAAGGGGCGGCCTCTTTGGTGCCGAGGATCAGGGTGTGATCCGGGACCTCCAGAGTCTCGGGAGTCTGGGTGGCCGTCTGAGCGGTGGAACTGCCCGCGAGGCCGAAAAGCGTGAAGATCACGGCGAGGGCACACGGAAGAAGCCTGGACATGGCGGAAGTGTAGCGTTCGGCTTTCTTCGCGGCAAGGCGCGGCAAGGCGCGGCAAGGCCGGCAAGGTCGGCAAGGTGGTAGCGGTGCCGCGAACTTTTCCCCCGCAGGTGCGTAGCTCAGGGTCATGAACTTCAGGATATGTGTCGGGTTCTTGCCGCTGCTGGTCGCGTGCACCGCGCCCCCCGAGGCGGTAGATGTGGAGAAAACCGTGGCGGTCCCGGAGGTGTTGGCGCCGTCCGGACCCCACGCCGTGGGGACGGTGGTGCATTCCTGGGTGGATGACTCCCGGTCGGAGGGGGCTACCGAGGATCCGGCGGATTTCCGTCAGTTAGTCGCCCAGATCTGGTATCCGGCCGTGCCGGGCCCTGGGGAGACCTTCCCCTTCTTCCCCCACCTGGAAGCGTATCGAGCTGCCTTCGGGGAGGACTACCCTCTTTCCCTGGGGGAGATCCACAGCCAGTCCGTGGTGGAGGCCAGAGCGGCGGAGGGCGTCTTTCCGGTGGTTCTCTTTTTTCACGGTTGGAATTCCCAACGCTCGGCCTACACCGGCTTGTTGCAGGAGATGGCCAGCCAGGGTTTCGTGGCGGTGGGGATCGACCAGCCCTACGCCGGTCGAGTGGCTTTGCCATCCGGTGAGGTGACACCCTCCCGGGATGACCACTTCTCCAGCCCGCAGGCGATGCTGGAGGTCTATGGGGGCGACGCCCACTTTGTGCTGCGGCAACTCGCCGCCTTGCATACCGCGCCAGGCTTGCTCCAAGGGCGTCTGGACCTGGATCGGGTGGCGGCGGTGGGTCATTCCAACGGCGCGATTTCCGCGGTCCAGGTGAGCCACACCGAGCCGCGCATTCGTGGCGCGGTGTTGCTGGATAGCTTCGATCGCGACGTGGAACCCCTCTTCTTGCTGGCGCAGCCGCTGCTCCTGGTGCGCACCGGCGGTGCCAAAGCCCCCAGTGCGTCCTACCGGGATGCCCTCACCACGGTGGTCTACGATCTGGAGATCGCTGGTGGCAGCCACCGGAGCGTGCTGGATCGTGCTTACCTGGAAGCCCCGGACGGTGAACGCGCCGCCGCCGAGACCCTGGCGCGCCGGATCCGCACGGCCGTGGTGGCCTTCCTGGACGGCGTGCTGCGGGGTGATGCTGTAGCGGCGCCCGGGGTGATCGATCTGGCTACCGAGGGCGCCACGCTGTCGGTCCTGAGGCCCGGTCCGGGTTCAGGGTGACGGCGGATCGGCCTCCCGGCGGCGCACGATGCGCAGACCGTTGATTTCCTCGTGCCATTCCCCACTCGTCCCGTTACGTACCCAGGAACGGCAGGTTTTCTCGCTGTTTTCGTAGCTTCCCCCTCGCTTCCCTGGCTTGCCGAGTTTGTCCAGTTCCGCCTCCCCCAGAAAATAGGGGGCGTACAAATCCGCCGTCCACTCCCACACGTTGCCGTGGACGTCGTAGAGTCCCCAGGCGTTGGGCTCGAAGGAGCCCACCGGCGCGGTTGCATTGTCGAAGGAATCCCCGGTGTTGCAGTTGCCGTGGAGGGGTAGTTTGAGGGCATCGTCGCCGAAGCTGTAGTCCGTGGTGCTCCCCGCCCGGGCGGCGTACTCCCATTCCTGCTCGGTGGGCAGGTGGAAGACTCTCTCCCCGGCCAGGGTATTGAGGCGATGGATGAAGTCCTGTGCATCGCTCCAGTTGATGCGCGCCTGAGGCAAGTAGCGATCCTCTCCGAGTTCGTCCGGTGCCGCGTCTTCCATCACCATGCGCCACAACCCCCGGGTCACCTCGAAAGCACCGATGCAGAAACCCTCGCCGAAGATCACCTCATGGGCCGGTCGCGCGTCCTTCGACCCGGTATCCGAGCCCATCCGGAAGCGACCCCGGGGGATCGGCACCAGGTCGAGATCGAGACCGGGAGGGGAGGGGCACTCGGCCACCTCGGGAACTTCGGGCAGGTTGTAGATGTCGGCGGTGCCATGGCTGCCGACGAAACCGAGGATGCCGGGCGCCTCCGAGGAGCCGCTGGGCGAAAGAGCCAGATACCCTGCCAGGGCGACGATGGCGGCGCCAAGACCGAGGGCGGCGAACAGGCCCCGGCGGGAGCGGCGGGGGAGGCGGTGGAGAGCCGAGTCCTCCCGCGCCGAGAGGCTGGAAAAGAGCACCGGGGTGGCCCATTCCAGGGATTCCTCCCGGGCCAGGATCGCCAGGCGGCCCTCCGCCACTGCCGCTTCCGGCGCTGCGCCCTGCGCCACCTGCTGGTAGAAGGCCCGGCTGAAAGCCTGGGCGGCGCCATCGGAGATGGGGAATTGCATCGCCACCACTTCCGGGATGCCCCCTTGAACCAGGGCGCTGGCCACCCCGGAGTAGGGGTTCCACCCCTGGCGGCGGTCGAATTGCGCTGTGTCGCAGGCATTCAGGAAGACCAGCCGCAGGCAGGATGCATCGTGGACCAGGTCCGCCAGCGCCCGCCCGGTGAGGGGCGCGGTGCCGCCTTGCTGGTTCTCCAGGCAGAGTACGCCGTGCCCCGTGTGCTCCTCAAAACCCCCGTGGCCCATGAGGTGCAGCACATCGATGCGCTGGCTTCGCACCGCCTCCCGCAAGGCCTCGGCGGTGGCGTTGGGCAGGGTGTGGATCGTTCCGCCTTTGCCCAGAGCCTCCGCAATCCACCGCGCTTCCTTCTCCAGGTCGAGGGGGGGCAGACTCTTGGGCTGGGCGGCCACCAGCAGCACCCGCAGCGGGCCTTGCCGCAGCGGCGGCGCGCCCCGGTGGGGGACTTCCAGGCAGCGCACCACCGGGATGTTGGAACGACGGGCCAGAAAGAAGTCGAATTGGGGATCCCGCAGCAGTTCCCAGGGCAGCCCGGCGACCTCCGCCACCGCCGGATCCTTGAGGTCGAAGACCAGGCGCAGGCGCAGGGGGCGGGCGTCCTGGCCGCGGTGGATCGGTCGGCAACGCGCCAGAGCTTCCTTCAGACCCCCGCCCAGCAGAGCGTCAAAGAGCGCCTCGCCGATCTTCTCGATGCGCGCCGTCTGTCGCTGGCGCACCGCGGGCCGCCCATGCCGTCCGCTGCGCCACACCGCGGCCTCCAGGGCGGTCATCCGCCGTTCTACCCGCCGCCGAGAGAAGGGCCACTGAAACGGCGCTTGATGCCCCCGCGCCAGCCCTCGGCCCCGTACCCGCAGGCCCCCCTGACCATCGGATTCGATCTGTAGGGTGAAATCGTCGTATTGCAACGCTGAGGGATCAGCCATGATGCTGAGAATAGACCCTTCTTGGGAGGACTGGGGTTAGGAATAACCCTGAAAAACCGGTATCAGTCCCGTATTCTTGCATTTGTCGAGAAATTTTTCCAGGCGGCTGGAGGAATCTCGACAGCCCTCATTCAGGTGGCTACTCGGGAGGGCGGGAGTGTCCGGACGGCATTGCTGGAGACGCGGGAATGGGACCCCGGGCGCCCCCGGGAAGCGCCTACTTGCCGCCGCCGCCCTTGACCTTCCGAAATGACGCCGACAGCACCTTCTTACGCAGTCGGAAAGACTTCGGTGTCACCTCTACCAGTTCGTCGTCGCGGATGGACTCCAGACATTGTTCCAGGCTGAGGCGCTTCGGGGGCACCAGGCGCACCAGTTCGTCGGCGGAGGAGGCGCGCATGTTGGTGAGGCGTTTCTCGCGGCAGATGTTGACGTCCAGGTCGCTGGCGCGGTTGTGCTCGCCGACGATCATGCCCTCGTAGACCTCTTCGGTGGGGGAGACGTAGAGCACGCCCCGGGGTTGCAGCCCCTCGATGGCGTAGGCGGTGGCCTTGCCGGTGCGGTCGGCGATCAGGGCGCCGCTGCTGCGGTGGGTGATCTCCCCCTGCCACGGCTCGTAGCCATCGAATTGGTGGTTCAGGATGCCGGTGCCCTTGGTGTCGGTGAGGAACTCGGAGCGGAAGCCGATCAAGCCCCGGGAGGGCACCCGGAACTCCATGCGCACCCGACCGGAGCCGTGGTTGCTCATGTTCATCATCCGTCCCTTGCGGTTCCCCAGACGTTGGGTGATGGTGCCGACGAACTCCTCCGGGCAGTCGATGATGGCGATCTCCATGGGCTCGCAGGTGCGGCCATCGATCTGCCGGGTCAGAATCTCCGGTTTGCCGACGCCGATCTCGAAGCCCTCCCGGCGCATCATCTCGATCAGGATGGCCAACTGCAATTCCCCCCGCCCGGAGACCTTGAAGGTGTCCGGGGAATCCGTGGGTTCCACCCGGATGGCGACGTTGTAGAGGGTCTCCTTCTCCAGCCGCTCCCTCAATTTGCGGGAGGTGACATGGTCCCCTTCGAGCCCCGCCTTGGGCGAGGTGTTGATGGAGAAGTGGGTGGCCAGGGTGGGTTCGTCCACCCGGATCGTGGGCAGGGGGCGGGGGTCGCTCAGCTGCGTCAGGGTGTCACCGATGTTGACCTCATCGAGGCCCGCCACCGCCACGATATCTCCCGGACCGGCGTCGGCGATTTCGGTGCGCTTCAGGCCTTCGTAGCCGTAGAGGGCGGTGATTTTCACCCGCTTGGGCTCGTCTTCGGGTTGGGTGCCCTTGCACAGGGCCACCTCCTGGCCCTTGACCAGATTGCCGTTGAAGATCCGACCGATGATCAGGCGACCCACATAGTCGTCGTAGTCCAGCGTCGTGACCAGCAGTTGCAGCGGGTGCCCCTCCTCGTACTGGGGGGCCGGGATGGTCGCCAGGATGGCCTGGAAGAGGGGCTCCAGGGTGTGGTCCTCGCCCTCCGGCTCGCGGCGGCAGGTGCCCGCCTTGGCGTTGGCGTAGAGCACCGGGAAACTGACCTGCTCCTCGTTGGCGTCGAGGTCGATGAAGAGATCGTAGACCTCGTCCAGGACCTCCGCGGCGCGGGCGTCGGGGCGGTCGATCTTGTTGACCACCAGGATGGTGGGCAGGTTCGCGTCCAGCGCCTTGCGCAGCACGAAGCGGGTCTGGGGCAGGGGACCCTCGCTGGCGTCCACCAGGAGCATGACGCCATCCACCATCTTCAAGGTGCGTTCCACCTCGCCGCCGAAATCGGCGTGACCGGGGGTGTCCACAATGTTGATGCGGGTGCCCTGGTACAGGATGGAGGTGTTCTTCGCCATGATGGTGATGCCCTTTTCCCGCTCCAGGTCGATGGAGTCCATGACCCGCTCCGCCACCGCCTGGTTCTGGCGAAAAATGCCGCTCTGCCACAGCATGGCGTCCACCAGCGTGGTCTTGCCGTGGTCGACGTGGGCGATAATGGCGAGATTGCGTACCTCGTCCCGTTGCTGAACTGTCATGGTGTCCGTTCTCCTGGGGTCGATCTGGCTGGGCCTGGTGTTGGGGATCGGGCGCCGCGTTGCGGCGGGGAGGGGAACCTAGCACGGTGGAGGCTGGGTGACAAGCCAGACGGCCCCACCAGAGAGCGCCGAGGTCGTGCTGTGATATCTTCACCGGCGCTGTGCACCGGTCCGTTACGCGCATCGGGTGCCACGCCCACGAACAATGAGTGAATCACGACGCAACGTATTGGCCATCGGTGTCGATGCTCCGACCTTCGACAAGGTTGCCCCCTTCCTGGAACGTTCCACCTTTGAAGTCGATCGCTTCCCCCGGGGGCGCACTTCGCTGGAATTGATCTCGGTGGTGTCCTTCGACGTTCTGCTGGTGCGCTACCCCTTGCCGGATATGCCGGTGCTGGACTTCCTGGAAGAGCTGCGCAAACCCGGCTCCAACTGCCTGCGCACCCCGGTGGTGCTGCTGACGGAAGAGGAGCGCATGGAAGAGGCCCGGTACTACATCGGCAAGGGGGCCAACCGGGCGCTCTCCATCGCCGACACCTCGGACCATTTGCAGAACGCCGTTTCGGATCTGCTCCAGGTGGCCCCCCGGGTCGCGGTGCGCGTCATGGCCAGCCTCCAGGTCAAGCTGGAGGAGGGCACCAGCCTGGCCATGTGCCAGACCGAGAACGTCTCCGCCACCGGCATGCTGGTGCGCTCCAACGTCGGCTACCCGCCGGGCACCCGCCTGGGCTTCGAATTCCTGCTGCTGGGGGATTCCCGGGCGGTCAAGGGGGAAGCCGAGGTGGTGCGCCACACCACCATCGGGCGCGAGGCGGTGCGCGGGGTCGGTTGCCGCTTCATTTCCTTTGAGGACGACGGCGAGAAGCGTTTCCGGGAACACCTGAACCGCCAGAACGCCGCCGAGGGATCAACTTAAGAGGATTCCAACCATGACTGAACTCGCGGAAAAGCCACCCGTCGCCGACCTGACGCCCGGCGCCCAGGCGGAAACCGTGCGCCGTCGCATGCTCAGCCCCTTCTGGATCCGTCTCTTTCTGCTGGTGAAGCTACCCCTGGGCTTCATGGCGGGCTTGCGGGTGCGCCACCTGGACCGCCACCGTTGCCAGGCCAGCGTGCCCTACGGCTGGCGCACTCAGAACCCCTTCCGCTCCACCTACTTCGCCGCCCAGGCCATGGCCGCGGAACTCTCCACCGGCGCCCTGGCCATGTACGCCGTGAAATCCGCCCCCGCCTCGATCGCGATGCTGATCACCGGCCTCGAAGGCGGGTTCGGCAAGAAGGCCACGGGCCTCGCCACCTTCACCTGCGACGGTGGGGACGCCCTGTTCGCGGCGGTCGCCGAAGCCGTCCGCACCGGCGAGTCCACCACCGCCACGGTGGAGACCGTGGGCACCATGGCGAATGGCATGGAAGTGGCGCGGTTCCAGTTTACCTGGTGGTTCAAACGCCGAGGCTAGAGATCCTCAAGGACAGGTCGCGAACGCCGCGGTGTCCGTCACCGCCGCCGCGTTGACCCCCAAGGGGTTGTGATAGGTCCGCACTTCTCCAGAGAAGGTGTCCGTGACCGTCAAGGTGTATTCGACGTTGGTGACGGCGGCACTGAAGACCCAGAAGCGATCGGCGAAGGCGCAGGCGTCCAGGACCTTGACCATCAACTCCCAGTTCTCAGGACTGAAGTACCAGAAGAGGCCGCTCTGGTCGGAGGGGATGGGAACCACGCTCCCCGAGCCGACATTGCCCTGGAAATCCCGCCATTCAACTTCCACCGTGAAACGGTCGCTTTGCAAGCAGAGGGTCTGGCCATCGACGGCGCAGGCGGGGAGCGCGGGCACGGCGAAGAGGCGGGCGGCGACGCCACCGGTGAGAGAGTTGGCCTCCCGATTCCAGGTCACCAGTACCGTGTGCTGGTCGCTGAAGGCCACCGTGGGCGTCGTGGCCCGGAAGGGCTCCTCGTTCACCGGCACCGCCTCGCCCAGGGGGATGCCCTGCGCGTTGTACAGCCGGGCGAAGAGGTTCCAGGGGCCGAGTGGGTCCTCGGAGGCCACCTCTGTCCAGACCACCGCGAAGCGGCCCAGGGCATCGGCAGCGACATCGTAGGAGGGGATTTGCCGGTCGCTCTGACGGATCAGGAAGGGTGCCGTCCGCGGCTGGCCGTCGGCATGGAAGACCTGCGCACCGAGGGTGAAGGGGTCGGGCAGGGTCGGCCAGATCACCATGGAGGTGGCCGGTTGACTCGCCATGGCCACCTTGGGCGGGGCCAGGAACGTGGTGCCTGCCTCCCGGGCCACTTCCACCTGCGGGCTCGTCTCGCCGCTGATGGCGTCGATCCAGCGGGCGAGAATCCGGGTGGGTTGGTTCGGCGTGAACTCCAGCCAGGCCACCACCCCGTCCCCCGCCGGGTTGGCGGCGAAGTCGGCGGAACGGTGGGACGAAACGGGGTCTCCGGGGTCGGTCGGTTCGATCGGTTCCGGGATCTGGAACAGGTCTCCGGCGGTCTCCCCCATGGCATCGAAACGTTGGAACCAGAGGTTGCCGATGGCGCCCTCGAAGGTCGCGAAGACCAGGGCGGTCCGGGGTCCCGGCAGGAGGGCGGCGCGGATCTCCAGGGGGCAGGAGGGGAGGGCCATCGACACCAGCGGTCCCAGGTCGAGTCTCGGCTGGAATTGGGGGTCCAGGATCTGGCCCCGGAGCACACACTCGCCCTCCTCCAGGCCGATCGTGGTATTCAGCAGGTCACCGGTTTCCAGCAGAGAGGCCAGCGGGAAGGGATCCTCCAGGAGGATCTCCTGCGAGGGGCTCAGGGAACCGTCCGCCTCCACGTAGAGCACCCGGTAGGCGTCGATGGGTTCGATATCGTAGACCTTGTTCCAGCGCACCAGGAAGCGGCCTTCCGGAAGGGGAACCATCCGCGGTTCCGAGATGTACGCTCCCGGAGGCCCGGAGAGGAGCAACTCGCCGGTCAGCGGGATGAGTTGGGCCGCGGCGGGCCGCATGCCCGCGAACGTGAGCCCCGCAACGAGGATCGGAACCAGTGTGAGGGCGTGGAGCGAGGAGTGGCGCATGGTGGGAATCTCCATGGGTTGGGCAGGGGCAATTTAGGGGCAGGTGGCAAACGCCGTCGTATCGGTCACGGCGGCGGCGTTGACCCCCAGTGGGTTGGCATAGGTGCGCACCTCGCCGGAAAGGGTATCCGTGACGGTCAGGGTGTACTCCACGTTGGTGGTGGCGGCGGCGAAGACCCAGAAGCGATCCGCGAAGGTGCAGGCGTCCAGCACCTTGACCATCAGCTCCCAATTGGTCGGGTCGAAGAACCAGAACAGACCGCTGTCGTTGGAAGGGGGCGCGTTGGAGACCAGCCGCCCGGAACCGGTGTTGCCGTCAAAATTCCGCCATTCGACCTCGACGGTGAAGCGCCCTTCTTGCAGGCAGAGGGTGCCGTCGTCCCCGGTACAGTCCGCGAGGGGTGGGAGGGTAAAAAGTCGCCCGTAGACGCCGGGTCCTTCGACGCTGAATCCTCGATTCCAGACCACCAGCACGGTGCCGGAGTCGGAGAAGGCCACCGAAGGCGCCTCGAAGCTTCCCACCACGCCCACCTCGTTGACCGCCACCGCGTCGCTGAGGGGAGCGCCCGAAGGGCCGAAAACTCGGAGGAAGTAGCGAATCGGGGCGAAGGCGTCGGCGGTTGTGGGCTCTCCCCAGACCACGGCGAAGCGCCCTTGGAAGTCCGCCGCAAGGCTGTAGCCGACGAAGTCCGCCGGGTTGTCCGGTGGTAGCGAAAAGGGAGTGGAGCGCGGCGTCCCGTCGGCGTTGAAGACTTGACCCAGGAGGGTCCGGGCACCTCCCTCGAACTCCTCCCAGGCCACCATCGCCGCTGCGGCGCGCGCCCCGACCACCCGGTGCGTCCCCAGGCTGCCACCGTCGGGCTGCTCCCGCAGCTGGCGGGGTGGCCCGGTGGCACCGGTGACCGCATCGATCCACCGGGCATAGAGACCGGGTCCCTGGACCAATTCCGGCGAGTCTCCGTCCTCACGCCACAGGGCAAGAAAGGTGTTGTCCAGCGTCGCAAGATCGCCACCGCCCTGGCGACCGGGGGCTTGCGAAGTACGGTCCCCGGTGTGCAGGCTGAAACCGGTCACGACCTGGAGGGGGGCTGTGTACAGGGTGAAGAAGACGTCTGGATTGGCTTCGAATTCCAACGGCAGGAGGTGGGCCACGCGGCCTCCCGGTCCCATCGCCGTCCGCAGCGAGCCTACCGGGCAGGGCGTGCCGGATTGTGTACTGAAGAAACCGATGTCCAGCGGCTCCGCGGTGGGTGGGGTGCCCACAAGGCGACCGATCCAGAAGGCGCAGCTATCCGGACCGTGGAGAAGCCAGGTCGCGGCGATTTGCGGGCTCCCCGACTGTCGGAGCGGAGGTCCCGCGAGGTGGAGGGAGGCGATTTCCCCCACCAGATCGTCGGTGAGCAGGGGGCGCGTCTCCGCCTCCGGGATCCCATCCGCCGCCACTTGCCGGACCAGGATATTGGAGAGATTCAACTCGACATTGAAGCGTTCCCAGGCGACCAGGAACCGACCCCCCGAGAGGGGCACCGTTTGGGGGTTGCTGGCGAAGTCACTGAACACGCCGGAAAGGGGCACCTCATCCGTCAGGGGGGCCAGTTGGGCCGCGGTGGGCAGAGGGCACAGCAGCACGATGCAAGCGAGGAGTCTTGAATGGCGGCGCATCGTTGGGTTCCTTTAGAAAGACTGATGCTAATCTAGCATATCCCTTGCCCGCCTGACAACCCTGGGCCTGGTCGCGGTGGGGTAGCATTGGGGCACTGCACATCGATTTGAGGAGACAACTTTGCTGGAAAAAGTCTTCGGCGTGCGCGCCGCGGGTTCCACCCCCGCCCGGGAGGTTCTGGGAGGGCTGACCACCTTCCTGACCATGGCCTACATCATCGTGGTCAACCCGGCGATCTTGAGCGAGGCGGGGGTGCCGGTGGCGGGGGCGGTGGTGGCCACTTGCCTGGCGGCGGCGTTCGCCACCCTGGTCATGGCGTTGTGGGCCAACTATCCCATCGCCCTGGCCCCGGGGATGGGTTTGAACGCGTTCTTTGCTTTCGGCATCTGCCTGGGGGCCGGGGTGCCGTGGCCCACGGCGCTGGGGTTGGTGTTCTGGGCCGGGGTGCTCTTCCTGCTGCTCACTGTCAGCGGCTTGCGGCGCAAGATCGTCGAGGCGGTGCCGGTGGCGCTGCGGCTGGCGGCGGCGGGGGGGGTCGGTCTGTTCATCGCCTTCATCGGCCTGCGCCAGGGTGGGTTGGTGGTGGCGGATCCC
>Ga0055474_10000124_pt1 | contig 16562 bp, 12 predicted proteins | sample Muzzi_PWA_D1_FD_57680 | JGI IMG/M metagenome (GOLD analysis project Ga0055474, IMG submission 57680) | Wetland microbial communities from San Francisco Bay, California, USA, that impact long-term carbon sequestration - Muzzi_PWA_D1 | ecosystem: Environmental > Aquatic > Marine > Wetlands ... | reverse complement strand
GTGCATTCCGGTTCAGGTCGCACTTACCACGTTGAGTACAATCCACCAAAGAAAGCGGGTTTCGACGACGTAACCGGCGAAGAACTGATACAGCGCGAAGATGATAAAGAAGAAACGGTTCGCGAAAGGCTGTCTGTCTATCGCGAACAGACTCAGCCATTGATTGGATATTATTCTGACAAGGCTAACAACAGCAATCTGCGATATGTGAAGGTGAACGGGCTGGGTGCAGTCGATGAAATTCAGTCAGAAATCGTTAATGGTTTGCAAAACTAGTAGTGTTCATCCCATTCTTTTTCAAATATTATTCGCTTCGATCATCACGTTGCATGATTTGTAACTTGAGCTGGTGTGGTTTTTTAGCTCTGATTCGAAAGTAAAAGCAGTAGTTATCGACGTTGTTCTGAGAAAGAGCGAAGTGCAGGAAAGAACAGAAGTTTAGGAATAGACAGAAGTTCAGGAATACACATAGTTTCGAACAGACTCTGACGACGGTTGAATACGAGTAGAACGGTAATACAGAGTAATCACAGGCAGGTACGCAGTTCAGACAGGTTGTACGGAATAGTTTCCGAGTAGCTCGTCTGATTATCTGATCTGCACTGTAGTTTTCCTGAGAAATCGGGAGACGCAGGAAAAATGCACGAGTTGTTGTCCGTGTTACGGATCAGGAACGAGGAAGGGTCGGGTTGTTTCGATTCGGCAGAAGAAGTGGTTCATACCAGTATCGCTTCCGCAGCCATGTTGAAAACAGGACGAACTTCCGAGATCCGCAAATGTGATGATCCATCCGGCAGTATTCGCATGAGGCGATGCATGTCGGGTGAGGTCCAAAAATGTAGCCGAGGAGATTCTCTTTATGCCGAGAGCGAAAAGCGCAGCTAAAAAGCGCCCTGCGAAAAAACGCACCGCAAAGAAAGCTGCTGTGAAAAAAGCGCCCGCCAGAAAGAAAACGCCCGCCAAGAAAAAGGCACCAGCCAAGAAGAAGACTACGGCGAAGCGCAAAACTGCTGCCCGAAAGACGGCAGCGAAGCGTAAAACCGCTGCTAAACGCAAGACGACTGCCAAGCGCAAAGTAGCTGCCAAGAAGCGGCCAGCTGCGAAGAAGAAAGCCACTGCCAAGAAAAAGACAGTAGCGCGCAAAAAGGCACCTGCGAAGAAGAAAGCAGCGAAAAGGAAAGTTGCCAAGAAAAAGGTAGCGAAACGGAAGGTCGCCAAGAAAAAAGTCGCCAAGAAAAAGGTTGCTAAGAAGAAAGTAGCCCGAAAGAAGGTGGCGAAGCGCAAGACAGCCGCGAAAAAGCGACCTGCTGCGAAGAAGAAGGCGCCCGCCAGGAAAAAAGCCGCTGCGAAAAAGAAAACTGCTGCGAAAAAGAGGGTGGCCAGTAAAAAGGCTCCTGCTCGCAGAAAGATTACTGCTCGCAGACGCTAACCTTCGCGTAGTCCCGTTGCGTCGGCGGTCCGGACACACCGCCTGACGCAGCGATTCTCTGCCGGCACTATCGCACGATGGTGGCGCGGAAGTGTCGACGGCGTTTCGCCAACGCCGATTGATCGGCTGAGATCCCCGTTGTCAGACAGCTCTCAAGATTCTCTCATCAGATCAGGCCGTGAAATGGCAGCACCGTGACCTGTGTGCCGGCGCTCAGATCTGCACTCTCTTTGGAAATTCGAACCAGACAGTCGGCGTTTGAAAATGATGACAGCCGGTTTGAGCTCTGCTCTCCGGTGATGTCCACTTCCATACCTGCGTTTCCCGGGAACAGGCGCCCACGCTGGTATTCTTCGCGGCCGGGCGTGTGTTTGACGTCACATCGAAGCAGCGCTGGAAACGTCAGCGGGTCCTCGATCTGCTTGCAACCTGCGAGAGTCAGGATGGCGGGTCGTGCGATCAGCAGGAAGGTAACAATCGCAGACACAGGATTGCCGGGTAGTCCAATGAACACGCAGTTACCGAGACGACCGAACGCCAGCGGCTTACCAGGCTTCAGGTTGAGGCGCCACAGGTCGAGCGATCCAAGCTGCTGCAGCGCCTCTTTCAGAAAGTCGGCACTGCCGACGGATACGCCGCCGGAGGTCAGCAGCAGTTCGTGGCGTTCGGCTGCTGCTGCGAGCGCCGCGGTGATACGCTCAGGATCATCTGCCAGTACACCCATGTCGGTTACAGACACGGGCATATTGCTCAGCAGTTCACGCAGTGCGTATCGGTTTGAATCGAAAATCTGGCCCGGCTGCAGACGTTCGCCCGGTGCTCTGAGTTCGTCTCCGGAGGAAAAAACGGCTACGCTGGGTTTACTTCTGACGCCAATGTGACTGATTCCCGCAGAAGCCAGCCAGGCCAGATCAAATGCATTGAGCATCCGGCCCTCGGTAAGCAGCGTTGTGCCAGCGCAGAAATCATTACCGGCGGCCCGGACGTTGTCGCCACTGACCGCGGTCACGGCTATTTCGATCTGCTCGCCGTCAACCTCGCAGTCCTCCTGAGCGACGACGCAATCCGCACTGTCTGGAACCGCGGCACCCGTGGTGATTGCAATACATTCACCAGTATCGATTGTTCCGGAGTAGGGGTGCCCGGCCAGACTTTCGCCCACGCACCTCAGATTATGGGGTGGACTGCCTTTTAACTTCCCCGCTCGCAGCGCATAACCATCCATTGCCGAGCTCGGGAAGGGTGGTACATCGATCTCCGCAGTCAGTGATTCACTGAGAATACGGCCCAGGGCGGTGTCCAGCGTCACACCTTCTGTGGTCGCTACCGGGTTGATCAGAGCCTGGATGCGTAACAGTGCTTCCGGCAAATCTAGTGGTTGGATAACATACCTCGATGACATCAATACTTGCGTTGGAAACGTCCGGCACGTTGTGTTCTGTTGCCTTGGATATGGATGGTAGCTGTTTTGAGCTCACCCATCACGTTGAGCGACGACATAACGAGCTTCTGCTTGGCATGATTGACGAAGTCTGCCGGAACAGCGGAATATCACGTCAGCAGCTCGATGCTGTGGCGTTCGGCTGCGGGCCGGGTTCGTTCACCGGGGTTCGTATTGCCGCCGCTGCAGTACAGGGTATTGCACTGGCATTCGACATTCCGGTATTGCCGGTTGGATCTTCGGAGGTGCTTGCTCAAGCCTGGTTGAAAAAGACCACGAGTAAGGCCGAATCCGATCATACCTTGCTGACGTCAATCCGATCCCGTGCCGAGCTCTACTATCTCGCGTCCTTCCGCGTTGAGCAGGGGGATATGACGCGACTCGTGCCGGATGCGCTGTTTGTAGACGCGGCAGCTTGCGCGATGCTGGAAACTGATCTCGAGAAGTGTGCCTGCATCGGCGCACAACCCGAGTGGTGGCAGGGCCCGTCTTTCGATGACGGGTTTCAGGCAACCGCCGAGGATGTCGCTATCATCGCGCGGCAGCGTTTTGCGAATGGAGAAGGCGTCGATGCAGCAGCCGCGCTTCCGGTCTATGTCAACGGTGATTCACCCTGGCGTCGCACGAGTAAGGCGTCGGCATAGTTTCTGATTGCAGTCTATACTTTCCCCAGGCAGTCAATATTTACACGGATTCAAAGAAGCGGAAGCAATGATTCCATGACCTCTACTTGCCACAGTAGTCAGATGCAGAAGGTTATCGGGTCAATCATCTTAAGCCATGTCTGATGCTTCTGTTGCATGAACCACGCGATCTCGAACAGGTAGTCCGCTGGGCACACCTGTTTACTCTGTGCAGCGAGCCCGGCCGCGAGCCGGTCGGCGGCGAATTCTATCTGCGCTTCATCGACGGCCAGCTGTCTCTGTGCAGAAGCGGCGATGGCCAGGGAGTGATAGTACAGAACCGCGATGTTGGCGCCCGAATCCGCGGCAAACTGGCGCTTGCCCAGGCCTGCGGCGATGCAGCCGGAGGTGCCAGAACCGTACTGGACGCTACTGCGGGACTCGGCTCGGATCTGCTGGTGTTGCACGAACGCGGCTACCGGCTCGTCGGTCTGGAGTGCAATCCAGTGGTGTATGCAATGCTGGACAGTTATCTGGTGAGCCGGCACTTGGAAGATGTCGACCTGCTGCTGGCAGATGCCTGCGAGTATCTGCAGGCGCTCGAGCGCGGCAGCTTTGAAGTGGTTTACCTGGATCCGATGTTCCCGCAGCGCGGTAAAAAGGCTCTACCGGGAAAACCGATGCAGTACCTGCGGCAACTGCTGAGCGAAGAGGTCACCGATGTCTCCGCCTTGCTTGACTGCGCCAGACATGCCGCGCGCGATCGCGTCGTCCTTAAAAGACGGCTGCGCGATCCGTTGCTGGCGAAGCCGGACTGGCAGGTAAAGGGAACTTCGGTGCGCTACGACGTGTATCGGCCGCTGCACTGAATCTCAGCTTTCCCGCATGATTGCGTAGCGGAATTCCGGATCGATCACGGATTTTGACGCTTTCAGTATTTCCGGAAACAGATCCGAGTGGCTCAGCCTGCCGTCGCTGTCGACGTTGACCTGTTTATCTTCAATCAGCTTGTCGATGAACAGGTTGAACAGTCTGGCATCAAAGAATTCAGGCGCGTTCAGGCCGTATATGCGGCTCATCTTGTGTGCCACCGCCTGGCTTGCGTTCTGCAGTTCGCCGCGAATCTGCTGGTCGGTATGGCTCAGCAGGGCGATGACAATATAGAGGCGTTCCAGCGTTGGCATGATGATATTGGCGAGCAGCCGCAACTGGGTATGTTCTGCAGTATTGGATGCAGGCGTACAGTAGCCACCATTGGGATGCAGTTCCAGCAGACCGCTGCGTACCAGATGAGAAAGCCAGCGATCGATGGCCGTGATATCCACCCGCAGCGTGAGCTCTTCGGCGATATAGGGATAGACCGTAGTGATCATACGCACCAGCGCGGGTTTGTTAATCGGCCGGCGCCTGCGGTAGATCAGAGCCGCGATCAGCGACGGCAGCGCAAGCGTATGCGCGACGTTGTTGCGGTACCAGGTCATCAGCACCGCGCTGGATGGCGAATGACAGAGAATATCGCCGAACGCGTACTTTTCCCGCGTCAACATGCCGAGCTGCTCGACGTAGTTGATGATCTGTTGACCGGTCATGTCGGGAATGGTGAATCTGCCGTGTTCAGCGTCCATCCTGAGCAGCGCCAGATAACGGTCGAGAAACTCGACCAGCTGCGATTCATCAATGGCGGACCTGGGCGTGCTCAGCGTTGCCAGAGCAATCAGATTAACCGGGTTGATGGCAGCCGCATCGTTGATGCGCAGCAGCAACTCCCGCGCGAGCCGGGTTGCTGAGTCCGGGCCCGGGTCTTCGAGCACCCATTCTTCCACCGCTAGTGGAGCGCCGAAGTTAATCTGTACTTTGCCGAAATCCTGGCGGATCAATCTCAGGCTGCGCGCCAGATCGGCAAACGATTCCCGCTTTTTCTCGCCACCGCGCAGTTCGGAAAGGTAGCTTGTGGCTTCGATGAGCTTTTCATAGCCGAAGTAAACCGGTACGAATGCCAGTGGCCGGGGCACACCCCGCTGATGGTGCTCCAGCGTCATCTTTATCAGGCCCAGTTTGGCCGGTAGCAGACGCCCCGTTCTGGACCTGCCGCCTTCCGGAAAGAACTCGACACTGTGGCCACGGCGATAAACCTGATAGAGATATTCGGAGAAGACAGCCGAGTAAATGGCATCGTTGCGGAAGCTTCGGCGCATGAAGAACGCTCCGCCCCGTCGCAGAATCGAACCAAGTACCGGCAGATTGAGGTTATCGCCTGCCGCAATATGGGGAATCATCAGCCCGTGCTGGAACAGCACATAGGACAACAGCAGATAGTCGACGTGGCTGCGATGCGAAGGGACGAAGACGAGTGTGTGATTTTCCGCGACCTTCACTACCTCAGCCAGACCGCTCACTTCCAGGCCGCTGTAAATGCGATGCCAGAACCAGCGCAGCAGTTTCTCCAGCACCCGCACCGTCGCCATGGACATGTTGGACACAATACTCAGTGCCGCTTTCCGTGCACGGCGTTCCTTTTTCAACGGATCACCGTCTTTACTTTCGAGCACCTGCTGCACATTGCGGCTGGCGAGCACCTGATTGACCAGTGTGCGCTGGTGAGAAAAATCAGGACCCAGTGCGGCGGCGCGCTGGTTGCGCAGCCGCACCCGCAGCAGACGTGCGGCGTGCCGTACCCTTCTTGACGCATCGAAGCGGGTGAGTTCAGCCAGTGCGATCGGTGTGCCGAAACTGACGACAATGTGATGTCGGCTGATGAACAGATTGAGCAGACGTTTGAGCCGGGATGTGACCGCCCAGGTCTCGGAAAACAGACCACTGAACACTTTGCCCTCTCTGGTTGGAGACCGGCCCCAGAACACGGCAACCGGTAGCAGCTGCAACCTTGGGCCATCTTCGGCGTGTTCGAGCAGACGCACCATGCGTTCTGAAGGAGCTCGCATTGTGTTGCGTCTGAACAGTCCGGCAGAGGCCCGATTCAGGAAAAAAAACCGGCGTTCCTCTGACTTTTCGCTGCTGATCTCGAGACGATTCAGGGGGTTCGGCAACTGTTGCTGCTGGCAGATCAGATCCAGCACAATCAGATCAGACAGTGACCGGTTTTCCAGCACGTAGATATATTGCGGGTCCGGCACGGACGTCTCGATCGCTTCGGGTCCAGCCAGTCGTGGTCTTGCGATTTTGCCAATCAGCCAGCGGATGCTGCCGTAGCTCAGCTTCTTCAGGGGCCGCAGTCGATCGGTCATGACGCTGGATCAGTTCCGTTTGCCTTTGAAAAGCTCGCTTGGATCTTCAGGTACGGTAATCTGTTTACCGCGGGAAATGATTTCGACTTCATACACGTCCCGATATTTGGTCGCGGTTGCCTTGTTGGCATCTTCTGCGGTCCGTATCACCGTTGGTCGCAGGAAGATCAGCAGATTTCTCTTCACGGTGTCTTCCGTGTCCGCCCGGAACAACCGACCTATCCCGGGAATACTGCCGAAGAAGGGTACTTTGCTGCCGGCTGCGGCCAGATCGTCCTGAATCAACCCGCCCAATACGATAGTCTGGCGATCTTCGGCCAGCACGGTGGTTTCAATGGTACGTTTTGAGGTGACGACGTCCGAGAACGCGTTATCTCCGATGGGGGTCTGGACGACGTTAGTGATCTCCTGATTGACATCGAGACGGACGGAAGTTCCATCGTGAACGTGTGGTGTGACAGTCAACTGCAGACCAACATCCTGGCGCTGTATTGTCGTGAAGGGGTTGTCGGACCCGTCACCGGTGGTTGTGAACGAGCCGGTTCGAAAAGGTACCTCGTTACCCACGACGATTTTGGCTTCCTGGTTGTCGAGCGTCAGGATGCTGGGCGTCGACAGCAGATTCGCGCTGGAACTGGTGGACAGTGCCTGCACAACTGCGGCGAAAGAGAAACCGCCGGGATCAATCTTGGCGACAGCCAGAGTGGGTGAATTCAAAGCGCCCAGCCCTGTGGTGATATCCGGCGGATCTTCACCGGGAATCCCGGGAATCAGGCTGTTGATAAGTTGATTGACGACGCCGTTCAAGGGGGACGTAATCAGCGGAGAGGTCTTACCCCCGGCGTCGACGGCGGCGAATTCAACGCCCAGTGAAAATCCGTCTTCTAATGAGATTTCGACGATGGCCGCTTCGATCAGCACCTGACTGCGACGGACATCGAGTCGATCAAGGATCTCTTCGACTTCTGACATTTTGCTGCGGTCGGCGCGCACAACTATCGCGTTCAGCGATTCGTCCGCCTGTATGGTTGGCGCTTCGAGACCCTCTTCGGTATTTCCGCCCTGTTCGGCGACGATGGTGTTCAGTATCTCGGCAACGTTGGCGGCGTCTGCATGCTTCAGATAGAAAACCTGAGTCGAACCGGCAGAGGTTGCCGGCTGATCGAGCTTGGCGACAAGTTTCAGAATCTCGGCGACCGGCCTGGGTTTGCCACGCACCACCAGGGTGTTATTGCGTTCGTTGGCGATGAGCTGGATGCGCTGCGGACCGGTGGCTCCCCGGCCTATCTGTTCCGGGGCAACCTTCTCCAGCAGCGCAACAATCGTGCCGACCCAGGCGTGTTCCAGGTTGACCATGACTATTTCATCTTCGTCAGCAACGTCGATCTGTTCCACAATCTCCATCAGTCTGGCCAGGTTGTCGGCATGGTCGTTGATGATGACGATGTTGGGTTTGGCGACTGCGGCAATGTGGCCGTACTGTGGAATCAGCGGCCGCAGGATTTTGACAAGTTCGGCCGACTCGACGTTCTGTGCGGCAACGACGCGGGTGACAAGTTCCTCCGGGGCAATGTCAGAGAGTTCTCCATCCGGCCCGGGTGTCTGTTTGCCCTGGGCATTGGGGATGATACGGATTACGTCGCCGGATGGCATGGCGATGAAATTGTGGACGCGCAGCACGGAAAGGAAGAGTGCATAGACAGCATCGGCATCCATCGCGGTACTGGATATGACGGTTACGTTACCCTTGATTCGCGGATCCACGACGAAGGTCTTACCGGTGATCGCGGCAACCTGAGATACGAACTCGCGAAGATCCGCATTTTTGATGTTGATTTTCCAGGTCTGTTCCTGAGTCATGCCTGCTGGCGCAGTAAATATCAGTACAGCCGCCAGCAACAGCCGGGAGAGGTGATGCATCTTTGAACGACCTGTGATCATTTCAGCGAAGCGGTGACAAAAAACCGCCGCGTTCCCCGTTGTACTTCAAGTCGGGCGGATCCCTGTTCGAGGATTCCGTCAATCTGCGAACGGTCCTGTTGAATATTTCCCACTGGCTGTCCGTTGACAGATAGAACGACGTCACCGGGCTGCAGACCGGTCTGGCTCAGGTAGGGTGACGCAGCAAGGTTGTCGAGCCGGTAACCGCCTGAACCATCAGCGTTGACCGGGGCGATGCCGAGGTCGCTCAACGCGCCTTCCGGATCGTTTTCCAGTCGATCACGGTATGTATCGACGAACTCCCGCGGAGTGGTGGCCGTGCCGTCAGCTGAATTGGGGTCGATACTGCCGGGGGCAAACGCATTGTCCTGATACTCGTTGCTGCCATCATCGTAGCCGGAGTCCTGATAGCTGTCGTCAGCCGATTCGTAAGCCTCACTATCACTGATCAGCGTTTCCGAAGTGTCCGGGAAACTGAGCACTTCCAGATTACCGGCGCGGCGCAGGACCACATGGTCAGGATGCACTTCGACAAGTTCAGCGTTGCCGGGCAGGATTCCGCCTATGCTGTAGAGTTCTCCGGCTTTGCCTTTCTGAGCCACAATGGCGGCGGAATCTTCAGGCTCATCGCCAACAAACACGCCGCGCAACTCGAGTGGCAGTCGGGTTTCCACTGTGGCCACGGTGCTGGATTCGGTTTTTGTACTGACCACGCCAAACAGGTTGCGAGAGAGAATGGCGTTGATGCTGGTGGGTTTGCGCGCCTGTGTCGCAGCTGCACGGACGTCGGACGGTGCTGACGACGTGCCTGTTTCCGGGCCGGAAATAAAAAACAGCACCGTGTTCGCCAGGGTTGCAGCGATACCAATGATAATCAGCCATCGAAGCGGCTCGATGAACCTTGGTGCCCAGGTGCTCAGCAAGACTTTTATAATCCCCAGTTAAGCAGTTGATATTAAAAAACTTGTTCTTCAACCTCCAGCACTACCGCATGATCAGGATCAGCGCCAGGCCAGGGTGTGTCCAACATTTTCGTCAGCGCTTTGGTAACACCGACCTTGGCGAAACCATTGTGCTGTATTTCTGCCTGCAGCAGCGGCGTCTGGCCGCCGACGGGAAGCACCGTAGCCTCGGGTCCAGGTCCAAGCAGGGCAGTCATTTCTGGTAAAATACCTGACGAAATCTTGCCGGCAAGTTGATAGGTTACTGCGCCGCCGGCCCAGTGCACACTACCAGATGTACGTTCCGGGAACCCATCGCGAATGTTTACAGCTACTTCCTGCAGAGTGAAATCTCCGCTGAGTAAAATGTTGTAGGTCTCCAGCCAGCGATTAACCGCAACATTTCTGACTAAACCGCTGACTTGCAGATTGATGCCGCTGAATCCTGATTGAACCGAGCCAGTCAGATCCTGGTCCGGACCCGTCAGAGCGACATGGTAGCCGAGCTTTCCTTGCAGAATTGTGACGCCCTGAAGATCCCAGGAGATGCGTCCCATCGACTGCTGCGCGATCAGCAGATCTCCCTGTCCCGACCACAGAGTGCCGGTGGCGTTGAGCAGGCTGGCCTGGCCGCTTTGCGCGACCAGCCAGCGGGCGATTCCAGCAGGCGCCTGGCTGATCAGCAGGGCCAGAAACACCAGGAAGCCGATGATCAGTTTGCTACGCATCCAGGCTCAGCAGGCTTCGCAGCAGATGCAGATAAATTTCACTGAGTTTGCCCAGGTCGGCGATACGGACACATTCGTTGACCTGGTGAATTGTTGCATTGACCGGGCCCAACTCCACCAGCTGGCAACCCAGTGCCGCGATGAAGCGTCCGTCTGAGGTGCCGCCGCCGGTGGAGTGCTGTGGCGTGAATCCCTGCACTGCCTGCACCGCTCGATCCACCATCTCGAGCAGATTACCGTGCGGGGTCAGGAACGGTTCGCCGGAAACCGTCCAGTCGATTTCGTAGTTGACCTTGTCCTGATCACACAGTGCGTGAATCTGTCGCTTGAGACCGTCGCTGGTCTGAACCGTGGAGAAGCGCAGGTTGAAGTCGACGACCAGCTCGCCGGGAATTACATTGCTTGCACCGGTGCCTGCAGCGATGTTTGATATCTGCAGGCTGGTCGGGGGGAAGTCGTGGTTGCCCTCGTCCCAGCGTTCGCTGATCAGACGCGTCAGCATCGGCAAAGCGGCATGAATCGGATTCTCAGCCAGATCAGGATAGGCTACGTGACCCTGAATGCCGCGTAGCTTAAGTCTGCCGTTCAGCGAGCCGCGTCTGCCAACGCGGATGAGATCACCAACCTGTCGTTCTGATGAAGGCTCACCAATGATGCAGTACTCGGGAATCAACTCGCGCTGTTTCAGCGTTTCCACCACTCTGACGGTGCCGTTGAGCGCGGGACCTTCTTCGTCACTGGTGATCAGGAATGCGATACTGCCGCGTTCAGGCTGTTCCGCGACAAATGTTTCGGTGGCGGTAACCATCGCCGCGAGGCTGCCTTTCATATCGGCACAGCCGCGCCCGTACAGAAACCCGTCGACGATCGTCGGCACAAACGGATCCGTTTTCCAGTCGGCGGGGGCACCGGTAGGCACCACATCGGTATGTCCGGCAAACATCAGCAGGGGGCCACCGCGGTCGCGTATTGCCCAGAGGTTATCCACTTCGCCATGGCGCATGGATTCAAGCGTGAAACCGGCAGATTCCAGGCGAGACCCAAGCACCCGCTGAGCGCCGGCGTCATTCGGTGTAACGCTGGGCAGTGCCACCAGAGCTTTGGTTAGTTCAGTGACTTCATCCATCTTGGTTTGACCGCAAACTGGTACGGACGCATCGCCTAATTATGCGCATGCAGCTGATCGTTCAACTGAATAGCACGACGATTGCTACGGCATTCAATACGCCCGGCTGCCACATTGTGGATAAAGAGCATGTCAGATCCACCAGCCAGTTCCCGCGCTTTTGCCTGCTTAACCTCGTCGCCGTTTTCGTCAAGAATCGAAACCGGTGTTCCGGCGGTGATGTACAGACCGGCAGCAATGGTGCAGCGATCGCCCAGCGGAATTCCGGTTCCGGCATTGGCGCCAATCAGGCAGTTTTCGCCGAGACTGATAACGATCTCACCACCGCCTGAGAGCGTCCCCATGGTGCTGGAACTGCCCCCCAGATCCGTGTTTGCCCCTATGATGACGCCCTGAGAAATGCGTCCTTCTATCATGTTAGGTCCCAGCGCACCGGCATTGAAGTTAACGAATCCCTCATGCATGACAGTGCTGCCATCACCCAGGTAGGCGCCCAGTCTGATTCTGCTGGCATCCGCGATTCGAACACCGGAAGGCACCACGTAGTTGGTCATTCGTGGAAACTTATCGACAGAGGTGACTTCCAGGTGTTCTCCGGAAAGATTCGCAGCGGTGATGGCGTCGGCCAGCTCGTCAATGGCAATTGGACCCCGGCTGGTCCAGGCAACGTTCGGCAGATGTGCGAAAATGTTGTCCAGATTCAGCGTGTTGGGCAGGGTCAGCCGATGTGACAGCAGGTGCAGTTTCAGGTAGGCCTCGGCCGTCGACGCAATAGGCTCGTCCGCATCCAGCCGTACACTGACCAGAGGTTTATCCGTCTCGGCAAATAATGCCATTGCTTCACGCAGTTTTCCCGGCGGCAGTTGGTCTGCAAATCCGGCTACCGTCTGCGCTGAAACCGCGTTGCTGGCGTGATCAAATTGCTTGGCAATCAGCTCTGCAAGCCCGGCTGCAGGGTGCATCAGCGGAGCGGGAAAATAACAGTCCAGGACCTGTCCGGAAGCGGAACTGCGTTGCCGGCCGATGGCGAAGGCAAATATATCAGTCATGATTACGTGTGTGCTGCTGGCGGCAAAGGGCCGCCAAATTATCACATCAGCTCACCGAGCGTCATGTGGCCTGCGCAGCCCAGTCAGCAAGTCGTCTGGCGGCTTCGATACTGCTGTGCAGATCTGCTACCCAGGCCACGCGGATATGTCCCCGGCCCGGATTGAGGCCCTGGCACTCCCTGCTGATGAAAGAACCGGGCAGGACGGTGATATTGGTGGCTCTGAACAGCTCCAGCGCGAAAGCCTGATCGTCCTCGCCGATCCGTATCCAGTGATAGAAGCCGCCTTCCGGCGCTTCGATCTCGAATGCAGCGTCCAGAATCGGTGTCACGGCGGCAAACTTTTCCCGATACGCGGCGCGGTTGGCGATCACGTGTGATTCGTCCGCCCAGGCGGCAACGCTGGCTCGTTGCACCTGAGCAGGCAGAGCACACCCTTCATAGGTGCGGTATTGGAAGTAGGGCGCAAGGATAGCCGCATCACCGGCGACAAATCCGGAGCGCAGACCGGGCAGGTTGGAGCGTTTGCTCAGCGAATGGAAGACGACCAGCTTGTCGTAGCCATCCAGCCCCATTGCGGCGGCCACCTCGAGGAAACCCACCGGAGGCTGATCTTCATCCGGATAGATCTCCGAGTAGCATTCGTCCGCTGCAATCACAAAGTCGTAGCGCTGCGCCTGCTGCAACAGCCACTCGATGTCTTCTCGCGGCAGAACCCGACCGCTGGGATTGCCGGGTGAGCAGACGAACAGCAGCTCACAACGCTGCCAGACGGACTCCGGCAGCTGCCGGTAATCCGGCAGGTACTCGTTTTCCCTAGTGGTGTTGAGAAAATACGGGGTTGCTCCAGCCAGCAGAGCGGCACCTTCGTAAATCTGATAGAAGGGATTCGGCAACAGGCAGAGACTGTCCTGACGACCCGTCAGCACTGCCTGGGCGAATGAGAACAGCGCTTCGCGGGTGCCTGCAACCGGCAGGATCTGATCCTGTGGACGCACTGACGCGGAAAATCGCCGGACCAGCCAGTGGGCTATGCTGTCACGCAATTCGTCACTGCCACGCGTTGCGGGGTAGACACCGAGATCTCCGGTCAAGGCGGCGGGATCAGTCAGCAACTGCACAATCTCAGCAGGCGGCGGATGTCTGGGTTCGCCGATCGACAATGCCACGTGGGGAAAAGCAGCGTTACCGCTGACACCCTGTTTCAATGCGTTCATCCGCTCAAAAGGATACGCCTGCAGCAGTTCGAGCCGTTCATTCATGATCGATTTGCTTCCTACGTCGAAATCGCAGTTCACTGATGGCTGGTTTCACGAAGCCTCAAAGGCTCGCTATCTCGTCATCCAGGCGCTGGCGGATCGTGTTTTCGAGCAGATATTTCTGTTCGCCACTGCGAAACGGCTCGTCGTGTTCGTCGACAATCTCAAAAACATCCTCGACCCGTTCGCCGAGTGTGGCGATATGTGCCTGCAGCACGCTGATGCCCAGATCCGCGAAAATTGCGCCAATGGTAGCCAGCAGACCGGGCCGGTCAGCGGCAATGATCGTCAGTCTGGAATGGTCGTCTTCGTCGGCTGAGCTGATCACGACTTCAGTGTCCGTCGGCAGTTGCTTGAGTTGGCGCGGAACGTGCCGTGTCACCGGCGCAATGCGGTCATTGCCCGGTGCCAGCAGTTTGCTCAGCTGCTTGAGCATTGATTCCCGACGTTTTGCACTCGGCGCGGCACCGCTGGCTTCGAGCACAATGAAGGTGTTCAGGCACAGACCGTCCGGCGATGTGTGGATGGTTGCATCAGCCACAGACAGACCCATCTGATTCAGCGCCGAGACACAATCGGCGAACAGCCGTGCACGGTCAGCGGTGAAGATCAGAATTTCCTTGGCACGTTCACGCCGGATCGGTCCGCGCCGATCCAGCAGCAGGACCATCGGGCTGGCAGCAGGATCGTGCGTAAAGATCTGCTGGCAGACTTCGGCGACCTGGCGGGGGGTGTGTTGGAGAAAAAACTCATCGTTGGGGATCCGCCAGACTTCATCGATCTGCGCATCGCTGAATCCTGCCTGGCGCATTTTCTCTCTGGCTTCTGACTGGCTGGCACGGATCGATTCTTCTCTGTCGCGAGGTGACTCCAGACCCCGGCGCAGTGCTTTGCGGGTTTCGGTGAATAAGGTACGTAGCAGGCTGGCCCGCCAGTCATTCCACAGATTGGGATTGGTGGCGTTGATATCAGCCACTGTCAACGCGTACAGATAGCGCAGTCGACGTTCGGATTTGACCTCACTGGCGAATTCGAAGATCACATCAGGATCATAGATGTCCTGCCTCTGGGCAGTACTCGACATCAGCAGATGCTTTTCCACCAGCCATGAAACCAGTTCGGTATCTTCTTCGCTGATCTCGTGACGTCTGCAGAAGGCGCGAACATCTCTCGCTCCCAGCGTGGAGTGATCTCCTCCCCGGCCTTTGCCGATGTCGTGATAGAGCCCGGCGATATAAAGCAGTTCGATCTTCGGCACGTTGCGCACGCAGTGACAGGCAACCGGAAAGCTTTCTTCACTGGAACGGTAAAAAAAGCGCCGCATGTTGCGAATCACCATCATGGTGTGTGCATCCACCGTATAGATGTGAAACAGGTCGTGCTGCATCTGGCCCACAATCTCACCGTATTCGGGCAGATAGCGTGCCAGCACCCCGTACCTGCGCATTCGGGTCAGCTGGGAAACCAGAGTGTAGGGCGCTTTCAGTAGATCCATGAACAGTTTTGCGTTCACCGGATCGTTGCGGAAGTCTTCATCGATCAGGTGGAGATGATCCCGGATGGCGCGGATGGTTTCTGCTCGCACGCCGGATATGTCCCTTCTGTTGGCCATGATTACGAACATCTCCATGATGGCCGAGGGAGTCTGGGAAAATGTCGTTGGTGACGTTGTTTCCAGATAGTCGTCACGAATCCGGAAGCGTTCGTTTATCGGTTGTATGTTCGGGTCCTTGGAGCCCCTGAGGATGGATTCTTCGAAATACTGCAGCACGATGTCATTCAGTTCACGCAGCTCCAGCACGTGCTGGTAGTAGAGTTTCATGAAACGTTCGACACCGAGCTTGGCATCCGTGTCAGCAAAGCCGAGACGCTGTGCAAGTGTCCGCTGATATTCGAACTGCAGACGGTCTTCTTTGCGTCCGGCAACCAGGTGCAGGCCGAAACGGACCCACCAGAGGAATCTGCGGCCGTCTTCCAGCCACAGTCGTTCCTGTTCTGTCAGAGCTCCGAACGCTTCCAGATCTTTCGGTTCAGCGGTGCCGAACTGACGCAGGAACACCCAGAGCACTGTCTGCAGATCGCGCAGCCCGCCGGGCGAGGACTTGATATTGGGCTCCAGGCCATAGTCGACGTTGTCAAACTGACTGTGACGTTTCAGCTGTTCATCATGTTTGGCTCGGAAAAACCGATCGCCCGGCCACAGGCGTGGTGAAGCCAGCTGTTTTTCCAGCTTGGCCGCCAGCTTGCTGGAACCCGCCAGAACCCGTCGTTCGAACATGGCGGTGGCAATAGTAATGTCGTCCCGCGCCAGCAGCCGACACTCTCCAACGCGTCGCACGCTGTGGCCGACCTCGAGATTCAGATCGTAGAGCACATGCAGAAAATTGCCGATCGCCTCGCGCCAGCGCTCGGGGCGTTTGCCGAGGACCAGCAGATCGATGTCTGAATGGGGGAACAGTTCACCGCGGCCGTAGCCTCCCACCGCTAGAAGTGTCAGCGCATCTGCTGCCTTGCCGGGGATGTGCCGCTGCCACACTTCTGTGATGAACTCGTCGAAAAAGCTGCAGCGCTCCGCCAGCAGATCTTCGACATTGTGTCTTGCCCAGTATCTGTCCGCCTGAATCTTTTCGTGTTCTGCCAGACGCTGGCGCAGACTGGTTATCTCATCGTTGAAGCCGTCGCCGATGAATCTGCCTTTTTTGCCGCCCGCTACCGCTTCCGTGGGGCTCACGCAAAAGACTCTTCGCGCCGGCGGGTCAGAACTTCCGCGCCGTTCGCGGT
>Ga0055474_10000122_pt1 | contig 16578 bp, 12 predicted proteins | sample Muzzi_PWA_D1_FD_57680 | JGI IMG/M metagenome (GOLD analysis project Ga0055474, IMG submission 57680) | Wetland microbial communities from San Francisco Bay, California, USA, that impact long-term carbon sequestration - Muzzi_PWA_D1 | ecosystem: Environmental > Aquatic > Marine > Wetlands ... | reverse complement strand
GGCCAGGGCGGTGCCCCCGCCCCGGGCCACCACCACCGCGATCCCGGTGAAGAGAACCAGCAGCGCCAACAGACCCTTCAACAGGCTGCGCGATACCAGCCGGGCCAGTTGCCCCTGGAGGTCGTAGAGCCCGCCCACCAGTTCCGCCTCCAACCCCGCGGCTGCCACCTGGGCCGTCAACCGCTGGACCACCGCCTGGCGACTCTCGGTGCGGCCCGACTCCCGCATGCGCAGAAAGAAGAGGGCCTGCTGTCGGTCCGTGGTGACGAAGCTCCGGGCGATGTTGCCGTAGGCGTCGGAGTCGAGGAGGGTCAGGATCGCCAGGGGAGGGAGAAAGCGGCCCAGGGCCGAACTCTTCCCTTCCGCCAGAAGCACCGGCAGCGACACCGCCGTGCCCACCGCTGGATCCGTTTCCAGGGCCGCCTGCAATGCTTCCAGACGCCCGAGGTTCTCCGGGGTCATCAGGGTGCCGCCGCCGGTCGCGCGGACCACCAGGGAAAGGGGGCTGCTGCCTCCCGCTTCATCCACCGCTTCCAGCCCCTGGCGTAGGTCGCTGCCTGCCTCGAAGTAGGCCAGGAGGCTGGGATCCGTGTTGAGGCGCGGTAGCCCCGCAGCGGCGGCGAGCACCACCACCACGCTGCCGAGGACCCACGGCGTCAGGCGACGGCTCCAGAATCCCTCCGTCACCGCCCGCCGACCCATCGCCCGGGGGGGGCGAGCCCAGCGCAGAAACGCGGGGTAGGCTCCGTAGGCCACCCCCAGCGCCACCACCGTGCCCACCGCCCCGGCGTTGCCCAGCTCCCGCATGGGCCGGGCGCTGGCGAAGAGCAGGCTGCCGAAACCCAACAGCGTCGTCACGGCGCACCAGAAGGAGGCGCCCGCCGTCTCCCGTACCGCCGCGTCCACCCCCGACGGACCCGCCTCCGGTCCCTGGCGCTGCCAGGCGGCGGTCAGGAACACGATGTGGGAGAGGGTCAGGACGAACACGATGGTGGCGATGTTGGCGGTCAGGAGACCGATGGCGACCCCTTCCAGGGCGAGGAGGATGAGGGTCAGAGAACAGGCCAGGACGCAACACGCCAGGGTGCCCACCACCACTTTCACGGAGCGAAACACCAGCGCCACCGCCAGACCGAAGAGCGCCAGCGCCGCCAGGGAGAAGACCCGCAGATCCCGCAGCAGGCGGCGGCGGATCTGTTCCACCACGTAGGGCACGCCGGAGGCGCGGAGGGTGAAGCCCGGAGCCTGGGCCGCCGCCACCACGGTCTCCACCGCCGCGACCGAATCGGTGCCGTCTTCCATCAGGGACAGAATCAGGTTGCTGGAATGACCATCCGCGGGCAGCAGCAGGCGGCTCCACAGGGGGCTCTGGGCGACCCGCTCGGGCTCGGGGCGGGAGGGGCCGTCGCTGAGGGAATAGACGCCAGAGACCCCCGGCAGGGCCTGGAGTTCAGCGGTGAGGGCCGCGATGCGTTCGCGATACGCCGGATCCAGGAACGCCGCCCGGTCCACCGCCGCCGCGTGAAGCAGGATCTGCGGCTGGGAGGGGAAGAGGCGTTCGATCTCCAGGGAGTGGGCGAGTTGGGGATCGTCGGTGGCGAAGAAGAAGTCGCTGCCCACCCGGGGGGTCAGGTCCACCCCGAAGAGCACCCCCAGCAACGCCGCCGCGGCCAGGGCCAGAAAAACCCAGGGTCGCCGCCGATGGATGGCCGCGAGACGTCGGACGCCGGGGGTGGATCCACTCATGGGGGGAATGACGGATCGAGGCCTCCCATTGTTACACCCGGCGCCCGAGTGGGGGTCACTGGGAAGCTCCGGCGAACATGTTGCGGGAGCTGTAGTCCGCGGGGGGCGCCAGTTCCTCTGGAGCCACGGTGGTTTCCTTCACCGCGGTCACCGCCAGCTCCTTCACCGCCTGGCCGTTCTCATAGCCCACGGAGAGCACCGGCAAGCCGGGCAGGGAGGTCAACTCCTTCAGCATGTTGTCCCCCATGCGCTGGATCAGACTCTCCATGCGGGGCAGCTCCGCCAGGGTGGTGACCATCTGCCGGACGAAGCCCTCCATGGCCTCGAAGCCCTGGCGCAGTTCCTCGCCCTCGGGCACGTTGGACCACTCCGTGACCCAGATATCCCGCACCTTTTCGCCGTCCTCCAACACCACGTAGCGCACCACCGGGTACGTTCCGAGCTGTCGTTGGTCCTCAGTGCGCTGGATCTCCCGCTCCGGCAGGGCCTGACCGCTGGGGCTCAATTGTTCCCGAATGCGTGCCTCCACCGCAGCGCGCTGCTCATCGGGAATTTGGGCGAGCTGTCTTTCGACCTCTTTCAGCGCGTCGGCCAGCTGTGCCTTCACCGCCTGGAGCAGGACGGGGTTCATCTCGCCGTACCACTGGTGGGTGTGATCGATGCTGAGCATGCGCTGTTCGCTGGCCAGGAAAAGGATGCTTTGGGGTGCCTTGCCGTCCGCGTCCACCACCGGGTCGAAACGCAGGCGGTCTCCTTGGACCCAAAGCAGACCCCGGGAGAGGACCGCCCCCTCCACCCCGGCTTCCCGGGTTTCCATCTCCACCACCACCCCCGCGCCGACGACGGCGGGCCAGAGGGCCAGGGTGGTGACGATCAATGTGCGCAGCAGGTTCTTGACCATGGTGTTGTCTCCTGAGAAGTGATTCGGTGCTCGGGGTACCGACTCGATCGGCGATCATCGTGGCCATTGTACCCTTGGCCGGGGGCGCTGCCGCTCCGGAGGGGCCGTGGTATCGCGGCGCCGACGTTCTCTTCGATTTTTCGCCGATCCTGAGCTCGTCGCCGCCCTACGGGCTCCGGTGGGAGAGGTTCTACTCTCGGGAGACTTGCTGGACAACGTTGGCCATGGTGGCTTGAGATTATCACGGCGCCAACGGTACTCTTGAACCTCCATGATGGAACTACTCAGCGACCCCCAAGCCTGGATCAGCCTGATCACTCTCGCTGCTCTGGAGATCGTCCTCGGCATCGACAACATCGTTTTCATCACCATCCTCGCGGCCCGTCTGCCCAAGGAGCAGCAGCACCGGGCGCGGCAGCTGGGGCTGGCGGTGGCGTTGGTGTCGCGGCTGGCGTTGCTGGCCTCCATCAGCTGGGTGGTGAAGCTCCAGGCGACCCTCTTCACGGCCCTGGGCCACGCCGTCACCGGCAAGGATTTGATCCTCCTGGGCGGTGGCCTCTTCCTGATCGCCAAGGCGAGCTTCGAGATCTACGACAAGGTCGAGGCGGAAGAGCCCACCACCCACACCGGGGGTATGGGAGCCGCCGCCGCCACCATGGGGCGGGTGCTGGTGCAGATCATGATCCTCGACCTGGTCTTCTCTCTCGACTCGGTGATCACTGCGGTGGGGATGGCGGAGCACCTGGAGGTGATGGCGGCGGCGGTGATCCTGGCGGTGATCGTGATGATGGCCTTCGCCGGTCCGGTGGGGGATTTTGTGGAGCGTCATCCCAGCATCAAGATTCTCGCCCTCTCCTTCCTGGTCATGATCGGCGTGTTGCTGGTGGCAGAAGGGACCGGTGCCCACCTGAGCAAGGGCTACGTCTACTTCGGCATGGCCTTCGCCCTGTCCATCGAGTTGCTCAACATGCGCTATCGGAAGAAGCGAGCCCAGCTGGCAACGGCCCGCTCCCCCATGTCGAAACAAGGATCGGAGGCACCATGAGTGATCGGGAAGACCAGACCGTCTACACCTCCCACGTGAAGATCGTCCGCCAGCGGGGGCCGCTGCGGGACGCCTATCTGCCCGCGGAGGAGGCGCCGGTACGTTTCGGTGTTCATTCGGAGATCGCCGAGCACTACGGCGTCGATCCGGCGGCCTATCCGCCCAACGCCACCACCCTGGACTACGTGGTGGCCGCCACCGCCGGCTGACTGACCGGCACCCTGGGTGGCGCGCTGGAGGCGCGCGGTATCAATGCGAGCGAAGGGCGGCTGTGGTCGCAGACCGAAGGCCGGATCGGCACCGACGACGGCGTGCTGGTGATCCGGGCCATCCATGTGACCTATCATCTGCGACTGGGTCCGCCGGATGAAAAGACCCGGGCCACCCTGGAGCGCGTCCACGGTTTCCACCGCGATCACTGCCCGGTGGCCCGCACCCTGAAGGGGTGCGTGGAGATCACGACGAGCCTGGAGTTGGAATGACCCCGCCCTGAAACTTCGGCATGTCGGCGTCGGCTGAGGAGAAAGCCAGGTACAATGGCGCGTCAATGGATCGTGTTCCTGGGGAGATTCTTATGTTTTTGCGTGCCATTCTTCGTCTTTCAGCCCTCTTTTGCCCGGGACTGTTCCTGATGGGGTGTGTCCCCGTCACAGCTCCATCCACCCCCGCCCCCCAACCCGAGAGCCCATCCGTGCGACTGGCGGCGGTGGCGGAAGCCCAGTGGCAGCACTCCCTGGCCACGACCCTGCCGCTGCGGCTGAAGCTGGGCTTGCCCGTTCGTGACCTGCCGGATGTGTCGTGGAGCGCGGCGCAGGGGGAAGCGGAGTTTGCCCGCGGCATCCTGGGGCGCCTCGAAACGATTCCCCCCGCCGCCTTGACGCCGGATGAGCGGCGCACGCTGGGGGCGATTCGCTGGCAGGCGGAGATGGTGGTCCAGGGGCTGGAACACTACTGGCTCTCCTTCCCGGTAACGCCCTATGCCTCGCCCATCGCCACCACCCACCACGCCTTCGTCAGCTTCCCCTTCAACGCCGCCCAGGATCTGGCGGCATACCTCAATCTGCTGGCCAAGTACCCGGTGTTCCTGCACCAGATCCACGCCAAGCTGGCGGAACAGCGGCGGCGCGGCATCCTCATCCCCAAGGCGGAAGTCCCCGCCGTGCGGGCTCTGGTGGGGTCCTGTATGGTCCCCGCCGGGAACGTGATTTTCACCGTGGACCCGGATCGCCTACGAACCCTCAACGGGGTCGGAGAAGAGGCCCGGGCCACCTTTTACCGGCGAGTGGGGGAGGCGGTCCAGCGAATCCGCCCCGAACTCGAAGGGCTCCTGGCCTTCCTGGGGGAAGAGTACGAGCAGGAAGCGCCGGAAGCCTTGGGGCTGTGGCAATACCCGGGAGGCGACGCCTACTACGATTACCTGGTGCGTTTGCACACCACCCTCGATGTGACCCCGGAGGCAGTGCACCAGATCGGGCTTCGGGAAGTGGCGCGCCTGGAAGGGGAAATGGCCGCCCTGCACCCGAAGCTGGGCTTCGACGGTACTCCGGCGGCGCTGCACCAACGCCTGCGCACGGATCCCGCCTTCCATCCCCGGCCCAGGGATCCGGAAGCGCTGCGCCGCCGGATGCTCGATCTGGCCCGGGGCATCCAGCCGGAACTGGGGCGCCTCTTCCTGCACCAGCCCGCGGCCCCGTTCGATGTGCGCCGCCTGGACGGGGCGCTGGAGGGGTCCATGGCCTTCGGTTTTTACCAGGATCCGACCCCGGGGAATCCGGTGGGTACCTACTTTTTCAATGGCTCCAACCTGGAGGCGCGCCCCCTGGTGGTGCTGGAAGCGCTGGTCTACCACGAGCTGGAACCCGGTCATCACATGCAGATCAACCTGGCGTCGGAGAATGAGTCGCTGATCCCCCTGCGGCGGGAACTCCAGGCCACGGCGTACACCGAAGGTTGGGGGGAATACGCCTCCTCCCTGGGGGTCGAGCTGGGAAAGTACCAGGACCCCTTCGACTACTATGGGCGACTGCTGATGGACATGCTGGTGTCGGTGCGCCTGGTGGTCGATACGGGGATTCATCGGCTGCGCTGGACCGAGCAGCAAGCCTTCGATTACATGCGCCAGCGACTGCTGGATTCCGACGAGCAGATCCGCACCGAAATCCTGCGCTACGCTACCGACATTCCCGCCCAGGCTCTGGCCTACAAGATGGGGGGGCGCCACTTCGCCCAGCTGCGCCGGGAGGCCGAGGCCACCCTGGGGGAGGCCTTCGATGTGCGCCAGTTCCACGACGCGGTGCTGGGCGGCGGCGCCCTGCCCATGGGGGTGCTGGAGGACCACATCCGCTGGTGGATCGGCACCCACCGCCTCGAGGAGGCCCGGTGAGGGATCCCGGTCGGGAGTACCAGCAGCGCCACGACCGCGCCGCCGCTGCCGCCGCTCACCACGAACGGTGGAGCGGGCGCCTCTCCCTGGCCCGGCTGGGGATCTTCCTGCTCGCCTTCGGCGTCGCCTGGGCGGCCTTCCTCCACCACGCCCTGCATCCGGCCTGGGTCCTGCTGCCCCTGGCCACCTTCGGGGCGCTGGTGGTGCTCCACGACCGCCGGTTGCAAGACGCTGCGCGGGAGCGGCGACGGCAAGGCTGGTACCGGGAAGGATTGGAACGCCTCTCCGGCGCATGGCCGGGGCAGGGGTTGGGGGGGGAAGGCCATCGCCGTCCGGAGCACCCCTACGCCGGGGACCTCGATCTATTCGGGGCGGGCTCGCTGTTCGAGCGGTTGGCCACGGTGCGCACCGCCGCCGGGGAGGCGACCCTGGCGGGGTGGTTGCAGGACGGCGCCAGCGCGGCAGAGGTGGCGGCGCGCCAGGCCGCCGTCCGAGAGCTGACGGATCGCCTCGACCTGCGGGAAGCCCTGGCTCTCCTGGGGGAGGCGGTGAGGGCGACCCTGGACCCGGAGGCGCTGATCGCCTGGGGGGAGGCCCCGCCCCGCCGTCGGCGCCCGGGGCTCCACCTGGCCGCCGGGGGAGCCACCCTGCTGACCGTGGGGACGCTGGTGGCGTGGCTGGGCTTCGGCGCCTTTGGCGGTTCGCCCTCCCCCTTCGTCGCGGCGCTGCTGCTGCACACCATCCTCCTGCGGTTCACCAGCCGCGCCGCCGACCCGGTGGTGGAGGCGCTGGAGAAACCCGAGCGCGACCTGGAGGTGCTCTCGGGGCTACTGGCCCGGATCGAAGAGGAGACCGTGACCAGCCCTCGGCTCCAGGCACTCCAGCAGGCGTTGGAGACCGGCGGTGCTTCCCCGTCCCGGCAGGTGGCCCGGCTGCGCTCGCTGATCGAGTTGCTGGACGCCCGGCGCAACCAGATGTTCGCCCCCCTGGCCATCGTCACCTTCTGGAGCTTCCATCTGGCGGCGTTGGTGGAGCGATGGCGCGACCGGTGCGGCCCGCAGCTGGGGTCCTGGTTGCGAGCGGCGGGGGAAGTCGAGACCCTGGCGGCCCTGGGGGGGTACGCCTACGAAAACCCCCAGGATCCCTTCCCGGAAGTCCGGGAGGGGGACCGTCCGCACTTTGCCGCCCGCGGGCTCGCCCACCCCTTGTTGCCCCTGAGCCAGGGGGTGCGCAACGATCTGGTCCTCGGGGTCGGCGAGGGCAAGGACTCGCAGGCCACACCGCAGCTGTTGGTGCTCAGCGGTTCCAACATGTCCGGCAAGAGCACCCTGCTGCGGGCCGTGGGGGTCAACACCGTTCTCGCCCAGTTGGGCGCCCCGGTGCGGGCGGAGAGCCTCACCCTCACCCCCCTGGCGTTGGGGGCCTCCATCCGCATCAACGATTCTCTGGCGGAGGGCAAGAGCCGCTTCTACGCCGAGATCACCCGCCTGCGGCAGGTGGTCGAATTGTGCGCCGGGGAGCGCCCGGTGCTCTTCCTGCTGGACGAGTTGCTGGCCGGAACCAACTCCCACGACCGGCGGATCGGTGCCGCGGCGGTGGTCCGCTCCCTGTTGGATCGGGGGGCGGCGGGAATGCTCACCACCCACGACCTGGCGCTGGCGGAGATCGCCGAGTCTCTGGCGGCGGAAACTCCCGGCAGAGCCATCAATGTGCATTTCGAAGACACCCTGGAGGATGGCGCGCTGCACTTCGACTACCGGTTGCGACCGGGGGTGGTGCAGCGCAGCAACGCCCTGGAGTTGATGCGCGCCGTGGGCCTGGAAATCTAAGAGCCTGTTGCGAATAGAAACGCATGGCGCCTGGCGGGCGGCACGAGGTCCCCGCAGCGTTGCATTTTTGACCCATACAATCAGTATTGGCCTTCCAATGCGCCTTGCGGGGCCTCTCGCGGCGCTGCGCCATCCACCATCCGTCTATGCGCAACAGACTCCTAGCTCCCGAGCGGGTTTCCCCCACCGGATATACTCCCGATCATGCGCGAACAAAACGTTGTCATCACCGGCGCCTCTTCGGGGCTCGGCGCCTACCTGGCCCGCGAATTGACCCGTCGGGGTGCTCATGTGGGCCTCCTGGCGCGGCGCGCGGATCGGCTGGAGGAGCTGGCGGAGGAATTGCGCGCCGCGGGGGGTCGCGTCGCCTGGGCGGCGGCGGACGTCACCGACCCGGCGGGGCTGCACGCCGCCCTGGACGCCCTGGAGGGGGAGCTGGGGCCGGTCGATGTGCTGGTGGCCAACGCGGGCTACGGGCGACCGGAGCCCCCGGCCAAATTCCAACCCGGGCGCTCCCAGGCGATGTACGACGTCAACCTCTTCGGCATGCTCCACGCCCTGGACTGGGCGATCCCCCGCTTTTTGGAGCGCCAGCGAGGGCACATCGTCGGGGTGGCCTCCGTCGCTTCCTACCTGGGGATGCCCAACTCGTATTCGTACTGCGGCAGCAAGGCGGCGATGCGTGTCCACCTGCAAAGCTTGCGGCTCTCCCTGAAGCGCCACGGCGTTGCGGTGACCACCATTTGCCCCGGTTTCGTGGAGAGCGAGTTGACGGAGAAGAACAAATTCCCCATGCCCTTCCTGTGGAAGACCGACCGGGCGGCGCGGAAGATGGCCGACATCATCCAACGGCGCAAGGGGGAGGTGATCTTCCCCTGGCAGATGGCCCTGTTCATCGCCCTGACCACCCGCTTCCCCCGGCGATTCACCGAATGGCTCCTCTCCCGGGGCGTGCCCGCTTGATCCGGGTCGCCGTGGCCGGGCCTTGAAGTCCCGGATCCCCACCCCCCTGGCCGCCTTCTGGCTGGTGTACATGGCCGGGATGGGGGTCTTCTTCCCCTACTTCAGCCTCTACCTGGGCGATCCGGTCCACGGCCTGGGACTGAGCGGCACCCAGGTGGGGCTGGTGGTCTCGATGATCCCCGTGGCGGCGCTCTGCTGCCAGCCGCTGTGGGGACAGCTGGCGGACCGCAGTGGCCACCGGCGCGGGGTGTTGATCACCCTCGCCCTGGGCACCGGGGTGTGCTACGCCATCCTCGGGCGGCTCGAAAGCTTCCACGCCGTCCTGGTGGGTACCTTCGCCCTGGCCGCCTTCCAGTCCTCCGTCTTGCCGGTGATCACCTCCCTCTCCCTCGCCGTCGTGGGGCGCGAGCGGTTCGGCCTGGTGCGGCTCTGGGGCACGGTGGGTTTCCTCGCCCTGGTGGTGGCGTTTCCCCCGTGGCTGGCGGGGCGGGGCGGGGATCTGTCCTCCCTCTTTCCCCTGGCGGCGGGGCTCTCCCTGACGGCCATGGTGGTGGCCCTGACGCTGCCCCGGGGTGGGGAGGTGGCGCTGCGCAGCCAGCGGGGGGAGGTGTGGCGCCTGCTGCGCCATCCGCCGGTCCTGCGGTTGGTGCTGCTGCTCTTCGCCGCCCAGCTCTGTATGCAGGGGCCGATCCACCTCTTCCCCCTCTACCTCACCGCTCGGGGCGGGGACGCGGCGGTGCTGGGCAAGATGTGGGTGTTTATGTTGCTGCTGGAGATCCCTCTCATCGCCTTTTCGGGACAGACCTTGCGCCGCCTCGGTCCCCGGGGCCTGCTCACCGCGGGTCTGCTGGCGGAGGGGGTGCGCTGGTCCACCTGTGCCCTGAGTAGCAACCTGGCCTGGATTCAGGGGGTGCAACTGCTGCACGGGGTCGGCGTGGCGGGGGTGCTGGTGGGGGGGCCGCTCTACCTGGAACACGCGGTGCCCCCGCGACTGCGCTCCACGGGGCAAACCCTGTTGGCCGCCGCGGGTACCGGCGCCGGAGCCATCGTCTCGACCGCCGCCGCCGGTTGGCTGATCGAGCACGTCGGCCCCGCGGCACCCTACACGGTGGCGGGGGTGGGAGCGTTGGCGCTGGCGGCGGTGCTGTACGGAGTGCTACCGGAGCCTTCTCAACCGGATGGTCAGCGGGAGGGTCGATCGAATGCTCCGCCGGAGATCGGGGGCTTCCCGGCGGAGACGTAGCTGGTAGACTCGACAACGCCTTCCCCATCTTTTCTCTTTTTGCTCGCTGCCAACATCATCCTTTGAATTCCGGAGGACCGCCATGCCCCACCTCTTGTTGATCAGTACCTCGACCACCCACGGCACCGGCTACCTGGACCATTGCGCCTCGGAGATCCAGCTGCACCTCGGCGCGGCGGGCCGCCGGGTGCTCTTCGTTCCCTACGCCCTCCACGACCGCGACGGCTACGCCGCCAAAGCCGCGGAGCGCTTCCAGGCGATGGGCTACGGTCTGGATGCGATCCATCAAGAGGCCGACCCGGTGGCCGCGGTGGAGGCGGCGGAGGCCATCTTCATCGGCGGGGGCAACACCTTCCGGCTGCTGGACACCCTGTACCGTCAGCAGCTGATCGAGCCGATCCGGCGACGGGTGGCGGCGGGAATGCCCTACATGGGCACCAGCGCTGGCTCCAACGTCGCTTGCATCACCATCAAGACCACCAACGACATGCCCATCGTTTACCCTCCGAGCTTCGATGCCCTGGGGCTGGTGCCCTTCAACATCAACCCCCACTACCTGGACCCGTCCCCGGATTCCACCCATATGGGGGAGACGCGGGAGACGCGGATCCGGGAGTTCCACGAGGAGAACGATTCGCCGGTGGTGGGCCTGCGAGAGGGGGCGATGCTACGGGTGGAGGACGGCGAGGTCGAGCTGCGCGGCGCCGTCGGCGCCCGCCTGTTTCGCCGAGGCAAGGAACCGGCGGAGTTTTCCCCCCGGGCGCGGTTGGATTTCTTGTTGGAGTAAGGGGGGCAAGGTCCCCGATCAACACACGGAGAAGTGACCCATGAAGCTCTCGATCTTCTCGGGATCGCCCACGGTACCTTCGAGCTTCGGTGTGCCGTCCTCGTTGTTCTCCGGATCCTCACTCGCCAGCCAGATGCCCAGGCGGGTCTTCTGGTCGTTGGGGCAGCGGATCATCATGATGGTACTCAAGTCGCTGCTGCGGGTGGCGCCGGTCTGGATCCTGTCACGGCTGGCGAGCCACAAGATGTTCTGGTCGCCGACTTGCAGTTCGCCCCGGTTGACCACATCGTCAATATTGACGTTGATGTTGTTGTCCCGCAGGACCGAGGGGTTGTCGTTGGTGCCGTTGAAGAAGTCCTTGAGTTCCTGGTCCTGCTTGCCGAAGCTCAGCATCTTCATGTAGATGAAGCTGGGCTCCACACCTTCCGGGTCCTCGCCTTCGGGGATCGGTTCCCGGGTGAGCATGGCCATGTCGAAGACGAAGGGGAAGGTGATACCCATCATCGGGTAGTAGCCATCCGGAAGAGTTTCCGTGCCCAGGATGCCCATCACCTTCTCTTCTCGGGCTGCCGGGTCTTTGAGGTCGGCCTCGAACTGTTTGACCTTCTGGGCGCCCCAGAAACCGAGGCCGCCGAGCACCAGGGCGATCAGGACCAGGGCGCCGCCGCAGCCCAGGGCGACGTAGAGGCAGGTGGTATTGGAACTCTTCTTATTGTTCATGGCGCATTCTCCCTTGCCGATGGCTTGCTAGACTGCGGCGGTCTCCTACTTCCAGGATACGCACGAGATAGCGAGATCTTATCGTGGATTTTTCCCGCCGCCCCCGGTTAAGAATCACCATGGAGGAGCGTAGACATGGGTGAGGACACAAAGAAGGAGAAACCGTTGCAAGCCGTCAACCCATCCCTGTCGCACTCCACCGCCGCCCCCGGGCGGGCCCCGTTGGCGCCGCCCCCGGCCCAGCGAAGCCCCCGGGCGGCGCTCGAAGAAATCTTCCAGACGCACCATTCCACGGTGCTCAAGGCGGCGTACCGGATCACCGGCAACGCCACCGATGCGGAGGATGTCCTACAGACCGTCTTCCTGCGCTTGATGCGCATGGAACAGACACCGGGGCCGGTGGAGGAGCTGGCCCCCTACCTGCACCGGGCGGCGGTCAACGCCGCGCTGGACACCCTCCGCTCCCGCCGCCGCTCGCGGGCGGTGCCGATGTTCGAGGGCGATGATCCCGCGGCCACGGATCCGCGGCCATCGCCCTATAAGGAACAGCAAGGGCGCGAGATGCGCGATGGACTGCGCCGGGCCATGGCGGGTTTGAGTCCCCGGGCGGCGGAGGTCTTCGCGCTGCGCTTCATCGAAGGGTATGGCAACAAGGAGATCGCCGGCATGCTCGGCACCTCCCAGACCGCGATCGGCGTTTCCCTGCATCGCACCCGTGCCCAGCTCCGGGATGAGCTGGGATCGTTTCTAGGAGAGCAGTCATGAGTCACACGGAAAGTCAACGGGAACAGTTTCTGGACCAGGCCCTCGATGGTCTGCGCTCGGAGGCCCTGAGCGCGGCCGACAGTGCCGCCATCGCACAGCGGGTGTGGCAAAGGCTCGAAACGGCAGGAGTCCACGACGGTGGTGACGGCGCTGACGGTGCTGACGGTGCTGACAGTGCCGACGACCCGGTGGAAATCCGCGGTTGCGAAGGCTACCAGGCCCTGCTTCCCGCCTATCTGGCGGGGGAGCTCACCGCCGCCCAACGCCTCCTGGTGGAGGATCACACCCGGGAATGCATCCCCTGCCGCCGGGCCCTCAAAGCCGCCCGCACGGGGTGCGAAGCTGAGACCGGTCCTCCGCAGCGGAGGGCGCGGTGGTCGGATTCCCCATTGCTGCGCATGGCGGCCACGGTGGCGTTGGTGGTCGGCCTGGCGTTCGTCGCGTGGCGAGGGCTGGAGCTGATCCCTATGGGGTGGGGCCAGCACGCCACGGTGGCGGAGGCCGAGGGCGGCATCTACCGCATGACCCGCGATGGCTATATCCCGGTCCAGGCAGGCGATGAGGCGGACTATGGGGAGGTGCTGCGCACCGCCCGCGATTCCGGCGCCATGCTGGTGTTGGAGGACGGCTCCCGGGTGGAGCTGAGCGAGCGGGCGGAGGTGGAGGTCCATCGCCGCCTCGGTGGCACCACCATTCACCTGAACCGGGGCAACATCATCGTTGAGGCGGCGGATCAGGGGAGCGGCAAGCTCTTCGTTCAAACCGCCGACTGTAAGGTGGCTGTGAAGGGCACGATCTTCTCCGTCAACAACGGCACCAAGGGCTCCCGGGTGTCGGTCATCGAGGGCGAGGTGGAGGTCGATTACGGCACCCAGAAAGCGCTGCTCAATCCTGGGGAACAGGTTTCCACCCACCCCAGCCTGGGGCCGATTCCGGTCTCCGAGGAGATCGCCTGGAGCCGCAATCTGGATGAGTACCTCCAGTTGCTGGATGAGCTCAACGGTCTGCGCAAGGATCTGCACCAGGCCTTGGCATCGCCCAGCCTGCGCTATTCCACCGCCTTGCTGGATCTGGCCCCGCCGGGAACCACCTTCTACGTGGGCATCCCGAACCTGAGCACCAACATTCTGCAAGCCCACCGCTTGATCCAGGACCGGCTGGCCACCAGTCCTCTCCTGGAGGCGTGGTGGAACGACACGTTGGGTCACGCCAGCGCCGGGGGGATCGACCTCGACGACATCCTGCAAGAGGTGGCGGAGTTCGGGGACCACCTGGGCGACGAGATCATGGTCGCCGTGCCGGTGACGGGTGTTCGCGCGAGCGACGGCCCCCCCACCGGGCTGCTGATGCTGGCCCAGACCCCGGACGGCGCCGCCCTGCGGTCCTATCTGGAAGGCAAGCTCACCGAGCTGGACCAGGGCGATGTGGAGGTGGAGTTGGTGGATGATCCAGCACTCCTGGCTCCGGGAACGAGCCCCGGGGATGAGCATCGCTTGCTGATCTGGGTGCGCCCGGATCTGGTCGCCCTGGCGGTGGACGCGGGCGCCCTGCAACAGTTGGCGGCGAGCCTCGACGGCGGCACCAACCCCTTCCAGCAGGAAGCCCTCTACGGGGAACTGGCGGAGGCCTACAGCCATGGCGCCGACTGGTTGATGGCGGCGGACATGGAACGCATCCTGACGGATGAGCTGGTGGCGGCGGATCCGGAGGATACGGGCAAGATCCTTCGCCTGACCGGGGTCATGGATGTCGCCCAGATGGTGCTGGAACGCAAGCAAGGCACCCAGGACACGACGGTCAACTACCGCGCCGCGGTGCGCTTCAACGGCCCGCGCCAGGGGCTGGCCGGGTGGATCGCCGAACCGGCGCCCATGGCCTCCCTGGAGTTCATCTCCCCGGACGCCAATCTGGTGAGCGCCTTCCTGCTCAAGAATCCGGCCCAGTTGGTGGAGGATCTCTTGGCCATCCTCGGCCCCGACAGTGCCAACCTGGAGGAGTACTTGCAATTGCTCGATCAGGACGATGGCACCAACGTCCTGGCGGAACTGGCGGCCACTCTGGGCGGCGAGATCGCCCTGGCGGTGGACGGCCCGATGTTGCCCACGCCGTCGTGGAAGGTGGTCGCCGAGGTCTACGACGCCCCGCGCTTGCAGAACACCTTGCAGTGGCTGATCGATCGCGTCGGGGTGATGGTGATGATCAACGGCGAACGCTGGCTCACCCTGGACAGCGAGACCCACGGCAACCGCACCTACTACAGCATCCGGGTGACCAAGATCGACACCACGGTGTACTACACCTACGAGGGGGGCTACCTGATCGCGGGTCCCAGCCGGGCGATCCTCGATCGCGCGGTGCAGTACCGGGATTCCGGCTACACCTTGACCTCATCGGCCCGCTTCGCGGCGCTCTTGCCCCAGGATGGCCACGCCAACTTCAGTGGGCTGACCTACCAGAATCTCCAGTCGGTCCTGGGACCCCTGGCGGATCTCTGGGCGCGGACGCAACAGGGTCCGCAGGACCCGAATGGGGAGAGTTTGGTGACCGACGCGCAGAAGAGCAAGATCCAGGAACTGCTGGCCCAGGCTCCCGCCACCCTGGCCTGTGTCTACGCGGAGCCGGAGCGGATCATCTTCGTCAACAACAGCGAGGATGACCTCTTCGCGGGCCTGCTGGGATTCGGCGGTGCGTTGGGGATCGAAGGCGTCATGGACGAGCTGATGCAGCGCCAAGGGGTCACGACCTCGGCGGGGTTGCCGACGGCAAATCTCGGAAACCTACGCTGAGGAAGGGTGGTAAGAGGATCCATGCCAATGCAATCACAAATCGATCCATCGGACGCGAGTCAGACGGTCATCCAACTCACCGATTTGAGTGTCCGCCTGGGGCGCCAGGAGGTGTTGAAGGGGCTGAGCGGAAAGTTCTCCGGTCGCGCCATCGGCCTTCTGGGTCCCAACGGGGCGGGCAAGACGACACTCATCCACACCCTGTTGGGTTTCTACCCCCCCACCCTGGGCACGGCGCGGATCTTCGGTCTCGACGTGGTGGCCCAGGCGCGAGAGGTGCGGGGCCTCCTGGGCTACATGCCGGAGCGGGACGCCTTCATCGTCGGCATGACCGGCGTGCACTATGTGCGGCTGATGGCGGAACTCTCCGGTCTGCCCCCCCGCGAGGCGCTGGAGCGAGCCCATGAGGCGATGTTCTACGTTGGCCTGGGGGAGGCTCGGTATCGCCCCCTGGAAAGCTATTCCCTGGGCATGAAGCAGCTTGCCAAGCTGGCCCAGGCCATCGTCCACGGCCCGCGGCTGCTCTTCCTGGACGAACCCACCAACGGCCTCGACCCCCCGGCCCGGCAGCGCATGCTGAAGCTGGTGCGGGAGATCCGCGACCGGGGCGAGACCCAGCTGGTCTTCTCGTCGCATCTGTTGCGCGATGTGGAGAATTGCTGCGACGAGGTGATGATCCTGAAGGATGGGGAACTCGCCGCCTACTGCAACCTGGAAGAGGAGCGGCGGGCCGACCGCAGCTTCCTGGAGTTGGAGATCCGGGGCGACGAGGAAGCCTTCCTGAAGGCGGCAGCGGCGCTGGGCATCCAGTCGGCGCGCCAGAGCCGCCGACGGCTGAAGATGGTGATGCAGAACGGGGTCGGGGTGCGCGAACTCTACCGCCTGGCGGCGGAGCATAAGGTGCAATTGCGGAGCATGAGCTACAAACAAAACTCCTTGCAGGACATCTTCCTGAAGGCGATGGAGGCGGAAAATGGCGGTTTATGAACGGATCTACCGGCGCTACACGGGGGAGCTGACGCCCACCCGCACCCGGTTCCTGGTGATTCCCCGCTACGCCTTCCGGGAGGTGTTCAAGTCGCGGTGGTTCCTGATCTTCTTCGTGCTCTGTTTCGTGCCGCCGTTGATCTTCGCAGCGGGGATCTACCTGCGCCACAACCTGACCTTCCTGGAGTTGTTCGATCTACAGGCGCAGAACCTCTTGAAGATCGATGGATCCTTCTTTTACCAGGGGCTCCTGGTGCAAGCGATCTTCAGCTTTCTCCTGACGGTCTTCGTGGCCCCGGCGCTGATCTCCTCCGATTTGCGCAACAACGCCTTGCCCCTGTATTTGAGCCGCCCCTTCACTCGCCTGGAATACGTGGTGGGGAAGGCCACGGTGCTGGCGGTTCTGAACTCGGCGATCACCTG
>Ga0055474_10000121_pt1 | contig 16649 bp, 15 predicted proteins | sample Muzzi_PWA_D1_FD_57680 | JGI IMG/M metagenome (GOLD analysis project Ga0055474, IMG submission 57680) | Wetland microbial communities from San Francisco Bay, California, USA, that impact long-term carbon sequestration - Muzzi_PWA_D1 | ecosystem: Environmental > Aquatic > Marine > Wetlands ... | reverse complement strand
CCTGGAACCCCTCACCGGGGATGGCACCGTCATGGTGGACCTCTTCAACCAACCTCAACTTCGGGCGGCGGCGCCGCCGAGCCTGGGAGGGTAACGGGCATGTTCAATTCGTTTCTCAAAACCGTCAACTTCGAGGGCCGGGATTTCCGGCCTTCGATCACCCGAGCCGACCGCCAAGACTTCGGCGGCGTGTCCGTGCCCATCTCCACCCTGCTGGCCGCCACCATCGACGCCAGCGACGTGATGTTCGGGGAGGAGATCTTCCGCCCCATCCCTCAGAAGTCGGTGTTGGCTTCCATCCGCACCTGGCTGGATGACCACCTGCTCCAGGTGGACGCCTCCATGCCGCCGCTGGCCAAGTTCCCCACGGTCAAAGCGCGCGGGGACCGCGTCAAGGTGGAGCTGGAGCGCTTCGCTATCGCCTCCCTGCTGGACTGGCACTTTGAGGCCAAGCACCTGGAATCCATCCGATTGGCGGGCGGAAACGTCGCCTTCGAAGAGACCTTCGCCACCTACCAGCTGGCCCAGATGATCCGCGACATGTGGATTGAGGTCTTGCGAGCCAAAATGATTCTGGACCCCGCGAATCACCTGCCTACCAACGTCCGCACCCTCGCCCCGGGCTCCGAATGGAACTCTCCGGCGGGCAGTGCCCGGGCGGATTCCATCGCCGCTGGGGCACGGCTGCGCCTGGGCGCGCCGGGCTTCAGACCGAAGAAGCATATGCTCGTGTGCTTGCCGGACAACGCCGCCGACACGCTGGTGGAGGATGACAGCCTGTGGGGCGCCAATGAAGCGCGGGTGCCTCCGGACGAAGAAGATGCCGCCCGCCGCCTTGGGGCTGGCCGCGCGGTCATCGGCGATACCGCCACCAAGAAGGAGCTGGATGGCGAGGTCGAGTTGCTCTACAACGACACCGTCATCTACAAGGTGGATCACAAGAACCCTCCGCGCCCCATCGTCCTGCCGACCAACACCAATATCTACGACGGCGTGGTGCACCTGCGGGACTCAGGGCGCGGCGTCGCGATGGACCCCAATCACGTCCACGGCACTACCAGTGAATACCCCGTCGCGGGGTTTGACGCCCTCGCCATGATCAATCCGCGGGTCCTCTACCTGGTCCGCAACACCAACAAGAACAGCTAAAGGAGGGAACCCATGCTACACATGGTGCTATGCGACGGGATGGTGGAACGCCGGGGCGGCCAGGATGTCCCCGTCCCGAAACACTCCATCGTCGATATCGACCCCGACGAAGCCGAGCGCATCAACAAGAAGAGCGTCGGCAATCCGGTCTACGAGGCCGTGGCCCGGCTCAAGGGCACCGCCACCGATGCGGCGGTGGAGTCCGGGCAGTTGGACCAGGCCGTGCACGTGCTCGAACAACTCGGCCTGACCGACGCAGCCCAGGCCCTCAAAGCCGAGCGCGTCCAGCTGACCGACGAGGACCCCAAGGATCCCCCGGCCACCGACCCACCGGCCAAGAAGGCCCCGGCCAAGAAGGCCCCGGCCAAGAAGGCCCCGGCCAAGAAGACCGGCGCCGACGCGGCGGGCGCCTCGACCACCCCTCCCACCCAGAGCGCGGGCTCCGGCCCGCCGAAGGAGTAAAGGGGCATGCCGGTCACCTGGGCACCCACCGTGGACGACCTCCGGGACGAGGTGGAGGATCTGGAGAGGTATCTCCCCGGACGCCTCCGCAAGGCCCAGGAGGCCGACCGCGTGCTCTGGTGGCAGGGCAACATCGATACCGCCGTCTCCGAGCTGCTCGAAGCGGCCCGGAGCGGCGGCTGCCCGATCCCCAACCCTCCGACCTCCGACGCCGCCAACGTGCTGACCAAGGCGGCCCTCGCCCTGGCCGGTCGTAACTCCAACGTCACCAGCTCCGACCCCTCCCAGCGTAGCCCCTTGGTGCGCTGGGCGGAGGGGTTCGTAGCCGATCTGCGCAAGGGCACCGGGCTGTTCACCGCCAAGACCAGCAATGACGTGGGCGCCTTCGTTGTGCTCACGCCCCCGAGGTCTGACTGGTGACTCTCGACAAAGTCACCGTCGCGAGCATCGACGACCGGACGTTGCGGTGGGTGGTCGAGCACCTGCGCGTCTGGTCGTGGTTCCCGGAGTTCTTCGGCGATCCGGCCAAGGGTCAGGTATCCAACATCGAACGGGTGATCGCCCTCAACCCCGCCGACTTCGCGACCACCGAGCGCATCCAGGTGGGGGGCCTGCTGACCAACAACCCCACTGTGGTGGGCGAGACCCAGAGGGAGTTGATCGAGATCTACTTCGGGTACGTGTTCGAGGCCACCACCCACGTGGTGGACGATGACGCCATCACCTTCCACACCGTGCTGCGGGAGATCGTCAAATTCCTCCGGGGCAACCCGACCCTGGGGGGGCACACCCAATGCCTCATCGAAGCGCGGATCCTGGGCCTGGGTCGGCACCAGGACCCACAGAGTCGTCGGTTCCGCAACCTGGCCATCGTCCAGGCCACCTATCAGCTGAAGCTCAACCCCAACACCCAAGAGCCGATATTGCCCGGCTGAGGAGTCCCCATGAGTGAACCCTCCACCCTCCGTATCCGCCTCTCCGCCGTGGCCATGCCCACCGTGACCAGCCAGGCCATCCGCAAGCAAGCCGAAGACGAAGAAGACCGCGCCCGCCGCCAGCGCCTCGTGGCCTCCGCCCAGCAACTGGAGGCCCGCGACACCCGCAAGCTCCAGGTTGGCGGCGACACCGTCACCCTGGCCGTGGGGGAGAGCCGGGTGATCCCCGTGGCGACGGCGCCAAAACCCAAGACCCTCCAGGGGTGGCGTAAGGCGGGCGTTGCCGTCGAGGTGGAGCGGCTGTGCACCGTCTGGCTGCCCAAGGACGCCAACTTCCCGGAACTCCTGGTGGGCGCCGCCACCCTCAAGCGGGGTGGCAAAGCCGCCCAGCTCTGGCTCCAGGACCACGACGTGGCGGAGCTGATGGCCCGGGGGCTCGAATGCGCCGACGCACCGCCAGCCACTCCGGCGAATGCGCCCAGCCCGCCGACCGGGGACGACCAGCCACCGGACGAGACCACAATGGACGAGCCGACCCCTCCCAAGAGCGGAGCGAAGGGCAAGTCAACCGCCAAGCAACCCGTCAAGTCAACCGCTGAGGAGGCCAACCCATGAGTGGCACCGCCCCGTTCCTCGATCCCGCCCGGCTGAAACTCTCCGTCGCCCGCCTGGGGGCCGATGGTCACTCTCTGGCCTCCAGCTGGCACGACTTCCTGGGCACCGCCTCCACCGACCTGGAAGCCGTGTTCAACGTGTTCGACAGCGAGAGCTTGACTGGCAGTGGTTTCGTGGGCCGTAGCCTGCCCGGGGACATCAGCCTGGAGGGCAAGCAGCTCACCGTCGAACTGGACCCCCGCACCGCCCTCTACTTCATCGGCGCGGCCCTGGGCACCTTCGACACCGCGAGCCCCGTGGCTGGAGTGTTCGAATACACCTTCTCCCAGAACCGGGGGACCAGCTTCGGGAAGTGTCTTGCCAAGCGCTGGACCATGGGCACCGTGGCGCGAATCATCCGACCCATCTTCGTGCGCCAGTCGGTCTTCTCCTTTAGTGGCAACAACGCCCATGTCCAGTTCGCCCTCACCCTCGACGCCGAGCGAGTAGACGAGGTGGGCGATCCAGTTCTGATCGCCGGGGCCGCCCCGGCGGGCTCCGCCCCATTTGTCCAGGGGTTGCCGTTGGACTTCGAAATCAACGATCCGGATCCCTTCCTGCACCTCAAGGTGACCGACATCTCCGGGCTACCGGGCCTGGTCAAGGTCGCCGCCAAGGTGGGCGCCGCCGTCTACGCTCACGAATCGGAAGTCACCCTGGGTCAACCGATGATCCTCAAGCACCCGGACGGTCGCATCATGGGCGCTCCCGGTGCCGAACTCCAGGTCATCTTCGAGGATCTCACCGGCCTCGCGGTGGACGACGAGTGGCGCCTGCCCATCCAGCGGCCCGTGTGGATTCCGGTCATCACCACCCCCATCGCCTGCTCCTCCGCCATGGCCATCGGCACCGTCAACGGCATCAACTTCCGCCCCACCCAGGGCTCCTTCACCCTCAACAACCCGGTGCAGTTCAACACCTCCGGCGGGGACCGCTTCCGCACCGGGGCCATCGGCAACATCGGCGGCGAGGAGGGGCTGTGGAGCTACCAGCGGGCGAGCATCGATGATCAGGTGGCGCAACTGGTGCGCAATCCCCTGGCGGAGGTCTCCATGGCTGCCCAGTTCCGCACCGCCGAGCGCATCGGCACCACCCCCCACTACCACCAGATCGACATCATCAGCCCGGTATGCAACCCGGCCTCCGGCATCACCGCCCAGCAGCTCGGCAGTGCCACCTCCGTCACCGATACCCTGGTGGTGCGCAGCCAGCCCTCCGGCGATCCCACCTACCCGGACGCCAACAACATCGTGGTCACCACCGACATCGCGGACCCGCTGCTGTGAGGGCGCCCCATGGTCCGGACCTTCCTGAATCTGGCCTCCCTCGATAGGGCGTTCAGCACCTACGTGGATCGCGGGCGGGATCTCTCCCGCCCGCTGAATCTTTTGGCCGATGCCCACGCGGCGTCCGTGGATCGGGAGTTCACTCATGCCCGGGGCGTCCTGGTCACGGGCGAAGTTATCCCGTGGAAGGAATCCCACCCGTTCGGCTCCTACTCGCCCGTGGCGACCCTCCAGCACAGCGGCAAACTGCGCCGCTCCTGGAAGCGTGGCGACCCCAACAACATCACCATCATCACCCCCCGGCGGGTAGAGCGGGGTAGCCGGTTGCCGTACGCCACCCACGTCCGGGGTGGCTCCGGGCAATTCCTCGACCCCTCGCCGCTGGTGGTCACCACCCGCAAGCCCGCCGAAACCCGCCGCCCCTACCTGCTCTCCGACCCGCGCCACTGGGCACAGTGGTGGTTCCTGCTGTTGACCTACGGCGTGGCTCTGTCGCCCGACGTCTTCTTCCAGCTGACCACCCAGCGGCGGCCCCATGGCACCTGGCACCCCAACCTGCGCCGCTATGGTTTCGGGCTGGTGGCCACCTACATCGCCAACGGCACCCTGACCCGCTGGCAGCAATCGGAGATCTCGGGATGACCGATACCGCGAAGGTCGCCTTTGAGGCCAACACCGAAAAGTACTTGCGAGACCTTGACGAAGCCAAGAGCAGAACGGCCCGCACGTTCCAGGAGATCGACGACGAAACCCGCAAGACGGGCGACCTCGGCAAGTTCGAGTCAGAAATCAGGCTCGCCGCCGACCTCATCGACAAGCTCGCCGAGGGTGTGCGATCCGCCGCCGAGGGTTCCGATTTCGAGACCTTGCAGCAGCACGCCGAAGCCTTGGGCGATGCCCTGGTCGCCGTCCGATCCCAGGCCGACCGCATCGACCCCCAACGCACCGAGGAGTTGACAGACGCCCTGGGCCGGGCCACCGCCGCCGCCGCCCAGACCTTCAGTACCCTTTCAGGGACCGAGGAGGCGGAAGCCGCCGCGCGTCGCTACGGTCACAGCCTGGCGGATATCTCCGAGGAGATGGCGGACATCCTGACCCAGGGCGTCCGCACCCAGGATGAACTGGAGGAGATGGGTGATATTCGGCTCGGTCCCCTGCGCCACGATCTTGCGGAACTGAAACGGTGCCTGGTGGAGGTCGCCAAACAGAAGGGCTTTGAGCCCCACCAGGCCGATGCCCGCCAGCTGGTGCAAGTGCTGACTGTCCTTCAGCGAGAACTACAGGATACGAGACGCGGCCTGGATACCGTCGAGGAAGAGCTGCGGGACGTGGAGGACGCCGCCCACGATGCGGGCGACCAGATCGAGCGCTTGCAGGACACGGCAAAGAATGGGGTAACGCTTCCCGTGGCGCCCCCTCAGTCGCCCGCCGCTCCCGCCGCTCCCTCGGCTCCGTCCGCCTCTCCCGGGCGTGCCCCATCCGCTGGGGGCGGAAAGCCCGCCAGCGGGCCGAAGATCTCCCAAGAGGCCGAAGTCATCGGAGCACTGGCGGACAGGCGCAAGAAGGCGGCGGAGACCATCGCCTTTCTCCGCCAAAGCCTGAACGCTGGGGACTTCGTCGGCGCGGCCTCCGCTCTCACCGCCGTGGGCGGAGCCATCGCCGCCCTTGGGGTATCGGCGGCGGCGGCCAAGGCGGTGGAGTTCCTGGTTACCCAACTGGTCGCCGCCAGCAAGGCGGCGGAGCAGCTCCAGAAGATCACCGACCGCATCGACTTCCAGGCCGCCAACCCCCGGGAAGCGGCGGCGGACTACGAATTCCTCCGTGCCAACGTCGCCCGGCTGGGCGGGGACCTGGACGAAGGCTCACAGATCTGGGCGCAGTTTCGCCAGGAAGCCAACGCCGCCGGGGTCGAAGTGAGCGCTCAGCGCGCTCTCTTCGAGGGGGCCACCACCGCCGTGATCGGCACCGGCGGTGCCTATCAGGACACCGGAGCGCTCCTCTCCCTCTTCGCCGAACTGCACAAGAAGGCCCGCCTGGAAGTGGCGGACCTGGTCGCCCTGTCGGAACAGGTGCCGGGGGGGCAGGCTACCGTCCAGGCCGCTCTGGGCAAGAGCGCCAAGGCGGCGGAGGAGATGGCCCGCAAGGGCGAACTGCTCACCCAGGACGTCCTCCCCGCCCTCGCCTTCGCCATGACCGACCGCTTCGCCGCCAGCGCGGCGGACGCCGCCGACACCGTCGAGGCCGCCACCAACCGGGTGGCGCTGTCGTGGCAGGATCTCCAGGCCGTGATCGGGGGGCCGAACAATGAGCGGGTCATCGACTTCCTGAACACCGCGACCCTGGGTCTTAAGGGGCTGCAACCGGAGGCCGAGGCGGCGGCGGAGGCCATCGCCTCGGCGGTCGATACCGAAGTGGCCAAGCTGGGTCTGCTCGTGGCGGCCTTCTCGCTCATCAACCCCCGGGCGCGGCAGTTCCTGGAGTCTGTCGATGATAGCGCCGAGCGTCTCGACGCCCAGGCCGCCGCCACCCTCCGAGCCCGGGGCGCCACCCTCTCCGGCGCCGAGGCCCTTGACGAGATGACCAAGGCGCAGACCCAGGCGTCCGAGGGTGGGGGAGCCACCGCCCTCGCCATGGCTGGGGTGGAAGTCGCCATCAAAGCACTCCGGCAAGAGGGTGCTGCGGCCCCGGCGGACCTCGCCAAGGTCCAGGCGTCCATCGATGCCCTCAAGGCCACCGGCGAAAGCGCCGGGGAGATCTCCATCCTCGAAGAGCGTCTCCGCGCCCTGCGGGCCGAACTGGGACTGCTCCCGGAAGTGGTCACCAGTCTGGACGCCCTGGGTGCCGCCCGGGACCGTCTGGCCAGTGGTAACGGCTCCTTTGCCGACACCCTCGGCGCCGTCGATACCGCCATCACCGCCCTCTCCCGTTCCGCCCGTGTCACTCCCGACCAGCTATCCCAGGTGCGCGCCTCCATCGATGCTCTCGCGGCCCAGGCCGGGGACGACAGCGCGGGCCGTCTCCTGGATCTGGAAGCCCGTTTCGACTCCTTGGCCCGGCGGGCGAACCGCTTCCGGGACGAGGTCAACCCCATCTTTCAGACCCTGGAGGGCTTCGGCGCCAAGGTGCTGGAAGTGCGGGACGCCTTCGCCCAACTGGACCAGGACAGCTCCCCGGCCCGGGTGCGGGCCGTGCGCGAGGCGGTGGAGCAGCTGGTGGAGCAGATGCAGGAGGCCGGGGTACAGATCCCCGCCGACCTGGCCCGCATCGGCGATGCCGTGGGGGCCTCCCTCAGTGATGTGGATCGGTTCATCGCCGATCTGCGAGACAAGCCCCAGGAAGCCCGGCGGGAACTCTCCCTCCTGGTGGAAACCGTGGACCGCCTGCCCGATTCCTTGCGGGCCAACAGCGCCGTCTCCACCGCCTTGCGGGAGCGGGTCGAGTCGTTGACCCAGGCGTGGCTCGCCCAGGGCGCCACCCTGCGCACCATCCCCCCGGAGCTGGTGGCCCTGCGCCGGGAAATGGGACTCGTCACCTCCGAGGCGCAAAAGCTGCTGAAGGACGGAGTGGACCGGGCCGAGGAGATGGCGGGCCGCGTCCGGACCCTCTCCGAAGCTTTCGGGCTCCTGAGGGGCAACACGGAATTCTTGAACGCGTTGAATGGGGACCTGGCGGACCCCGCCGCCGTCGCCAATCTTGCCAACCTTCGCGAACAGACCACGGAACTGTTTGGGTTGTACGAGGGTTCCCCCATCCCCACCGAGTTGCAGCGCATCGCCGAAGCGTTGTTGCCGCCGGGGGAGCTGCTCCGGTTGACGATCAAGGACGCCGACCAACTCAAGGCCGCGCTGGCGGCCATCGGGGAGGGGGCCGAGGCCGGTGCCTCGCGGGCGGCGGAGGCCCTGGGAGACATCGAGGCCCGGGCCAAGCGTCTGGCGGAGCTGGAGTTCAACCAGGGACTGCTGAGCCCCGACGACCTCAACGAACTCTTCTCCCTCCGGGACGGCTACAACGGCGTCGCCGAGGGGGTGGCCAACGCCGCCGCCGCCACGCGTCAGTACGCCTCCGGCCAGACCGCCCTGGACCGGGATCCCAACGCCAAGAATCTCACCCTCTTCGGCGGCAACCAGCAGGCGCTGGACGCCGAGATCGACCGTCTGGTCAAAGCCCAGCAGCAGGCGGGGCGGGGATTTATCGAGACCCAGGAGCAGGCCGACGAGTTCAACGACAGCTTGCAGCGCCACCTGCCCACGTTCGGCCAAGTGGAAGGGCAGCTCATCGCCATGGCGGACGGCGTCAACCTCTGGCAGGGGGCCAATAAGCGGGCCGAGCAGAGCGCCGACCAGCTGGCCGCCAACGCTGAGCGGGCCGGGATCTCCATCACCGCCGCCGCCCAGGCCACCACCGCCGCCGCCCAAAGCCAGAGCGGCGCCTCCTCCGCCATCGCTTCCGGCTTCCAGGAGCAGGCCACTGCCTCCGCCGCCGCTGCCCGGGCGGGGGAGGAGTACTCCGGCCAGCTGGCCACCCTCAGCAAGCGGCAGACCGATTACGGCTCCGCCGCCGGGGAGGTGCGGGCGCGGTTCGATGAGCAGGAGAAGGCGGCACGCGGTGCCGCCGAAGCCGGTGCCGAGGCCGGGGAGAAGGGGGCCAAGGGGCAGAAGACCGCCCAGGAGGCCGCCGAGGAGCACCTCAAGGTGCTCAAGGAATTGGAGAAGACCGCCGAGCGGATGCCGGAGGTTTTCGAGGCCGGTGCGCCCCGCGTGCGGGCGGCACTCACCGAACTGATCCAACTGTGCCAGACCCTGCGCGATTGTTGGGACGCGGTGGGGAAGAAGGCGAGGGGCTGATGGGCGTCTACCAATCCTTCGATGCCGCCGTCCTCCGCATCGAGGCCGATGCTGCGGAAACCGCCGCCGTGCTCCGCGATCTCATCGACCAATGCCGGGAGATCGAACGCCGCCGCCGCCGTGCCCTGGGGCAGGTGCAGTGGGCCACTGGTGCCCTCTTCTGTCTCGTCGGCGGGGTGTTGAGCCAGTCTAACAATCAGAGCCTGGGGAATCGAGGTGAGGTGGAGTTCGACGGCGAAATCAACGTCTTCACCGGCTTCGACGCCACCGGCAGGCCGACCGTCGAGAGACGCCGGGATCCCGGCCCGGGGCGGGGCAGGAACCGGCGGGAGGTGGTGCGCTTCCGGGCGCCGAACAACGACCTTGACATCGGCAGCCTTGGCCTCGCCTTGTGCCGTCATGGGGAAGGCATGAAACGGAAAGGGAGGACCCCCGATGGCCGGTGAAGATCTTCGAGCAGATGCGCGTCTCGGAGCCGAGGGCTTGCGAGACATCGCCGCTGAGCTGGAACGCGTGGAGAGGGCCGCCACCGCCGCCGCCGTCTCCTCCGGCCCCGGCGGCGACACCGCCCCGGGCGCCACCCTCGACCGGGTCAACGCCCCCGCCGCCAACGCCGTGGGCAGCGGGCCAGGAGAGGCACGGCAACCCGGCGTGACAGCCACTCAGCTCCAGCGGGTCGAGCGTCAGAACGAAGCTGTCCTCAAGCAGATCGAGGGCTTCCGCCAGGAGGCCGCCGCCCGCGACCGGGAGCTACGCCGCCGGGAAGAAGAACGCGACCGGCGCCGGGAACTGGCGGAGCAGAGAAACAGACCGGCCAACGGCATCGCCCCCGGCGTCTTCATCGACTCAACGCTCTTGCTATGAGGCTGCCATGACCCAACTAGGACCCATCTTCTGGGGGCAGGACCCCGCCGACCGTGCACCCCACTTCCAGGGGCTGTGGCTGGGTACCGACAGGCTGCGCACCGGCACCCCGCCCGCCACATGGAAGCACGGCGACGACCTGCCCACCGCCCGGGCCATCGACGGCACCGACCTGATCGCCCTGCACGTCGCCGACCCCACCCGGCCCGTCTCCTTCCAGCGCTGGGAGCTGGAGATGGAAGTGCAACTCCTCACCCTGGAAGACAAGCGCCTCCTGCGCCAGGCGGAACAGCTGAGCCGGGCCGGGGAGGCCGTCGCCCTTTTCTGGGGGGAATGGGATCTCGATGTCTGGAGCCTCCCCCTGGCCCCTCCTCTGACCACCGTCTGGCGCACCTACCGGGGCACCCCCTGGCACCTGGCCGGGATCGATCCGGCGGACTACCAACCCCAGGTGTGGGTCCTCGACCCCGGTGGTGTGCGGACGGATCTCACCCCCGTAGCCGCCAACCCGGGACCGGCGGAGGTCGTCGTGCCCGGTGGCCCGGAGCCCTTCGAGATCTCCACCCACGCCGATCTCCAGGGCGATCACCCAGCGGGGTACCTGGTGCTCTGGTATCCCATCGTCGCCCTGGGGCGGCTACAGGTGGATTGGGCACTCAAGGGCTCCAACTCCGCCACCGCCAAGCTCCGCTTCATCGAGGCGAGGTGACCGTGGAGGTCATCCACTCCTGCGCCACCCTCTCCGGCGCGGTCACCGCCACCCACTCCGGCGCCACCCTCCAGAGTGCGGTCACTGCCGCGCCCCGGGATCCCGCCGTCCAGCCTCTGGTCCAGGGTTCCGTATCCGGCGCCGTCCATCGGGCCGTCACCGCCCAGCGGCTGGTCTACCGGTGGCGGGTGACGTGGGGCGGGGTGGAGATCCCCGCCGGGGACCTGGTCTTCCCGATCTCGGTGGTGGAACAGCGGGGCGGTATCCACTCCTGGACCTGCGGGGTGCGTATCCGCCGCGACGGCACCTCCGCCATCGGGCGCCTCGCCGAGGGCAAGATGGGGATGTGTCGCAAGGTCACGATCTCTGTCGTCATCCACACCGACCAGGGCGCGCGGGAGATCGTCAAGCTCCAGGACGGCATCGTCCGCGACGTGGGGGACCAGCTGTTTCCCCCCGCCATCCGCCTCAGTGGCACCGGCCCCGGGGGCCGCTACGACCAGGCCAAGGCGGGAGTGCTGGTGCCTCGCGGGTCGCTGCGTTCCCGGGGCGCCATCGCCACCCAGGTGCTCGCTTCCGCCGGGGTGCCCGCCGCCCAGATCGCCATCGCTCCCGGGGCGGTGATCACCAAGTTGGTCAACGCCGAGCTGGAGAGCCCGCTTCCCTTGGTCAACGATCTGCTCTACCCGGAGCTGCGCGCCTGCCATTGGGTCCCCGCCACCGGCATCCTCACCACCGCCCCTCTGGGTCGCCTGGAAGGGGGCGCTTCCGCCGTTGCCACCGCCGCCCACCTCCTCGCTGACCAGCCCCCCGGCCCCTCCACGGGGGAGGTCTCCCAGGGACCCACCGGATTCCAGGTCGTCTCCACCCAGCAGTTGACCGATCCGGATTGCGGCGAGCAGACCACCATCAAGACGGTCACCATCCTCCGGATCATGACCCCTCCGGTGGCGGTGGCCAGCTACAACTCGGCGGGGGAGGTGGTGCCCTTCTCATTCACCCTCACCAGCCCCCGGTCGATCCCCTTCCAGCGCACCGTCATTGCCGAGACCACCCGCTGCGGCAAGCTGGTCTACCGCCGCACCGGCGAATGGGAGTGGTTCCGGGGTGCCGAGGTGTGGAAGGCGCGGCTGGACACCGATGGCACTATCGCGGCGGTCAACACCCGGTGGATGTACCAGCAGCCCCAGCCCACCCCGGTGGGGGGGACGGAGCTGGACCCCACGCCGATGTATGAATCCCACCTGGCTCGCTTCGAGGAAACGAAAGTCACCCACGAGTATTGGGAATTCGAAGACGGCCAGCTCCAGCGACGGCGCAAGCTCCGGGAGGGCTGGCGCAACACCCGACGAGCGCTGAAACACCGGAACGCCCTCGATGCCGGGATCCCCTGGGAGGAACTGCCCTACATCGTCAACGCCCGGGTCCTGGCCAACGGCCACCGGGTCGGCCCCTCCGGACGCCAGGAGTTCCTGCGCTTCGTGGGCGGGCAGCGGGGGCTCGACTCCGAGGAGGTCGAGATCTCCGCCGCCGGAGGTTTCGTTGAGCGGGAGGAGACTCTCAAGGAGGGATGGGGACTCTTTCCGGGATCCGCCTGGTGGTTCGGTAGCGATCTGACCTCCCTCTTTGAGACCGAGATCTTCACCCAGCTGGAGAAGGTCACCGAGACCCTTGCCGCCCGGGGCGAGGCTGCCCACCAGCGCATCAGCGTCGTGGAGCTGCCCACCCAACCCAACGACCCGCGCCACGGTCAGGTCACCATCGAAGAGGAAAACGGATCCCTGCCCGCCATCCCCACCCTCGAAATCGCCGAGGGAGGCGTCGCCGCCCCGGCGGATGCGATCCAGCGCATCGAGGCCACCTATGATCTCGCCATCCCCGCCGACTGCCGCACCCCGCGCACCGAGACCGTCGAAGTGGAGTTCGCCGAGACCCCGGCGGAGTTGCTCGCGGTGGGCGTGCACCTGGGGGACGAGAGCCTGAAGATTCGCTCCCCGGCCAGCCTCCTCCTAAACCCCGCCGTCTGCACCACCCGCCCCCTCCGCGTGGAGGCTGCGCCGTTCCTCGTCGCCACTCTGCACCCCACCGTGGTGGAGCACTCCCAGGCCGATGAGCGCTCCATCCCCATCACGCGCGTGGAGGTCGATATCTATGCAGACTGACGCCGTCCACCGCCTGGCCGGGGTGCTCCGCCGCGACCGCGCCCGCTCCGCCGACGCCGTCCCGGCGCGCTACGTTCGACCCCTCGACGACGATGGCCGGGCGCTGGTGGAGATCGATGGCCAGACCGTGGAGGCCACCTCCCTCGCGGGATGGACCTACGCCCCCGGCACCGAGGTTCTGATCGGCAAGCCCCGGGGCGGGCGGGAGCGAGTCATCCTCAGCGGCCCCCCACCGGGGAAGCAAGGGGCGTCCGGGTACCCGGTGCTGGGCGTGTCCGCCTCCCGCCCCATCGTGCCCGCCGAGCCGGAGTTCCCGCCCCTGCCGCCGCCGGAAGACTTCGACCCCCTCCCCCCCGGATTCGGCCCCCAGACCGGAGCCTGGGGGCGCTACGGCACCCTGGCCACGATGATCGATTCCCCCGGGTGGGTGGCCGGGCGCACCCTCCAGGCGCAGGACTTTGTCGGCGGCGTCCACCCCACTGCCATCGTCTCCCCCGACCTGCCCATCTCCGAGACCCCAACCGGCGGGCCGCTGTTGCACCGGGGACAATCCCACGATGCCGGGATCTGGCCCAGCGAGACCAACCCGCCCCAGCCGGGGCAGTGGAAGGTCGTCAACCAAGGCGGCACGGAAGTGATGGATGTGCCCATCGCCCACAACTCCCCCGAGTGGCGGATCTACAACGATGGGGGAGTGCACAGCGCCTTCCTTATCTACTCCGGCTCCTTCGTCTTCTTCGGCAACCAACCCCACGGCCTCGCCTTCGCCATCTTCGACGGTGGGGAACAGGTGGGCGTCCTCAACACCGGCCAGCAACTCACCGAGAGCCGCTATGCGGTCCCGGCGGAGGAAGCCTGGGCCGCCATCCAAGGAGGGTAACCATGCCTGCACAGATCCAGATCCTCGACGCCGCCGGTTTGGCCATCCCCGACCTGACCCAGCTCGCCACCACCGACACCGGCACCCCCGGGGCGCCCCTCGATGTCCTGATCCGCAACGCCGGGGACGAGCCCGCCGTCGAGGGGCAAGTGCGCATCCTGGCCCGGCTGGACAACCTCAGCCCCTGGCGGGCGGACGGGCTGCTACCCCTGGACGAAGGGTGGGTGGAGATCGCCGTGGACGGCGGGCCGTTCCTCCCCCTGGGCGCCGGGCGCCTGGTCGCCATCCCCGACCTCGACCCGGGGGAGGAGATCCCCGCCCAGCTCCGCCAGCACCCGCCCTCCGGCGGGGCGGATCACACCTTCGACTATCAACTCCAGGCCCTCACCGGCGGCTCCGCCTACCTGCCCGGGATCCACTTGCCAACCGGCGCCGGGGTGGTTCTCCCCTTCCACGACTCGACGGCCTTGGCCTGGTGGGAACCTCCCCAGGCGGTGGCCGGTGCCGGAGCCGGGGAGGTCGATCTCTCCGCCTGGTCGTGGTTCGCGGCCCGGCGCTTCTGGGCAGTGCCCGCCACCACCGTCGTGTTGGATAATCTGGACACCAACGCCGACCCTCTGGCGGTGGGGGAGGAGTACATCGCGCTCTTGAGTGCTGCCCCGGACGGCACCGTCACCGTCACCAAGGGGACCAAAGGCGCCGCGCCCCTGGACGAATCCGCTCGCCCCGCCCTCCCTACCGGCGAGCTATCCGCCTTCTGGGTGTCGAGGGACGACACCGGCGCCGTGGCCATCACCGCCGCCTACCAGCTGGGCTTCTTCGCCGCCACCACCTCCAGCACCACGGTGCATCTGGGCAGCGGCTCCGCCCTCCTCGACGGTCGCGGCCCCGTCCGCCGAGCCGGGCAGGACGCGGGCCTCCCCCCCAACGCCACCTCCATCGTCCACCAGCTCCCCCTCGGTGGCCACGCCGTCACCGACGCCACTCTCCCGGACCCCGCCCCCACCGCCAACCCCGGCGCCCTCGCTCTCTACCAGGCCACCACCGACGCGGCCACGGTGACGGAGCTGGTGGACCTGCGCCGGTGGGTAGGGGCGCGGTCGCACCCGTTGGAGTTCCACCTGCCCGGCGCGCTGGTGGTGGACGCCGTCGCCCACGCCGTCCTCCCCCCGGGCCGGTGGCATCTGTTGCCCACGGGTGCGCTGTCGGTGTTCTTCGAGGATCCAGGGATCGCGGCGGGTGGGGCCACGGTGTTCGATGTGGAGGTGCGCGACGGGGGAGGGGTGTGGGCGAGCCTGTTCCCCGCCCAGACCGGGACCGTCCCCGACCACGGGGAGAGCGTGGCCGCGAACGCGACGGATTCCAACCGGGACGGGCGTCCGGAGGTGCTCACCCTGGACGGCCCCGCCCTGGTGCGGTTGCGGGTGGCCGCGTTGCCGGATACTCCGGCTCCGGCGCCTTCGGGTGGGTTGGGGGAGTTGGGGGTTTGGGGGTGAGTTATCCCCAGAGGTTTGTAATGGTCCCTTGTATTGAGCACTCAGCTATAGTCGTCTCATTATGGAGACTACTATTGTTGCTGCCATCATCAGTGTTGTTGGAACATTGGTTGCCTCGTGGACGCTCAGACCGAAGAGTTCGGCGGAAGTGGACGCTGCCGAGCGAGCAGCGTTCCAGGAGGGTCCGGAACAACTCGCTGAACAGCTACGAGTACAGGCCGAGTCTCAGGAGACACTCCAAAATGACGCAATCCGGCTTGCGGAGCTGATTGATGAGAGCTACGCTGCTCTTAGTTTTGGGCGATTGGCCAATCTTTACAGCAAGCAAATAGAACAATACCAACGGCAGACCCTGCTCCGGGCCAATTTTTCCTTCATTATAGCTATGCTGGCTATGATGGCAGGTCTTGGATTCGTGTTGTGGGGTGGGAATTGGATGATAGCGTCGAAGGGTACAGAGCAAATCGCTGCCGGAGCGGCCATCTCCACCATTGGCGGCGCTGTCAGTGCCTTCATTACCAAGACATTCCTCGGCGTGCACCGGCTGTCGCTAACTCAGCTGAACCGCTACTTCCGCCAGCCGGTGGTCAACGATCACATCCTGATGGCCCAGCGCCTCGCGGATGCTGTCGGGGATCCGGACAGCAAGAAGGCGTCGTACGAGATGGTGATCCGGAGTATCTCCAAGCTGATTGAGGCGGAGGCAGATGGCGGTGATGGGGGCCGTCAAGAACCTGTGAAAAGTTCTAAGGCGGCGAAGGACCCCCAGTAGGGTAGCCTCACCCTATGCTCTTCCCATCCTGGACCTTCGACACCGGCATCGACGAACAGCAAGGCGCGCAAGACCCAGGCCAAAGCGAGGGGGTGATGAAAGGGGCGCCTCTCCGCTACACTCCAGAAGATGTATCGCCCACGCCTCTACCTCGACACCAGCGTCCCGAGCGCTTTCTTCGATGACCGCGCCCCCGACCGGCAACGGTTGACGCGGAGCTTTTGGCGCGAGCAGCTGCAAGCCTACGAGCCCGTGATCTCGGACCTGGTCCTGGAGGAGATCTCCCAGACTCCAGATTCCCAGAGACGCGCCGAGATCTTGCACCTGGTCGCGCCCCTCAAGGTCCTTGCCGGTCTGGAGACCACGACGGAGGATCTGGTGGCGGAATACATCGCGCGAGGGGTTTTCACCGCCAAGACCGCCGCCGATGCCCTGC
>Ga0055474_10000120_pt1 | contig 16704 bp, 12 predicted proteins | sample Muzzi_PWA_D1_FD_57680 | JGI IMG/M metagenome (GOLD analysis project Ga0055474, IMG submission 57680) | Wetland microbial communities from San Francisco Bay, California, USA, that impact long-term carbon sequestration - Muzzi_PWA_D1 | ecosystem: Environmental > Aquatic > Marine > Wetlands ... | reverse complement strand
GCCGGTCGCTCCGCGTACCGCGACTCCAGTCCCCGGTTCCACAGAAAGTAATCCAGCTCCACGGCGGTCACCCAACGTCCTCGGTGGGCCAACTCCTGGCGCAGGGCTTCCACTGCCGTGACGGCAGCGGCGCGGATCTCCACCTCCGCCGGGGAACCGGCGGGGATCGCCTCTCCGCCATCGACTCTTTCCGCCAGCGCCTCGCCGTAGCGCAACACGCCATCCCGACGCAAAACGTGGGGTACCTGGTTGTCGGCAAAGCAGGTCAGCCGGTCCAGGTCGTCGAATCGTCCCCACCCTTGGCCGCCGAAGGCCAGGGCGAGATCCGCCGCGGTCAGCTGCGCGCGTTTGTAGAACGCCACGGGGAAGGGACCCGCCGCATCCCGATACTCCGCCTCATCCCGGAAACCCGGCATCGCAATGAGCCGTTCGACCAGCCGCGCCGCAGAACCGGAGGCACCCTCGACCAGGGCCGCGAAGCGACCGTGGTAGCGCTCCAGAATGTGTTCTCCCAATGCGTTCAGGGCCGCCGTAAACCGGCGGTTCAGATCGACCGCCGACCCCTCGATGCCATCGATCTGATCGACCCCGGGAATCTCGAACAGGGCGGCGCTCTCCGCCGGGGTAAGGGTCGCCAGCTCTTCCGCGCTCCACAAACCCTTCCGGTGATACCGCCGGGCCAGCGCCCCGGCCACGGCAAAGTAGCCGTTCACCCGCCAACCGGGGATGTCCGGAAAAGCGCCGGAACCGAAATTCACCGCCTCCAAGGTCAGGAAGAAGGCCACGGTCGCCTCCCCCTGCCCCAAGACGTGGCAGCGGGGATCGAGGGCTGGAGGTGTGAGATCCGCCGACGCCAGTTCCGTCGCCAGGGCGTTGAGCCCCCGCCCATCGATCGTCACCTCTTCCGCAGCGGCGACCACCCGGCGGCAACTCAGCCGCACCGCCTCCAGCGGATCCTCGGGCGAGGGTCCAGGAGGGCTCAGCGGCCCAGCCATTCGCGCTTCGCCTCCGCGAACAGTCCGGCGTCCAGCGACGCCCGCACTTCCGCCATCAACCGCACCATGAAGTGGACGTTGTGAATGCTCAGCAGCTGGGTGCCGCGCATTTCCCCCGCCTTCTGGCAGTAGTGGAGGTACGCCCGGGAGTAGCGTGCGCAGGTCGGGCAGAGGCAATCCTCACTGAGCGGTCGAGGGTCTTCCGCGAAGCGCGCGTTGCGCAGGTTGATCCGCCACTTGCCCGCCTCCCCCGCCTCCCGGTGGAGGGCCATGCCATGGCGGGCGATGCGGGTGGGGTGCACACAGTCGAAGGTATCGATGCCCCGCTCGACCCCCTCCCAGATGTCGCCCACCTCGCCGATCCCCAGCAGGTGCACCGGGCGCTCTCTTGAAAGCCGCTCCTGGGTGACTTCCACCACGTCGTACATCTGCCCCTTCTCGGCGCCCAGGGAACCACCGATGGCATGGCCGAAGAAGGGCCGTTGGGAGATCGCCTCCGCCCCTTGCCGCCGCAAGTCCGTGTAGATACCCCCCTGGACGATGCCGTAGAGGGCCTGGCGTCGCTCCCCCGCCAGCGCCTCCCCCTGCCGCAGTCGGCGAAACTCCACCAGGCAGCGATCCGCCCAACGGTGGGTCATCTCCAGGGAACGACGGGTGTACCCACGGTCCACGTGGTACGGCGTGCACTCATCGAGCACCACGATCAAATCCGCCCCCAGTTGGGTTTGCTCCTGAATGGACCGTTCCGGGGTGAGCAACTGACGGCTGCCATCGATGTAGGAGCGGAAGAGGGCGCCTTCCTCGCTGATCTTCAGGATGCTGCGCGCGAACCGTGGAGCCTCCCCAGCGGTGCGTCCCTTGATCTCGTCCGCCACCGATCCATGACCCAGACTGAACACCTGGAATCCCCCGCTATCGGTGAGCATCGGTCCCCGCCAACCGGTGAAGCGATGCAGCCCGCCCAACCTCTCCACCCGTTCGCCCCCGGGCCGCAGCATCATGTGGTAGGTGTTCGACAGCGCCATCTGCGCCCCCGCCGCCTCCAGGTCTTCCATGCCGCACCCTTTGATCGCCCCCTTGGTGGCGCAGAAAATGAAGGCTGGCGTCTCCACGACACCGTGGGGGGTCGTCAAGCGACCGCGACGGGCCCGACCCGTCACAGCCTGGGTCGTCACCGTGAAGCCAAAACCGGGGTAGTCGATCGTCTCCATCCTCAAATCGCCTCCGCCACGCCACTGTTCACGGGCCGCCACCGTCTCGCCAGGTACAGGAAGGGGGTATCGAGAAGCGCCACGACCAGACGCAACCAGTACGTCCCCAATACATAGACCAAGAGCACCGTGACCAACGGGAGCGGCTCCGGCGCCAGGATGATCCAGGCGAACAGGGAAAAAATCAGGTTGTCGATCAGCGCGGATATCGCAGTGGACACGTTGTTTCGCAGCCAAAGGCGTTGGCCACCGAATCGCCGCTTCAACCGTTCAAAAAGCCAGACATCATGAAACTGGCTGGTCAGGTAGGCAATCATCCCGGCTCCGAAAAGAGCTGGGGAGCGGCTGAAGAGCGCCGTGATGTGATCGTGAAAAGGCAGCGCCCAGGCCATCTCTTCCCCCGCCTCGCCCGGCGTCAGGGGGCGAAAGCCCATGGTCAAGACCATGAAGACCGTGAACACCAGGTAGCTGATGAAACCCAGCAGAACCGCCTTGCGGGCCGACGCCGCACCGTGGTGCTCCGCCAGGATATCCGTGGCCAGAAAAGACGAGGAGAACAGCACCGTCCCCAGGGCCACCGGCTCCGGGTACAGACTGAACTGCACCACCTTCAGGACCTGGATGTTCGCCCCCAGGATCGCCAGCACGATGTAGGCGTACAGCCCCGCTTCCCCAAACAGCCGATACATCACCAGAGCCGAGCCAAAACACACCACCAGCAGCACCGGCCACAGGGCTTCCGGCGGCCAGCCTTGCAGCGTTTGCACGAGTTGTGCGAAGACATCCATCCCTCACCGATCCTGACTTGGTCATTTTCTTTGCCCCGCAACCCACCCGGCAACGGGCCGCCATCATAGAATGCTCCTCCATGAGCGTCGAGAAACGTTTGAAGATCGCCTTCATCGGCACCCACGGGGTGGGTAAGACCACCCTCTGCTACGGCCTGGCCGCCCGGCTCAAACGGCTAGATGTGGCCCTCGACGTGGTGCACGAGGTGGCCCGGCGCTGCCCCCTCCCCATCAACGAGGAGACGGGGTTGGCCTCCGAATCGTGGATTCTGCACAACCAGATCGCCGACGAACTCGTCTCCCAGGCCCGCTATCCGGTCGTGATCTGTGACCGCAGCGCCCTCGACAACTACGTCTACCTCCTCCTCTCGGCGGGCCGCAAGGAGGGTCTCGATGCCTTGGTGGACTGGTGGATGGCGACCTACGATCTGCTGATCTACGTGCCCATCTGCAACCTGCCCAGCGACGATGGTTTCCGTTCCGACAACCCCGCCTTCCAACGGGCGGTCGATGAGCGCCTGAAGTTGGAATTGGAGCGCCGTCGCCTCGATACCCTCTTCCTGGACAGCGCTGCGCGCCCTCATTGGCTGGACACGGTGGAAGAGATCGCCCACCGCCGTCTGGAGCCCGCGCAACTTCCATTGTTGTAGCGCACCCAAAACTGGGTAGAATAACTGCACCTTGAACACCGCCGAGCACCTCCGCCATTGGGAATTCTTCTCCCACTTCACCGACGAGCAACTGGATCGTCTCGGCGAAGGTGTGCCGCTCCAGGCCCATGGGGTCGAGGACATGGTCTTCAAGTCCGGCGAGGACGGCCAGACGGCCTTCCTGGTCGATTCCGGAAAAATCCAAATCCAGCGCCAGACCGCCTATGGCCTCTATACCCTGGCCCACCTCGGGGAAGGGGAGATTTTCGGTGAACTGAGTTTCATCGATGGCGGCGTGCGCTCTGGAGACGCCCAGGTCCTGGCCGAAGCCCAACTCCTCGCCTTCGATCCGGAACGCTTGAAGTTCCTTCTGGAGGCGGACCAACAGATCACCGTCGCCCTCTACTGGAGTTTCTGGAAGAGTCTGGCCCGCAAGCTCCGGGTGACCAACGACAACCTCACCCAGTTCTTTTCCGAGGCGGGTCGCCCCTCTTCCTCTTCCCAATTGCGCAGTCGCCGGGTGAGCAACGACTTCCGCATCGACCTGGAGGCGAAACGGCAGCTTTTCCAGGAACAGAAGCTCTCCAACCTGGAGATTCGCTTCCTCACCACCTTGTCCCAGGAACAGAAAGTACCCCCGGGTGAGGTCATCTTTCATGAAGGCGACGCGGGGGACCAGATGTACATCGTCCTGGACGGACGGGTGATGATCAGCAAGTACATCCCTGGAGGGGGTGAGGAAGCCCTCGCCTTCCTGGAGCGGGGCGACTATTTCGGCGAGATGGCGTTGATCGACAACCAACCCCGCTCCGCCGACGCCAAGGCGGACGATGGCGGCGCCGTCCTCCTCGCCATCCCCCGGGAGGTGGTCGAGGGGATTTTGGATATCCACAAGGTCTCCTCCCTCCGTCTCCTCAAACTTCTGTCCAACCTCATCGCCAAGCGCCTGCGGGAACTGAACGAGAAACTCCTCACCTGGTTCATCTTCTCCGGAGGCGGGGGCGGCAACCTCTAGCCCTTCCTGTCCTGGCCCCACACCAGCCGCAGCACTTTCTCCACCAGCGAGGAGGTCGCCAACCCCTTGATCTCCCCGCGCCGAAACCACCCCGTCTCCAGTCCCGGGGCGTCCCTTTCAACGGCCTCGACCCATGCCGCCCGATGCACCGCCACGGTCAAGGCGCGAAACGTGATGGCGTGCCGGGCCTCGCCGAGGTGTTCCCCCAACCGCCATTCCCCACCGTAACGCTGCCCCAGTCCCGCCACCACAGCGGAGGGGCTCGGGTCTTCGGCAGAGTTCGCCGAAATCCACGGCACTTCCCACGTCCCCGCCAGGAGTGTGCTGGCCTCCGGTCGCCGAAACAGCAGAGTGCGCTCCCTCGAAGGATCCTCCACCACCGCCGCCACCAGCCTCAACTTCTGGGTCGCCTTGCGCTTGCGGGGAAGCGGGAACCGCTCCACCGCTCCCCTCTGGTGAGCGAGACACTCCGCCTGCAACGGGCAGGATCGACAATTCGGGGTCTTGACCTGGCACACCACCGCCCCCAACTCCATCAGCGCCTGATTGCTATCCCCGGCCCGATCCGAGACCAAGAAATCCCTCGCCGCGGCTCGCAAGCGTCGGCGCCCGGTGCCGCCCTTGGGATCCTCCTCCAAGGCCAGAACACGACTGAGGACGCGCTCCACATTGCCATCCAGGACCGGCTCCGCCAGACCGAAAGCAATACTCCCCACCGCCGCCGCCGTGTAGTCCCCGATCCCGGGCAGAGCCTTGAGACCGTCCAGTGTTTTGGGAAAACCACCCCGCTCCACCACCTGGATGGCTGCCGCGTGCAACTGCCGTGCGCGACGGTAGTATCCCAGGCCGGACCACAGGGCCAGGACCTCGTCGATCTCGGCTGCTGCCAGCCCCTCCACCGTCGGGAAGCGCTCCAGGAAGCGGTAGAAATACGGAATCACCGTTTCGACCCGGGTCTGCTGCAGCATGACCTCCGACAGCCAGACCGGATACGGGTCCGTATTCTGCCGCCACGGCAAATCCCGCGCCTGCCGATCGAACCATGCGAGCAACCGATCCGCCGCCCTCTCTGCCAAAACGACTCTCCTAACAACGATGGCCCTCTCCCAGGTGCCTAAATGGCTCTCGGAAGGAAGAACGGTATAGAGGTCCCTCACAAGAGGGATTGGCTCGCCGCCGCCGAAGCGACAGCGAGGGGAGGTTCCTAGTTAGGTTGGTTGGTTTCGGTCTACCCCCGTAATGCCTGGGGGATTGGGTAAGATCGGATTGGAAGCGAATCGCGAACGATTGCAAGTAGGTAAGACTCGAATCAGGCTGGTGGAACCTCCCCCCGGGTGTTTCCTATTTGAATTGGCGTACATAGGAGCAAAAAGCATGCCACCTGAATTTAAAATTCTTGTCCTCCCGGCCAGGGTGGAGGAAACTATATTCCTGGAACCAGGTACTGTCCGCACCCGTCGCTGGCTGTGCTAGCATTTCTCCTTCGCTGGGAAGCGTAGACTCCGGCACCCGACAGTCGATACTCGAATCTTTTCCACAGGCTGTGGAAAACCTGTGGGTTTTTCCCCGGAGTGTCTCTCTAATGGAAGCGACCACCTGGACCCAACTGCGCCAAGAGCTCCGCACCAAATTGGATGCGGAGGAGTTCGCCACGTGGTTCGAGCCGCTGGAAGTGGAGACCGAGACCGACGCACAACTGGTGTTGAAGGTTCCCAACGCACGCTTCCTCCAAACCCTTGAGGACAATTTCCGCACCGTACTCAACCACACCGTGGCGGGTCTCAAGGGTGGTTCCTTCCAAATCTTCTTCCGCGTCTGCGAAGAGTTGGACGTGGACCCTAAAGAGAACAGCGCGCCGGTTCCTGTCCAGACCCTTCCCTTCAACAAGAACTATACTTTCGAAACCTTCGTGGTGGGAAACTCCAACCAGTTCGCCCGCGCGGCGGCCCTGGCGGTGGCCGACAGCCCCTGCCGTAGCTATAACCCTCTATTCCTTTACGGGGGTGTTGGCCTGGGCAAAACGCATCTGCTCCACGCCATTGCCAATCGCATCCACGATACCCACGGCCACCTGAAAATCATGTACCTGGCGGCGGAACAATTCGTAAATGAATTAATAAATTCTATTAGATTCGATCGCATGCCCGATTTCCGAGATCGGTACCGCAACATCGACGTCCTTCTTATTGATGACATTCAATTCATAGCCAATAAGGAGCGCACCCAGGAAGAGTTTTTCCATACATTCAATACTCTCTACACAAGCCAGAAGCAGATCATCCTTTCTTCCGACTCCTCACCACGCAAAATCCCCACTCTGGAAGAAAGGCTCCGGAGCCGCTTCGAGTGGGGGCTGATCGCGGACATCCAACCGCCGGAATTGGAGACCAAGGTTGCCATCCTGCGCCGCAAGGCGGATCTGGAGGGCATTGACCTGCCGGACGAGGTGGCCCATTTCGTAGCCCGCCAGGTGCGTTCCAATATCCGCGAATTGGAGGGCCTTCTCACCCGGGTGACCGCCTTCGCGGAGTTGACGGACAAACCGCTCTCCGTGGAACTCGCCAAGGAGACCTTGAAAGACATCCTGCCCTCCACCGATCGCCGCTCCACGGCTTCGGAAATCGTCAAGCATGTGGCCCGGCACTATGGCCTGAAGGTCAGTGAAATCAAGAGCCGCAACAACTCTCGCCCCATCGTCTTTCCCCGCAAGGTGGCCATGTACTTGCTGCGCCACCTGACCGACATGTCCTTTCCTGAAATTGGTAGATTGTTTAACAACAAGCACCACTCCACCGTCATGACAGCAGTCAAGGACATCGAACTACAACGCGCCGACGATGCGGAATTTGACAGAGTTCTGGAAAGCATCCAACATCAGTTTGTCTAGGACAGCGAGAATCCTGTGGGTTCTCCTCTGGAAAACCCTGTGGAAAACCGTCGGGCCGCGATCGATGCGCCAGATCTCCGCAGCCGACACACAGCCCTTCCACACCCCACCCGGCCCCCAAACCCACAGGTCCACCCTCAACCGTCAAGCACACTTAGACCCGAAATCCGCAAATCCACAGCCACCTCTTACTACTACGACTATGATATATATTCCCTTCCTCTAACCGGAGAAGGACCCTATGGAAATTCGTCTCGACCGCAATGAGTTCTTGGCCGAACTCGCCCCGATGCAGAGCATTGCCGAGCGCAAGAGCACCATACCGGTGCTCTCTCACCTGCTATTGACCACTCGCGATGGCCGCCTCCAACTCGCCGCCACGGACCTGGATGTGTCCCTGACTTCCTGGGCCAAGGCCGATGTGGAATTGGAGGGTGGAATCGCCGTGCAGGCGAAAAAGTTCACCGAGATCATCCGCTCCCTGGAGTCGGATCGGGTGACCTTGCGCCTCGAAGAGCCGAAGATGCTCACCATCACCGCCGCGAACTCTCGATTCAAAATTCACGGTCACGCACCGGAGGATTTCCCTTCGCTCCCCACCGTGGAGGAGGCCGAAGGGGTGGAAATCCCCTTCGATACCCTGCGGGGCATGATCAGCAAGGTGTTGTTCGCGATCTCGGCGGATGAATCCCGTTTTCAGTTAAACGGCGCACTGCTGAAACTGAATAGCGATTCCCTCGAAATCGCGGCGACCGATGGCCATCGCCTGGCGGTGGTGGAAAACCCATTGGAAACCTCCGCCGAGGAGAGTTCCGTTCTGGTGCCGCGCAAAGCACTCCAGGAGTTGCAGCGCTTCGATGGCAGCGGGAACCTGAACTATCGTCGAGGCCAGCACCATCTCTCGTTCCAACTCGGGCGACGGGAGCTGATTTGTCGGATCCTCGAGGGTACCTTCCCGGACTACGAGCAGGTTATCGCCAAAGACCAGCCCGTCTCCCTGCAATTCGATCGCAAGCACTTGATCGAGGCGGTACACCGTGTGGCGTTGATGACCGCGGATCGCTCGCGGGGGGTGCGTTTCCAATTTGGCGATCCGGGCATGACCATCTCCGTTGCCAACCCCGATCTTGGGGAGGCGGCGGAGGAGGTGGCGTGCGAATTCTCCGGTGAAGGTTTCGAGTTGGGTCTAAACCCCGATTATGTAAACCAGTTCCTGCAAGCCGTGGAGACGGACCAGGTCCGGCTCCAACTCAAAGATGGCAATAGCCAGTGCCTCGGCAGCCCCGTGGAGGGTCACGACAAGCGCTACCTCTGCGTCATCATGCCGATGCGGCTCTAGGCGCCGTGCCCCGAAGACGGCGGGCGGGAGCGAAAGCCGATGCTGGTTGAACTGGCGGCGCGGGGTTTTCGGAATCTCGACCCTCTCAGCTGGCGCCCGTTGGCAGGCCAGCACCTGCTCCTGGGGGAAAATGGAGCGGGGAAGACCAGCCTGTTGGAAGCCGTCTACACCCTCGCCACCACCCGCAGCTTCCGCGCTCCCCGACTCGCTGACTGTCGTAAGCACGGAGCCACAGGTTTCTACCTGGCGGCGGAGGTGGAGGGTGCGGCTAGCGAGGCCTGGGCACGGCTGGAACTCTCCCTCGTGGACGGCCAACGACAACGGCGCCTCAACGGCTCCACCGTGTCCATGGCGGAACACCTCGCCGCACTGCCGGTGGTCTCCTGGACCAGTGCCGATGTCAGCATCCTGAACGGGCCGCCGGAAGTACGGCGACGCTTTCTCGATCGGGGAATTCTGGGGCTCCGCCCCGGGGCCCTGGCGGACCTGGGCCGCTACCGTCGAACCCTGGCCCAAAAACGCGAACTCCTGCAACAGGGGGGCGCCCGCGCGGCGCTGGAGAGCTGGAATGGGGTGCTGGCCACCACGGCGGCGGCGGTGATCCTGGCCCGCGGAAGCTACGTCGAGACCTTGCGCCGGGAGTTCGACCAGGTGCTGGAGGAAGTGGATCTCGGCTTCCCCGCCGTCACCCTGCGCTATCGACCTTCCCCCGCAGCGGTGCGCAACCTCGCGGTCCCCGAAGAGGTGGTCACCGCCATCGCCGGGGTACTGGAGAGTCGCGCCGCGGAGGAACGGCGCCGGGGCACACCGCTGGTGGGACCCCACCGCGATGAGCTGTACCTGGGCTGGAAGGATCATCAACTGCGGCGCGTCGCCTCCGCTGGCGAACGCAAGAGTATCGGCCTGGCCCTGCTGGCCGCCCATGGTCGGGTGTTGGAAGCCCGGGGACAAAGCGTGGTCTATCTCCTCGACGATGCGGACACCGAGCTTTCCGGCAACACCCTGAAGGCCCTGTGGAGGAGTTTTCGCGGCGCCCGTCAGCTCTTTGCCAGCTCCAACCGACCGGAGATCTGGAGCGGCTTACCGATGGAGCACCAATGGCGTCTTCATGACGGTGCGCTGGAAGCGCTTTAAGCCCTTTTCTTTTCAGTATCTACGGCCTCGAAAAAGGAGTCCGATTTCTGCTAAGATCGCAAGGTTAGAGGCTCATCCTTGAGGCCGCCGCCGAATGGCAACCGGGTGGCCTGTCCAACCGGTCGCCGGGATGGGTTGTACGCGGCTCTGACCATGGGGTCGGGCACCGACACCGATCGCCCGTGGATGAGGGCTTCCACGACGAGGGAGAAAGGCATTCGTGGCCAAGTTAGCTGAGTTGACCGCCCTGGCGGAATCTGAAGTCCCGGAGGGCGCGGTGACCCCGCCACCGGAGTACACCGCGGATAGCATCAAGGTTCTCAAGGGCCTTGAGGCGGTGCGCAAGCGCCCGGGCATGTACATCGGCGACACCGATGACGCCTCCGGCCTGCATCATATGGTCTTCGAGTTGGTCGATAACGCCATCGATGAAGCCCAGGCGGGGTATTGTTCTGCGGTCCAGGTGACCATCCACAGCGATGAGTCCGTCACCGTGGAGGACGACGGGCGGGGCATCCCGGTCGATCTGCACAAAGGTGAGGGGCGCTCCGCGGCCGAGGTCATCATGACCGAGCTGCACTCCGGCGGCAAATTCGACAACAACTCCTACAAGGTCTCCGGCGGTCTTCACGGCGTCGGCGTTTCCGTGGTGAATGCCCTCTCGGAGTTGCTGGAATTGGAGATCAAACGGGATGGTCAGGTCTGGGTGCAGAGCTACCATCGAGGCCTGCCGGAAGGCCCCATCGAGCCCTTGGGCAAGACGAAGAAGACCGGCACCAAGGTGCGTTTCAAGCCCGATGGGGAGATCTTCACCGTCCTGGAGTTCAATTACGATCTGCTCTCCCAGCGCCTGCGGGAACTCTCCTTCCTGAACCGGGCCATCCGCATCACGCTCTCGGATGATCGCACCGAAAAGACCGTCACCTTCGCCTACGAAGGGGGCATCCGCAGTTTCGTCGAGCACCTGAATCGCAATCGCTCGACGCTCCACCCGGAACCGATCCATCTGGAAGAACTTCGGGACGATGGCACCGGCGCCGAGACGGTGGAGGTGGCCCTGCAATGGAACGATGGTTACCAGGAGCAGATCTACTGCTTCACCAACACCATCAACAATCGGGACGGCGGCGCGCATCTATCCGGTCTGCGCTCGGCCTTGACCCGCACCATCAACAACTACGCCGCCGCCAGTGGACTGACCAAAAATCTCAAGGAAAACCTCACCGGCGACGATGTGCGGGAAGGGCTCACCGGGGTGGTCTCGGTGCGCATCAAAGATCCCAAGTTCTCCAGTCAGACCAAGGACAAGCTGGTTTCCTCCGAGGTCAAGGGCTGGGTGGAGCAGGTGGTGGGCAACCAGCTGGGGGCTTTCCTGGAGGAAAACCCCAAGATCGCCAAGCGCATCGTGGAAAAATGTGTCGATGCCGCCCGGGGTCGCGAAGCTGCCCGCCGCGCGCGGGAATTGACCCGCCGCAAGGGCGTCTTGGATGCCTCCAACCTGCCGGGCAAGCTCGCCGACTGCACCGAAAAAGACCCGGAGCAGGCGGAACTCTTCCTGGTCGAGGGAGATTCCGCCGGCGGTTCCGCCAAGCAGGGTAGGGACCGTCGGTTCCAGGCAGTGCTGCCCCTGAAGGGCAAGATCTTGAATGTCGAGAAGGCGCGCTTCGACAAGATGCTCACCTCCGACGAGATCCGCACCATGATCACGGCCCTCGGCACGGGCATCGGGCGCGAGGACTTCGATGTGTCGAAGTTGCGCTACCACAAGCTGATCATCATGTGTGACGCGGATGTCGATGGCAGCCATATCCGGACGCTCATCCTGACCTTCTTCTACCGCCAGATGCGGGAGATCATCGACCGCGGGTATCTCTATATCGCCCAGCCGCCGCTCTACAAGGTGGCCCGGGGGCGCAGTGAGAAGTACCTCAAGGATGACCAGGAATACCAGGCCTATTTGATTCAACGGATTCAGGATGGTTGGAAGGTCCGGCTGGGGGAAGAGGATACCCAGCCCCTGGAAGGCGTGCGCCTCGGCACCTTCATCGAGAAGGTGGAAGGCTTCCAGAGCAAGCTGGAACGGCTGGTTTCCCGGGGCTATCCTGGCGAGGCGTTAAAGGTCGCCCTGGGCCTCGGCCTGAAGAGCAAGAAGGATCTGGCCGATGCCGAGCTACTGGCGCGGATCGCCGCAGGCCTGGAGGAAGCGGGTTTTCATAGCGTTGCGGTGGGCCAGGACGAAGAGCACGGCACGGGCCTCCTCACCTTCGTCAGTCGCCGCGATGGCGTCGAGCGGATGGTGGCCATCGACTGGCAGTTGATGACCCATCCGGACTACCGCAGCCTGGCCACGAATCAGGTGGGCCTGGACGTTCTGGAGGCGACCAGCGTCACGCTGGAACGGGGCGAGGACACCAGCATCACCCTGGACTCCATGGAGGCGGCCCTCGAACACCTCTACAGCGACGCCAAGAAGGGCCTCTCCATCCAGCGCTACAAGGGTCTCGGTGAAATGAATCCAGAGCAGCTGTGGGATACCACCCTGGACCCGGAACGCCGCCGACTCTTGCAGGTGCGCATCGATGACGAGGTCGGCGCGGACCAGATCTTCACGGTTCTGATGGGCGACCATGTGGAGCCCCGACGCAATTTCATTGAGGAGAACGCGCTGGCGGTGAACAATCTGGACATCTAGCCGGACTCGCGGCTGGATCCCCGCCGGAGTTCCGGCGCCGCCGTGACGATTTCCTGGAAAACCACACCAAAAGACAGGTTTTATGAGCGACGAAGAAACGAGGTTCCCCTCCGAGATGCCGCTGCCGGTGGACATCGAAGAGGAGATGAAGCGCAGCTATATCGATTACGCCATGAGCGTGATCATCGGTCGGGCCTTGCCGGATGTGCGGGACGGCATGAAACCGGTGCATCGGCGGGTGCTCTACGGCATGTGGGAGAGTGGCAACACCTCCAGCAAGGCGTACAAGAAATCCGCCCGCATCGTCGGTGACGTCATGGGTAAGTACCATCCCCACGGGGATGCGGCGATCTACGACACCGTCGTCCGGCTGGCCCAGCACTTCGCCATGCGCTACCCCCTGGTGGACGGCCAGGGCAACTTCGGCTCCATCGACGGCGACAACCCGGCGGCCATGCGTTACACCGAGGTGCGGCTCACCAAGCTCTCCGAGGAAATGCTGCGGGAAGACATCGACAAAGAAACGGTCGACTGGATCCCCAATTACGACGGCTCGGAGATGGAACCCGTCGTCTTGCCGGCCCGGATACCGAATCTTTTGGTCAACGGCGCCACCGGTATCGCCGTGGGGATGGCGACCAATATCCCGCCCCACAACCTGTCGGAAATCATCGCCGGCCTCAATCTCCTCATCGAGAACCCCGAAACGACGCTGGACGAACTCATCGCCGTCATCCCCGGTCCCGACTTCCCCACCGCCGCCATGATCCATGGCATCGACGGGATCCGCTCCGGCTACACCACCGGGCGGGGGATCATCCATGTGCGCGCCCGGGCGGAGATCGAAGATCTCAAGAACGACAAACAGGCCATCATCATCACCGAGCTTCCCTACCAGGTGAACAAGGCCCGCTTGCTGGAACGCATCGCCGAGCTGATCCGGGAAAAGAAGGTGGAAGGCATCACCGACCTGCGGGATGAGTCCGACCGCAAGGGAATCCGCGTGGTCATGGAGGTGCGTCGCGGCGATGTGCCGGAAGTCCTGCTCAACAGCCTGTACAAGATGACCCAACTCCAGGTCACCTTCGGGATCAATTTACTGGCCATCGTCGATAACCAGCCGAAGCTCCTCAATCTGAAGGAGATCCTGGTCCACTTCCTGAATCACCGGCGCACGGTGGTGGTCCGCCGCACCCGCTTCGACCTCAAGAAGGCCGAGCATCGGGCCCATATCCTGGAAGGTCTCCTCAAGGCGCTGGATGCCATCGATGAGGTCATCGCCACCATCCGTGCCAGCCAGACGCCGTCCGAGGCCCGGGAGCGTTTGCAGGAGGGCTTTGCTCTGTCCGAAGTGCAGGCCCAGGCCATCCTGGACATGCGCTTACAGAAGCTCACCGGTCTCGAACGGGAAAAGATTCTCGAAGAGTACAAGGAGGTCATGGCCCTGATCGAGCGTCTGCGGGCCATCCTCGCGTCCGACGAGCTGCTGCTGGGAGAAATCCGCCGCGAGCTGGCGGAAATCCTCGAGGCCTACGGTGACGAGCGCCGCACCGAGATCCTGCCGTGGAGCGCCGACATCTCCATCGAGGACATGATCGCCGATGAAGACATGGTGATCACCGTCACCGGCACCGGCTACATCAAGCGTTCCCCCCTCGCCCTCTACCGCGCGCAACATCGCGGCGGCAAGGGGCGCATGGGCATGGTGACCAAGGACGACGACTTCGTCGATCAGCTCTATATCGCCTCCGCCCACAGCTACATCCTCGTCTTCACCCAGAGCGGTCGGGTGTATTGGCTGAAGGTGCACATGATTCCCGAAATGGGACCGGCCTCCAAGGGCAAGGCCATCGTCAACCTGCTCAACCTCGATCCGGAGGAGCGGGTGGCCACCACCGTGGCGGTGAAGGATTTCGAGGAGGATCGCTTCCTGGTCTTCGCCACCGAGAAGGGCACCATCAAGAAGACCGCCATGGCCGCCTACTCCAATCCCCGGGCCGACGGCATCATCGCCATCCGCATCGACGAGGACGACCGCCTGCTGGCGGTGCGGGTCACCGATGGCAGCCGGGATCTCTTCCTCGCCACCGCCGCGGGCAACGCCCTGCGTTGCCCGGAGACCAATGTTCGCGCCACCGGTCGCGCGACCCGCGGGGTGCGGGGGATCAGCCTGCGGCAGGACGATCGCGTGGTGGCCATCGAGGCGCTGGAACCGGAAGGGGACATCTTCACCATCACGGCCCTCGGCATGGGCAAACGCACCCGGCGCGACGAGTATCGGGTCCAGGGTCGGGGCGGCTACGGGATCATCAACCTGAAAGTCAGCGACCGCACCGGGCCGGTGATCGGCGCCCGCCAGGTGGTGGACGGTGACGAGATGATGCTGATCACCCAGGAGGGTAAGATCATCCGCATCAGCGTCGATGGCGTGCGGGTGATCGGTCGGGCCACCCAGGGGGTCAAGATCATGGATCTCGAAGGCGGTGACCGCCTGGTCGCCACGGCGAAGGTGATGGAACGGGACGACGACGAGGAAGGCGGCGAGACGACGGAGGACGGCTCCGCCAGCGAGGATGCTGGCGGAAGCGATGGCGGCGACACCGAGGAGCCGGTGAACTGAATGGGAAAGACGCTGAAGGGAGCGCAATGAAATTTTTTCTGGACACCGCAAATATTGAGGAGATCCGCCAGGGCCTGGATTGGGGAATGGTCGATGGAGTGACCACGAACCCCACCCTGATCGCCCAGCAGGGCAAACCCTATTTGCCGACGGTGAAAGAAATCGCCCAACTGGTCCCCGGACCGGTGAGCGGCGAGGTTCTGGCGACGGACTATGACGGCATGATGGCGGAAGCCCACCGGCTGGCGGATCTGGCGGACAACGTGGTGATCAAACTGCCCCTGGGTCCCCCAGGGCTGAAAGCCGTGCGCGCCCTGGCGGAAAAAGGGATCAAGACCAATGTCACCCTCTGCTTTTCCGCCGCCCAGGCGTTGCTGGCGGCAAAAGCGGGGGCGACCTACATCTCCCCCTTCGTGGGCCGTCTCGATGATGTCGGGGAAAGTGGCATGGAGCTGATCGAACAGGTGGTGGCGATCTACGCCAACTACCCCGACCTGGAGACGGAAGTCCTGGTCGCCTCCGTGCGCCATCCCATGCACGTGGTCGAGTCCGCGCTCATCGGCGCCGACGTGGTCACCCTTCCGGTCGGTGTTTTGAAGAAGCTCTACAAGCATCCGCTGACGGACCTCGGTCTCGAACGGTTCCTGGCCGACTGGCAGGCGACGGGCAAGAGCTTCGAAGATTGACCGAACCGTCCGCCCACGAAGAAGACCCGCGAGGGTGCTCCCTCTATCTGGTGGCCTGGGGTTTCTACCTGGTCGTCGCCATCGCTGCGGTGGTCTGGGTCGGTCTCCGGGAAGGCACCATCCCCACGGGGCTCTTCCTCAACCGGGAGAGCTGGGTTCTGGATCTGGCCTACGGCCTGGCCGCGGGGTTTTTCCTGGCCGCCGTGTGGGAGGGGGCTCGCCGATCCCTCGCCGCGGCCCGGGAGCTGGAAGCCACCCTCGCCCTTCTCCTCGCGAGTCTCAAGCGAGAGGAAGCCCTGGCCCTGGCGCTCCTTTCGGGGTTCGCCGAGGAGCTCTTCTTTCGCGGCGCCATGCAGGGCTCCTTTGGGGTTCTCGTGACCACCCTCCTCTTCGCCTTCCTGCACCGCGGTCCCGGCAGCGGCTTTCGCATCTGGCCCGTCTTCGCCCTGCTCGCCGGGGCGCTATTCGGTGGCTTGATGTTCTGGCGCGGCAACCTCCTGGGTCCCGTGGTGGCCCACGTTCTGGTCAATGCAATCGGTCTGTGGCGCCTGAGCGGCAAGACGGCCCAACCACCCCAAGACACCCCCAAGTAGCCAACCCGCCCGCCGCGAAAGCGGCGGGTTTGATAGAATCGATCTTCGACCTTGTACTATGACCTGACCGTTCAAGGGAAGACGAAAAGAAGGA
>Ga0055474_10000118_pt1 | contig 16869 bp, 15 predicted proteins | sample Muzzi_PWA_D1_FD_57680 | JGI IMG/M metagenome (GOLD analysis project Ga0055474, IMG submission 57680) | Wetland microbial communities from San Francisco Bay, California, USA, that impact long-term carbon sequestration - Muzzi_PWA_D1 | ecosystem: Environmental > Aquatic > Marine > Wetlands ... | reverse complement strand
GCTGCCACTCTCGGAGGCAATCACACCTGGTCTTTTTTCCCGACTGATCTGACGGCTGAACAGCTCAGCTGGATCACGCCGCTGATCAGATATCGCTGGTCGAGCTATGAAGTGCGTTTCCCGTCGCGGCGCCGGCGGTTGCAGACGGGCTATTGCTCCACCAACTCAGAGCATTTTCACGCCTTCATGACCCGGGAACTGGACAATCGGGTGAGATTGCTGGCGGAGGTTGCTGATTTCGATCAGCGCAGGGTGGTACTGAGCGATGGTGAGCAGATCAGCGCCAGGTGCGTGATCGACGGCAGGGGTCCGGGTGCGAACAGACATCTGGCGCTCGGGTTTCAGAAGTTCACCGGCCAGGTGCTCAAGCTCAGACAGCCACACGGTCTGGAAGGACCCATCATCATGGATGCCACGGTAGATCAGGCGGGTGACTACCGGTTTTTTTATACCCTGCCGCTGGCAGAACGGGAATTGCTGATCGAAGACACCCGCTACAGCAATCTGCCTGGTCTCGATAGGGTGCGCGACAAAAGTGAAATTGCGGCTTATGCGGCGGCGCAGGGTTGGCGCGTGGAAGACGTGCTGCGTGATGAGCAGGGCGTGTTGCCGATTACCCTGGGTGGCAATATCGATGCTTACTGGCAGGAGAATGAATTGCCGAAAGTGGGGCTGCGCGCCGTGCTGTTTCATGCCACAACCGGATACTCGTTTGCCGACGCAGTGCGCACCGCAGACGCCATTGCGAGCCGGCCCGTGGGCAGCAGCCGCGACATGTACGAGTTCCTGTCGCAACGTTCCCGGCGGCACTGGCGCTCGCAGGGTTTTCTACGGCTGCTGAACCGGATGCTGTTCATTGCCGCCGAACCCGGCAAACGCAGTACCGTGATGCAGCGTTTCTACGGCTTACGGCAGCCGCTGATTGAACGTTTTTACGCTGGACGCTCGACGCTGTTCGATAAGATCCGGATTCTGACAGGTAAACCGCCCGTTGCCATCCTGCCTGCATTGCGATGTCTGCCGGAAAGCAGTGCAATAGATTTTCTGAATGAGGAGCTGATTTGAACAAACCAAAAGCTGCCGTGGTCGGCTCAGGCTTTGGTGGCCTGGCGCTGGCCATCCGCCTGCAGTCTGCCGGTTTTGCGACCACTATCTTCGAAAGCCGTGACAAGCCCGGTGGTAGAGCCTATGTCTATGAAGATCAGGGCTTCACTTTTGATGCCGGGCCGACGGTCATCACCGATCCGGACTGTCTGCGGGAGCTGTTTGCACTCACTGGTCGGGCGCTCGAAGATTATGTGCATCTGATGGACGTCTATCCCTTCTATCGGCTCTGCTGGGAGGACGGCTACACTTTCGACTACAGCAACGACCTCGAACGCAACTACGAACAGATAGCCGCAAAGAACCCCGCGGACGTTGAGGGTTACAAACGCTTCCTCGACTACGCTGACGAAGTCCTGAAAGAAGGCTACATCAAACTGGGTACTGTGCCGTTTCTGAATTTTTCCGACATGATCCGTTCTGCCCCGGAGCTGGTGCGGCTGCAAAGCTACCGCAGCGTCTACAGCATGGTCTCGAAATTCATCAAAGACGAACAGCTGCGGCAGGCTTTCAGCTTCCACACTCTGCTTGTGGGTGGTAATCCGTTCAACACCTCATCGATTTATGCGCTGATTCATTCTCTGGAACGGCGCTGGGGTGTCTCTTTCCCGAAAGGCGGTACCCATGCGCTGGTGCGTGGCCTCGTCAAACTGTTCGAAGACATTGGTGGCAGGATTGAGCTGTCCAATCCGGTTGCGGAAATTCTGACCGAGGGAGACACGGTGACCGGGATCCGCACCGAAACGGGATTCAAAGGCCAGTTTGACGCTGTGGCCAGCAATGCCGATGTGGTGTTCACCTATGAAAAACTGCTGGGAAGAACGCCCCGAGGCCAGAAGGCGGCACGATCGGTGAAACGCCGTTCGTTCAGCCCGTCGCTGTTTGTCTGGTATTTTGGCGTTGAGGGTAATTACCCGGAGCTTGCCCACCACAGCATCATGTTTGGTCCGAGATATCGGGAACTGCTGAAAGAAATTTATGCAGGCCCCGAGTTGCCGGATGATTTTTCGCTGTACCTGCATTCGCCGACAGTCTCAGATCCGGGGCTTGCGCCGGAGGGGTGTTCAACTTTCTATGTGCTGTCACCAGTGCCGAATCTGAAATCAGCGGATATTGACTGGGATAGCATGGGGCCACGTTATCGCGATCGAATCCTGGCTTATCTGGAAAAACACTATCTGCCCGGGCTGTCCGAGCGAATCGTGACGTCGCGGATCTTTACGCCGTTTGATTTCCGCGATGAACTCAACGCCCATCTCGGTGCGGCGTTTTCTCTGGAACCGGTACTCTGGCAGAGCGCCTATTTCCGCACGCATAATCGCGACAGCAAAATCCGCGGTCTCTATTTCACCGGTGCGGGTACGCACCCGGGTGCCGGCATACCTGGGGTTGTCGGTTCTGCGAAAGCCACTTCGACGCTGATGCTCGAGGACTATCAGCAGGCTTATGGCAGTCGTGATTATTCTGCTCAGTTCGTCAAGGAGTTGTAACACTTGGATCCGCTGGTTGCGAATGCCAAAGCAATCATCGAGCAGGGCTCGAAGAGCTTTGCCGCTGCGTCGAAGCTGTTTGACGAACAGACCCGTGCCAAAGCCTTCATGCTCTATGCCTGGTGTCGGCACTGTGACGATCGCATCGACGGCCAGGAACTCGGCTTCGGCCAGAATTCACCACAGCCCGCCGAGCAGCGTGCAATTCTGCAGCAGTTGACCCAACAGACACAGGCGGCGATGTCCGGAGAGGTGATGGAAGATCCGGTCTTCGCCGCTTTCCAGCGTGTTTTTGTCGAGTCAGAAATGCCGCAGCGTTATCCGCTCGATCTGCTGCACGGATTCCAGATGGACGTGGATGATCATCCTTATCGCAGCTTCGATGACACGCTCGTCTACTGTTACCACGTCGCCGGTGTGGTCGGGGCGATGATGGCAACCATCATGGGTGTGAAAGATGCGGAGATTCTCAATCGGGCGGTCGATCTCGGGATTGCGTTTCAGCTGACGAATATTTCCCGTGATGTGATGGAAGATGCGGCGGACGGGCGGATTTACCTGCCGGCAGACTGGCTGGGCCAAGCGGGCGTGCCCGAGGATCCTGCCAGGTTCCCGGGGCATGAAGCGCAGATTTTCAGCGTTGTGGCAAAAGTGCTCGCGGAAGCTGACCGCTATTATGACTCTGCGGTCTTCGGAATTGCTCATCTGCCATTCCGTTCAGCCTGGGCGATTGCCGCTGCCCGGTCCGTCTATGGGGCAATTGGCTCCGTCGTGCGCGAACGCGGCGCTGCCGCATGGCGACAGCGGGCCTCACTGAGTTCGCTGCAGAAGGCCTACAAGCTGTTCGGGAGCCTTGCGACTGCGGGTAATGCCAAACTGTTTGCCAGGTACCGGAGTGCACCTTCACGAGACGGTTTGTGGACGCTGTCGCGGCAGCTGTAAAGCCGTTCGCAGACTCAGGCTGACGCGGAACTGCGTCCGGCAGCCGCGGCCTGGGCAGCCTCAATTGTTTTCATTTCAGCCCGCAGTACCGGCACCGGAGGGGCGTAGATGAAGCCGAACGATACACACCCTTCTTTTTCATTGTTGGCGTGATGCAGGCGATGCGCATGGATGATGCGTTGCATGTATTTACTTTTCGGGCGCCATTCATGATGGATCCGGCGGTGGACGATGACATCGTGGAAGCCGAAGTAAATCAACCCATAGCCGGCGACGCCCAGACCTGCCCACAAAGCCCAGGGATAACCACTGGTGCCGAGATAGATCAGCAGAATTGAAGGGAGTGCAAATATCCCAGCGTAGAGATCGTTGAGTTCAAACATGCCTTGACGCGGCGTGTGATGCGACTTGTGCAGAAACCAGCCAAAACCGTGCATGACATATTTGTGGCTGAAGTAGGCGACCGCCTCCATTGCGCCCAGCGCAATGAAAAAGCAGGCGGCGTTGATCAGAATATCCATAATCGCTCGAACTTTTCAGTTTCAGTGAGGCAAGCGGCTGACATTCAGCCTTGTCGGTGTGAACCCATCGCCGCAACGCGTTTGCTGCTGAGCTGCTGATCATAAGCCTGAACCAGCAGTTCGAGAAAGGCGTTGAAAGGACGCGGATCGACACCTGCCGGTACCAGAGACTGCAGCGCCGCGGCAATCTCGGCGTGCGCCGCGATCTCGGCCTGCGCTGGCGTCATGATGGCGGCGTAGGTCTGTTTGCCCTGGTCCTGGGCGTGATCTTTACCGGTACTTGTGGCATCGCCCAGCGTATCCAGCAGGTCGTCGAGGATCTGAAAGGCGAGCCCGGCGTGGTGACCGAACTGGCGCAGCGGCTCGGCCTCGACCTCGCTCAAACCGGCAATGCGGGCACCGGCCTGAAAACATAATACAAACAGCGCTCCGGTCTTCTGCTGCTGCAGGTGCTGCAGCGTCTGCGCGTCGCTGGTTTCCGAAATATCACGCAGATCCCTCTCCTGACCGGCGCAGAGACCATCAAAGCCAATGGCATCCGCCAGCGCGGTAACGAGATCGACCCGGATGACCGGATCGATTCCGGCACAGCGGGTAATGGCCCCGAACGCTTCGCTGATCAGCGTGATGGCGCCGAGTATGGCGATGTCTTCGCCGTGTTCCAGATGATTGGCCCGTTTGCCACGGCGCTGTTCTGCGTCGTCCATACAGGGGAGATCGTCGATGATCAGGGAAGCGCAGTGCACCATTTCGATTGCACAGGCGATATCCAGTGCATCCCTGCGACTGCCTCCCAGGCTTGTCGTGGTCAGCAGCGTTGCCAGCGGGCGCACCCGTTTACCGCCATCGAGCAGGCTGTAGCGTATCGACCGTCGCAGCCTTGGCGCGCTGTTGCCGCTGGCAGGAGCCAGTTCCGACAGTCGACGCTCGACGTCTGCCCGGATTGCCGAGAACTCGGCCAGATAATCCGGGGTGCTGGAAGCTGCACTTGGCCTTGCTTCGCTCAAGAAAAACCTCTGTCTGCTGTGCTACTCGATCTGGATCGACACACTCGATGTTCACGGTCTGCAGCGCCGCGGACTGGTCCGGCAACTGCAGAGCGCCTGTGAATCCGCCCTCTCCAGACGGTGATTTACTCACAAACGCTTACATTCACTGCCAATTGTGCATCGTTAGGGGCACTGACTCAAAAGAAAAAAGTGCTGTTGCTGCGCTGGCTGGCACTATGCCCCCCGGCTGCTGGTGGCCCCGGCGCCCAGCAGGTAAGCTTCGCGGCGTGAAATTTCTCTGTTATGTCCTGATTCCGGCGCTGCTCGGCAGCATCCTCAGCACGTCAGCTTCGGCTGGATTGAAAGACCAGTTCGGAGCGCCGGGCGGCCTCAATGCCCATGCCGGAGAAGTCCAGCTTGCCATCGTCGTGACGGCCAAACGGCTGCGGCGACTGAAACCCTGGGAACAGGAAATCCGGCTGCACTATCCGGATCTGCCGGTGATCCGGGTAGCTGATATCCCCCGCACGGCACCGGTGCAATACGAAGAGGTGGCAGCGAAGCTGAAAAAACGGCTGCCTGAAGATCTGCTGGTGCTGATCGATCTGGAGGGCAGCTGGGCTGAGGCGTACAACCTGGATGTCTCAGTGCCGAACCTGCTGATCTTCAATGCGCAGGGCCGACTGCTGCGGGTGCATACCGGAATGTACCGATCCGAGAGATTTATTGCGTTGCGGGCAGACCTCGATGCGGCGCTGAATGCGTCGCAGACTCTGGTTCAGAGCGCGACAGCTCAGGAGCCGTAAGCCCGCCGTCCGGCAATGACCCGTGCCAGCAGCCAGCCGCACAGTCCGGTCAGCAGCAGTAGCAGCACTGGAATCAGCACCTGCATGAAGGCCTCGCCGCGCCAGAATATGCCGCTGTATGCCTCAAGTGCCCAGGTGTTAGGGGTCAACCAGCCGAGCGCCCGCAATGATTCCGGCATGAAAAAACGTGGAACCATGCTGCCACCGAGGGCGGAAAGCACCAGAATCACGGTGTTTGCAATCGTCTGGGCCTGACGCCGTGTCCGGCAGGCCGCTGCCAGCAGCATTGCCAGGCCGCCGGCGGAAATGCAGGCTGACAGCGTGATGGTGAGCCAGGGTAGAAACTGTCCCGGCAGATCAACGTCATAGACCAGCCAGGCAACCACGAAAATGACGCTGACCTGGACCAGGCCCTGCAGAATGACAAAAAGAAATTTGCCATTCACCAGTACCGACATGCCGCCGGGTCCGGCCAGCACCCGGTCCAGAATGCCGCTCTCCTGCTCTTCGAGCAGAGATACGGCACCGTGCACTGATGCAAACAGCAGAAACATGAAAGCGACCGCGCCGGCAGAATAAGCAACAAGGCTGACCGATTCATCGCTGATCACGCTCTCCGTGGCCAGCATGTCTTCAAATGACCAGCCGGTTTCGCGGCCGGCTTCTGCGTCTGCGCGCATCTCCGCGAGTCCTTCTGCAACTTCATCACGCTGGTCATCGTTCAGTGTCAGAAACTGGTTTTCCAGTTCTTCGACGACGTTGCCCATGGCCACATCCGGCAGCGCGCCGAAGTATGCCTGCCGGATCTGGCCGGTCAGCATAGGCTCGGCAACGCCACGGGAAGGATCGGAGATGATCAGAATAGGTGCGGGTCCAAAGCCGCCTGCGGCATCCAGCGGTTCTGCATCGGCGCGCAGCACCAGGCCGATATCGAAGACACCGGCGCGCACCAGATTGCTCACTTCAGCGGCGTCTGACGAGGAGAGCCGCTCAGTGCGCAGCATACTGCTGGTTTCCAGCGCGCCCAGCAGGCGGTTGGAAACCTCGCTGTCGATCTCGTCGACGATGGCCACACTCAGCTGCAGGTTCTGTCCACCGGTAGCCGTGAAGATTTCCGCCATGATCAGAAAAAACACCGCCGGCAGAAAAAAGCTCATCAGCAGCGCGCCGCGGTCACGCAGCAGTCCGAGCAGCATGGCCCGCAGGATGGCCATGCTCACAGTTTCAGCTCCTCACCGGTGACCCTGAGAAAGACGCTTTCCAGGTTCGGTTCCCGGATACGCAGTTCAGCCACTTCCAGCCCCAGCGTGTCGAAAATGTCGCTCCAGGCGCCGACGTCGCCATAGCCGCCGGCTACTCTGCCGCTCCAGGTGAGGCCACCCAGACCCGAACGCAGTTCGCGTGCACTGAGCTGTTCGGCCTGGGCGGCATCCGGCGTGCCGAGGAAGGTGACCAGGAGTTCTTTGCTGTCGGCAAAGATCCGTCTGATCAACTCGTCAGGAGCACCTGCCAATCTGACTTCACCGTCGATCAGAAAGATCACGCGATCTGCCAGTGTGGTGGCCTGTTCCAGATCGTGAGTGGTCAGCAGCAGCCCGAGACCCTGCGCCCGTAGCAGGCGCAGCAGTTCGTGGATGCGTTCCCGGGCGTTGACGTCCACGCCGACGGTTGGTTCGTCCAGCATCATGATTGCGGGTTCGTGCAGCAGGCTGGCAACGATGTTCAGGCGGCGACGCATCCCACCGGAAAGCGTATCCACCCGCTGCGTCGAACGCTCCTCGAGGGTACTCCAGCGCAATGCGGAAGCCACCCGTTCCGGCAGCGCGCGGCTGGCGACACCCATCATGCGGCCGAATATCTGCAGATTTTCGAGCACGCTCAGGTAGGGGTAGAGCGCCAGATCCTGTGGCACATATCCCAGCGCTCTGCGTGCTGCCGGATTGCGGCGGGGATTTTCTCCAGCCAGCGCGACCTGACCCTGATCCGGCGCAATGCGGCCACAGGCTGTCGCCAGCAGCGTGGTTTTACCAGCGCCGTTGGGTCCCAGCAGCACCACCAGTTCCCCGGGGCGCACTTCCAGGTCGACGCACTTGAGCACCTGCCGGCCAGCCAGAGTTTTGCTGATCTGCTGGAGTTGCAATACGGGCGAAATGGCCTGTTTGGTATTCACGCAGAGCAACCGCCATTGCGCGGCGGTGTTGCTGACGGCTGCCATGACGGCTGCACTCGGGTAGCCATCGGCGGTCATGCCGTTGGCTGCCTGAAATTCGCGCAGAGCCCGGCGCGTACCACTACCGAAAATACCGTCCGGATTGCCGCTGTCGTAACCCAGGGCATTGAGATTGCGCTGCAGGGTGACGACCATGTCCCGGCTCAGTTTGAGACCATCGTCTGGCGGCGGCTTGTGCAGTACACCGGCACCATTGATGCGGTCCGCCAGACGTCCGACTGCCAGGGCGTAGAACTCGGATCGGTTCCAGCGCATGATCACATCGAAATTATCGTAGACGACAAAAGCCGGTCCCGCGGCACCGGCGGGAACCAGCAGCGACGCAGACAGGTCCAGTTGCGGTAGTGGCTGACCGAACACGTCCCTGATTCCCAGCGCCGACCAGTAGCTCAGCGGCTTACGGATCTTCCGCGTGGCCTGGGCGTAGTCAAACCCGGCCGGCAGAATCACCTCACGACCCCAGCGCAATCCCGGTTCCCAGCCCAGCGTCGAGAGGAAATTCGCAGCACTGGTCATGGCGTCCGGGATGCTGCCCCACAGGTCCCGGCGGCCATCGCCGTCGCCGTCCATGGCGTAGCGCAGAAATGCGGACGGCATGAACTGAACATGGCCCATGGCACCTGCCCAGGAACCGGTCATGGATTCGGCAGTGATGTCGCCGGCTTCAATGATCTGCAGTGCTGAGATCAGTTCGGCGGTAAAGAAACTGCTGCGGCGTTCATCACAGGCGAGCGTTGCCAGCGAGTCCGGTATGGCCATCTTGCCGAGATATCCACCGAAGTTGGTTTCCAGGCCCCAGAACGACACCAGATAATGGGGAGGCACGCCATAACGATCGCTGACGGATGCGAGCAGCTCTGCGTGCGTGGTCAGCATCTGACGGCCTTTTTCCACCCGGCTGGGGGTGACGCGTTTACTGTAGTAGTCGGTGAAGGTTGTGGTGAATTCCGGCTGCTGACGATCGAGTTCGATGACCCGGTCGACGTGCTGGACACTGTCGATGACCTGACTGCTGAGCGCAGGATCAACGCCGGCGGCAATTGCCTGCGCCTTCAGGCGGACTTTGCAGGCGTTGAAGTCGGCGTCCTGGCCATAGGCAAGGCCAGCCCAGGACAGCGCAATCAGCAGCAGGCCGATCCGTCTTCCCGACTTTACCGGCAGCGCTCGGCTCGGACCCTGCTGCGGAAGCGATTCAATGCAGGTGAAGTTGAAGGCAGGTTTGGTCATGGTTGCGAGTATCTCAGATGTGGCTGGCCGCGACTCAGGCGGCGCGGTGATTCTTCAGAGCGAGTGTGGCCATGGATGTCGGCATGTAGCGGTTCAGTGGCGTTGCATCATCGTCCCAGCGGTCTTCATAGAACCCCGCCAGCATGAATCCGGCGTCCAGTTGCCCGCCAATCTGGGCATCCAGACTGTGGCTGAACTCCATGGCTTCGCCGGCTTTTATTCGAGCCTCGAGCTGCGCTTCCGGCAGATCTTCGATGTCGGCAAACGGCAGTGTAAAGGCGACCTGCAACGGTCCGCCCTGTTCTATGTGTTCGTGATCGAACAGAAAAAAACAGGGGTTCATGAAACCTGCCAGCAACCGGCCATCATCATTGAGCACCCGATGACATTCGCGCCAGACGGAACGGACATCACGGGCGAAAACATTGGAGACCGGATGGAAGATGAGGTCGAAAGTGCCGTCCGCGAAACGCGACAGGTCCGCCATGTCTCCACGTTCGCAGCGGATCGACAGTCCTTCCCGTTCGGCCACTGCTGCGTCCTTCGCCAGCTGTTCGTCCGACGCATCAAAGCTGACGACATTGGCACCGGCAGCGGCCAGAATCGGCGCCTGCTGACCGCCACCGGATGCAAGGCAGAGCACCCGGGCGCCGTTCACGCCACCAAACCATGATTCGGGCACCGTCCGCGTCGGTGTCAGAATGACCGACCAGCTGCCGTTTCTCGCTGCGGCAATCGTGTCCGGGTCAACCGGCTCGCACCAGCGGCTGGCACCGGATGTCGACTGCTGATTCCAGGATTCCCGGTTGTATTCAAAAATGTCCATTATGCATCCGTAAATGGTGCGATTAACGACGCGGTGCGAGGCTATCATAGATTCGATGAAGCGCAGTCAGACAAACCCGGGTGCCAGGCCGAGCGCCGCGGGTGTCCGTTGCAACACGATCAGATACGGCCGCAGTCTGGCTGGTGTCCTGCTGTGCTGTGCGGCGATGGCCGCAACGGCTGAAACCGCGCTGGTTGCCGTCGCCAGCAACTTTGCTGAAACGGCACGCACGCTGGTGGCGCTTTTTACCGAGAACTCAGCACACAGGCTCACCCTGACGCCGGGATCAACAGGCAAACTCTATGCTCAGATACTGCATGGGGCACCCTATGATCTGTTCCTGGCTGCCGACGCAGAACGCCCGCGGCTGCTCGAAGAATCCGGCGCCGCGGTCGCCGGTTCCAGACAGACCTACGCGATCGGTCAGCTGGTACTGCACGAAAATTCACAGCTCAGCGGTCTGCTCCCGGGTCGTGAGTTGCTGGTTGAAGGGAATTTTTCCAGGCTGGCACTGGCCAATCCGCAACTGGCACCCTACGGCCTGGCTGCGCTGGAAACGCTGCAGAGTCTAGGCGTGGAAGACACTGTGCAGGGAAAACTGGTGTATGGAGACAACGTTGGCCAGGTTTACGCGATGTTGAACACCGGCAATGTCGACCTGGCTTTCATTTCGGCAGCACAGCTCAGCGTGGCGGGCGGGCATCGCGGTCGCAGCTGGCGGGTGCCTGAAGAACTCCACCGTCCGATCCGCCAGGATCTGGTAATGCTGTCGCGGGCGCGTGGAAACCCGGCCGCAGAAGCGTTCACACAGTTTCTCCGCACCCGGAAGGCACGGGCGTTGATTGTCAGCCTGGGGTATCGACCCTTTGATGACTGACTGTTTGCCTGCGCGGTGTTTACCTGCCTGCTACCACGGCGAACGGACAATGATTGATCCCGCCTGGGCCGACGGTCCTGCAGATCCCGGTATCGATGCGGATTTCTGTCATCAGGATCTGCAGGGGCGCAATCTGCTGCTGGCGATTGATGCGGGCCTGAGCGGGCTGCTGGCGATTGATGCGGGCCTGAGCGGTTAGTGGAAGTACTCGATTCAGCCCGGTATCAGGCGCTGACGGCCGGCGCTGAACCGCTCAAGGAGATGCGCCAGGGAGTGAAGGTCTGGCGCCTGCTGGATGGTCGGATTCTCAAACTGTTCCGACCGCGCCGACGCTTCAGCCGGACGCGACTGTACCCACCCAACCGGCGCTTCGCCCGCAATGCCCGGCGTCTGCGCAGGCTGGAAATTGGGACGGTTGCGGTTGAGCAGATCTTCTTCAACGAGAGCAACGGCTGTTACGGGCTGCTGTATGCGGAGTTGCCGGGCCGGACGCTGGCCGCTGCGATGGCAGCTGGGCCGGGTCGGGCTGTCCTCGTTGCAGCGCTGGCGCAACTGCTGGCGAAGCTGCATCGGGCGGGGGTGCTGTTCCGTTCGCTGCACCTGGACAACGTTCTCGTTGTGAACAGCGGCGAACTGGCACTGATTGACGTCGAAGAGCTGACGATCCGACCGGGGTCGCTTGGCGTTCGCGGCAGGCTGCGCAACTTCAGTCATCTGCTGCGGCGTGAACAGGATCGCGAGCTGCTGGACGGTGCTGTGTTTGCGGCTCTGTTCGAGCGCTATCTCGAGCACACCGATCTGAGCGCTGCGGCGCAACTGCGCTTACGCCGTCGGTTGCAGGATGAGAACCTGCTGCCGAAATCTGCCTGAGCAGGGATAAAATGCCGGGACAGACCTGCCATATCCTGATTACACAGCAGACAGCGATGCCACAATCGTAGTAAATAACGCAAACGAGGGAGTCTCTGAGAGAATTCCCAGCACCGATCAGGGAGGTGAGAGATGCCAAATCGCGTGAAGCTGCAGGTCTGTCTGCTGGGTGGCGGCTCCTGGGGGACCGCCGTCGGTGCGCTGGTGGCGCGCAACGCGCCGGTCACTCTGTGGGCACGGAATCCGGATACCGTCAGGGAAATCAATGAGCAGAACACCAACAGCCGATATCTGCCGGATGTGAAACTGCCGCCTGCGCTGATGGCCACCACCGACATCGAAGCGGCAGTCTCCCAGGCTGATGTGGTGGTGATGGGAATTCCTTCGCAGAATTTCCGCAGCGTTCTGACCCAGGTCGCGGACTGCATCCGACCCTGGGTGCCGGTAGTCAGCCTCACCAAGGGACTCGAGGTTGAAACCCGGCTGCGTATGACACAGATCATATCTCAGGAAATGCCCGGGCATCCGGTTGGCGTGCTGACGGGGCCGAACCTGGCGCGGGAGATCATGGACGGCCGGGCAGCGGCCAGCGTCATCGCAATGGAAGACGAAATCATCGTCAAGGAACTGCAGAACATCTTCCAGAGTGGACTGTTCCGCTGTTACACCAACAATGACGTGGTTGGCTGCGAACTCGGTGGTGTGCTCAAGAACATCATCGCCATTGCCGTCGGCATGGGCGATGGCCAGGGTGCCGGAGACAACACCAGGGCAGCGCTGATCACCCGGGGACTCGCCGAAATGACCCGGCTTGGTATCGCGCTGGGTGGTCAGGCGGAAACTTTCGCCGGGCTGGCCGGCATGGGTGACATGATTGCCACCTGTGTCAGTCCCCAGAGCCGGAACCGGCACGTGGGGGTGGAACTGGCCAAAGGCCTGGAACTGCACGAGATCATCGATCAGATGGTGATGGTGGCCGAAGGCGTGAAGACCGCACCTGCGGTCATGGCCTTAGCCCAGGAACACGGTATCTCGGTGCCTATCACCGAAGACGTTTACCGGGTGCTCACCGGTGAGTCCACCGCCAGCCGTGCTTATCGTGGCCTGCTGCGAGTCGCTGCGGGCGCTGAATCCGAACCGGGTTGATTCGTTTACCGTACCCGCCGGCATGGGTTAGCGTGGCTCTGTGAATGACCTGGGCGCGATAATTCTGAGCCTGCAGCTGGCAGGCCTGACCACCTGCATACTGCTGCTACTGGGGATTCCGTTTGCGTGGTGGCTTGCAAACACACGCTCGAAAGTAAAGCCTGCGCTTGAAGCACTTACCGCGATGCCTCTGGTGCTGCCGCCCACCGTCATCGGCTTCTATCTGCTGATTCTGCTGAGCCCGCAGGCGCCGATCGGCGCATTCTGGGTGCAGATGACGGGTTCCGCGCTGACGTTTTCGTTTTCCGGCCTGGTTGTGGCGTCAGTGTTCTATTCATTGCCGTTCATGGTGCAGCCGCTGCAGAGTGCATTTGAGAGCGTCGGCCGTGAACCTCTCGAGGCGGCTGCCACGCTGAATGCAGGCCCTCTGGATGCGTTTTTTACGGTGGCCCTGCCGCTGTCCGCGCGCGGCGTGCTGACGGCCGTCGTTCTGACATTTGCCCATACCATCGGGGAATTTGGCGTGGTGCTGATGGTCGGCGGCAATATTCCAGGTGAAACCCGGGTGATCTCCATTGCCGTCTACGAACATGTGGAAACATTACACTACGCAGACGCGCACCTGCTGTCTGCGGGCCTGCTGCTGTTTTCTTTCCTGGTGCTGTTCGGTGTGTATCTGACCAACCGCCGTAATCCGGTACGGGCTTACTGAGATGCTCGAGCTCGATCTGAACATTGCTCTGCCGCAGCTGCAGCTCAAAGTCACACAACAGTTGCCGCTTGCGGGAATTACCGCGCTGTTCGGTCCCAGCGGCGGCGGTAAGACGACGCTGCTTCGGGCCATCGCCGGTCTGCAGGCTGCCCGGGGTCAGGTTCGGGTGGCGGACCAGGTCTGGCTCGACAGTGATGCCGGGGTCAATCTGCCGGCTTTCCGGCGTCCGTGCGGATTCATGTTTCAGGACGATCGTCTGTTTCCGCACCTGAACGTGCTGGGCAATCTCCGGTTTGCGGAAAGTCGTGCGCCACATCAGGCTGCGTTTCCTTCGAGTCTGGATGAGGTGGTTGCCGCGCTCGATCTGGACGGTCTTCTGCAGCGGCGGGTGCAGGGGCTGTCCGGCGGTGAAAGGCAGCGTGTGGCGCTGGGTCGTACCGTGCTGACGCGGCCTGCACTGCTGCTGCTCGATGAGCCGCTGTCCGCACTCGACGTGGAGCGAAAGTCGGAGATTCTTCCCTACCTGCTGACTCTGCCGAGGCAGCTTGGTCTGCCGACGATCTATGTCAGTCACTCGGTTGAAGAGGTAGCGCTGCTGGCCGATCGTACTCTGGTGCTGGCTGACGGTCGGATCCGGGCTTTCGGCGACACGGCCGAAATTCTGCAGCGACTCGATCTGCAGGCGCTGACCGGGCAGTTCGAGGCCAGCTCAATCCTCGCCACTTCGGTAGCCAGGCAGGACCGGGAGTACTGCCTGACCGAGCTGGATGTCGACGGTCAGAGTCTGACCATGCCACTCGATGAGGCGCTGGCGCCGGGTGTACCGGTGCGGGTAAGGATTCGGGCCCGCGACGTTGCGCTGGCAACGCGTCCGCCGGAGCATCTCAGTATCCGTAACGTGCTGGAAGCTGAAATCGTCGAACTGATTGAAGATTCGACCAGCGCATTTGCAGAGCTGCTGCTGCAGGTGGGTGCGCAGAGACTGCGTTGCCGGGTGACCCGGCTGGCAGTGAAGAGTCTGGAACTTGTGGAAGGTCAGCGCGTTTATGCGCTGATCAAAAGCGTCACGGTAGATCGTCACGCACCTTAGCGCCGGCTGAATCCCCGGTCTCGAGCGCTGATCGGGATGGCTGCTCCCGCGCTGGTGCGTAGGGTCTTCAGTCCGGCAGTCCCGCAGCCAGCCGCCGCAGCATCTCGGCTGCGGGTATCGCAGCACAGCCGGTTCGATTCTGCCCCGACCAGAGCGGTGTGAAATCGCTGCTGCCGATTGCTTCCGCGGCACGACGCAGCGGTGCCAGCGCATTGCCTGCCAGTGGAAAAGCCGGAGCCAGCGGACTCATTGGCCCGAGCTCGCGCATGATCCTGTTGCAGATGCCGCGCGCCGGCCGACCGCTGAACACGTTGGTTAATGCGGTGTCCCCGTTTACATCAGCGAGTACGGCACGATGCAGGCTGCTGGTGGCGGTTTCTTCACAGAGTAGAAAACTGGTGCCGACCTGCACGCCGCTGGCGCCCAGCTGCATCGCAGCAGTCACCCCTGCTGCATCGGCGATACCACCTGCAGCGATGACCGGCACCCCCACTGCCTGGACAATCTGTGGCAGCAGCGCGAACGTGCCGAGTTGGCTGTTCAGGTCGGAGTCGAGAAACATGCCGCGATGTCCGCCTGCTTCAGTCCCCTGCGCAATGATCGCGCTGACGCCACGTGCCTCGAGCCAGCGTGCCTCTGCCACGGTGGTTGCCGATGAGATCACCGCGGCGCCCGTAGCCTGGACGCGCACCAGCAGAGATTCATCAGGTAGGCCGAAGTGAAAGCTGACCACTGCCGGCGGATTGGCTTCGAGCACTTCCGCGATTTCCGCACTGAACGGATTGCGTCCGGGGCCGGCTGCGTCGGGCGGCGCAACATCGAACTCCTGATAGTAGCCCTGCAGGGCTTTCAGCCACTGCTGTTCCCGGACAGAATCCCGTTCGGGCGGTGCGTGGCAGAAAAAATTCACGTTGAAAGCCTCAGTCTGTGCACGCAGTGCCGCCAGCTCGCTGGCCAGTGTTGCTGTGTCCAGCATGGCGGCAGGCAGAGAACCGAGGCCGCCGGCGTTGCTGACCGCAGCCGCCAGCCGACTGTCCTGAACACCGGCCATGGGTGCCTGAATGATCGGCAGTCGGCTGCCCAGAATGGATGTCAGCTTTGCCACTGTGTGCATCTCCCGCCAATCCCGTTAGCTGGCCGCATCCGCCGGCGCGCAATCGCTCCCGCCAGTGCAGCGATGAAACCACCGCCTATCCGGGGATGATCAGTGGTCAGCTGGACGGGGTCAATGCCGGATCAGTGCAGGCGTGGGCAGATTGACGCTGCGACCTTAAAGACGCAGCTGTGCGCTGCTGGTGCTACGTATTTGTTACTATCAGTCTGGTCTTGTGGAGGAGAATGCCCATGCTGAAGGCGGTTCAGCTCGGCCGCAACTGCGGTCTTCGAGTATCTCAGCTGTGTCTTGGCACGATGAATTTCGGCGAACCCGGCAAAGGTCATCAGGGGGACTGGACACTCGGTCCGGATGAAGCACGGCCGATTTTCAAGGCAGCCATCGATCATGGCCTGTTTTATTTCGACTGCGCGGATGTGTATGGGCTCGGTGCCTGTGAAGTTGTTGTTGGTTCGCTGCTGAAAGAATTGCTGCCGCGTGATGAGTATGTGCTGGCGACCAAGGTATCGTTGCCGATGGGCCGCAGCCCGAACCAGGGCGGTCTGTCCCGCAAACATATCTTCGAAGGTGTCGACGCCAGTCTGAAACGGCTGGGACATGACTATATTGATCACCTGGTCATTCACCGCCACCCGCATGGGATTCCCGGGCAGGCTCGCGTGCCGATCGAAGAAACACTGGAAGCTCTGCATGATCTGGTTAAAGCCGGCAAGGTGCTGTATCTGGGCGGTTCGTCGATGTTTGCCTGGCAGTTCGCACAGCTGCAGCTGACTGCACAGATGAACGGCTGGACTCAGTTCATCTCCATGCAGAATCACTACAACCTGATCTATCGCGAAGAAGAACGGGAGATGAATCCCTACTGCGCCGCAACCGGTGTTGCGCTGACACCCTGGTCACCGCTGGCCCGTGGGATTCTGGCGGG
>Ga0055474_10000117_pt1 | contig 16895 bp, 13 predicted proteins | sample Muzzi_PWA_D1_FD_57680 | JGI IMG/M metagenome (GOLD analysis project Ga0055474, IMG submission 57680) | Wetland microbial communities from San Francisco Bay, California, USA, that impact long-term carbon sequestration - Muzzi_PWA_D1 | ecosystem: Environmental > Aquatic > Marine > Wetlands ... | reverse complement strand
CAAGCAGCACATCGATGGCATGGGATTCTCCGTCATCAAAATACACCGGCAGATTAAGTGCATCACCGACCCGACCGATGCTCTTTTCCCAGCCAAGCAGGATATCCTCGAGCGTTATATCCCGATTGCGAAGGGATTTCTCCAGTCCGGATACATAAACAGCGTGCAGCGCGTTGTGTTTGGCATCCAGTGCCAGCAGTCGCGGTCGGTCGGTATCGTAACGATTTGCCGTAAGCTCCGTCTCAGCAGTGTCCAGCAGAATACGGGCATTGTTCAGCGACATTGGAGCGTATCTGGCCGCCCTTAGCTTCTCTGCCTGCTTGATCAGCGCTTTCGTTTCGCTGAGATAGTTGGCTTTGATCGACGCAAGTTCCGCCTCTCGATAGGCGGTCTCGGCCTTCTTGCCGTAACGCTCGGCATATTTAATGCTGCCGCGCTCAAGACGACGGGTAGCTTCCGCGAAGCTCATTTCTCCGGAATACCAGCTGTCCTCTGCAAACTTTGGCGCCTCAGCCTCGAGTGCGTCGTTACGCGCCTGAATGGTGGTGTCCAGCGCGTGAGCGGCCAGTTCAGCAGCCGTTTTCGATCGCACAAACTCAGCCTCCGCTTTTTTCAGATAGCGGCGGATCCAGTCGATGCTGCCTGCGCGTTTGAAAGTCGCCTCGGCCTTCTCATACTGCTGCATCGCCTCGCTGTAACTTACCGGTGCCAGCAACGGCGCATCGCTGGCTAACGCCGCATCGCGAGCCTGATCAGTAGCCTCGAAAAGAGGACCGCGCATACTGGTCATACCCGCACTGGCAACGCCGGACAGGCAGCTGAGAAAAATCAGAAAAAGCGTTCTGGCAAACATCGTGAACAGTCCCTGCAAAGATATTTTTATCGAGATATATCAATAGATTACGTGCTATATCTGAATAAAAGTGGGACTTCTGACACGTTCGGGCCCGGGTCGACGCGGAAATGTGAACAGTGCTGAATCGATGCTGAGCGATCCGCTCAGCAATGCTTTGCCAGAACGATCACAGTGCGATGATGTAACCCTTCGCCGGATCGGCCTGGCCTTGCAGGAAAGCGTCATAGATCCGTTGCAGAGCAGCCTCACCGGAGAGTTCTTCGATGCTGATCCAGCGGTGCGCTGCCTGCAGGAAATCCTGCCAGGCTGTTGCGAGCCTGGCTTCGAAGCCGTCCCGACCCAGTTCGCTGATACGTCTCTGGGCCTGAGCAGGCGCAAAAAACATGCTCGGCGCAGGACCGGGCAGCCTGTCAGCCCCCCGGCCCACTGTGGCATCCTGCCAGTGTGTCGCGCCAACTGCGGCGCTGTGCTGCAGTGAAGACCCAAGTCGATTATGAACCCCTGCGCGAATGGCGGTACTTCCTGCCATATCCACCAGCACTGCAGTCTGCTTTGGCAGCTGATCGATATCGGGATAGCTGTAGACGGCATCAAAGCAGCCGAGCTCAGTGACAAAATCCATGTTCCGCGCTGAGGTCAGACCGTAAACCTGACGCTTGCTGTAACCGTGCTGTTGCAACAGATGAGCAAGTCCGATGGCGGTTTTACTCGATGCGCTCGTCAGAATGATCATCTGTGCATTAAAACAATTGTTTTCCGCCAGAAAATCGTCCAGCAGGAACGATGTCGTAAACAGCGGTCGGTAAAGCATCTGTTCAGCCTCCGTATCCGGCCGGTAGGCTGGATCCGCGTCCGTCAGCAGGTACTGATTGTAGATCGATGGCAGATCACGCCTGTGTTCTGCTCCATCGCTGAATCCATGCGCCTCCAGCCTGGTCGGTTCCAGGACGACATGCGTCGCCATCGGAAAATAGCCATAAATCCGCTTACCTTCAGACAATCCGGATACTTCCGAGCGGACGATTTCGCCAAACCCCCAGACTGGAATACAACCCCACTCCCCGTCTGCCGGGAAAAACTTCCAGTAACCGATACTGTCACCGGCAACGCCGTAGGTGATGTTGTTTGCCGTCAGCGCGAAGTGCTGTACCCGGACCACGACCTGTCCCGTTGCGGGATCATTCAGAGCGTGGTGAATGAAACGGGTTTCCGCGAGATTACTTTTTCGCGTTTGAAATGTGGTCGCTTCCAGACTCATGATGAACTCTCAGTTATCGAATGGTCGATCCGACCGCATGGTAGAAGATCCGCAGTGATTGTGTAACGGCAGATTGATGTATGCACAGAGAATTCATGCCAGCAGCAACACGCCCGACATCAGCGCCACGTATGCCAACGGAAACAGCCAGCGCGAAACGACGTCGATCCTCAGCGCCGTCTGCGGATGCCCGTCCTGAAAACGTGAGACGATATAACTCTGCAGAACCGTTACAGCCAGCAACAGAAAACTGATTACCATCACTTTGTCCATCAGCGTCAGATAGCCGATACGCGGGAGATTCTGCGACGCGACAAACTGGAACGCGACGATTGTCAGAATACCCGTTGCTGAGACCCTGACCCGCATCCCGAATCGATCTTCGACCATCCAGAACACCGACCAGGACAGCGCGACGATGATCAGCAGGGGCAGCAGAATTTTCCACAGGTAAAAACCCGATTGCCGATCCAGATCAATCGTCAGAACCAGACGCGAAAATGGTTCCGTGCTGCGGACCACGGAAACCTTTTCTTCGTAGGCACTGACATCGGCAATTGTCCACTCAGGAATCTCGAACTCGTCATCAAAACCGGTTGTGCTGTCATCCGCAACATAAACCAGCTGGGAGGCGTCCCAGCTGAACGACTCGACTTCCAGCGTCAGCTGCTGCTGATCGAACGGGAACCGCCGCAGATCGAATTTTGCCGCAAGTCGCAGACCGAAATTTGCATCGCCGTGAACGGTTCCATCCGGTTCGATACGGAAAACCCGTTCGGTGATCTGCACCTGATCCACCTGGTTCACCGGGAAAGAACGCGGTGACCAGATCTTCTCAGCCAGCGCCAGGGCTTCTTCGCCGTAATAGATCTTTTCGGTGACGCCTTCAACGGCAGGATCAAACGCAAGCCGAGGGTCATGCCAGCTGTTGGTCAACACGCCACGAAAACTGAATGACGAAGTGATCGCGTCAACATCGCGCAGGTCTTCGACAAACAGACCAACATGCACGGGTGTTGGGTTGTTTTTATCCGGCGGGGTCAGCAGCGGGCGTTCATTGTCCGGTGTGACCGCGGACTGCTGCGCCGCAACGGCAGCTTCTGCCGATAGCGCTGGTGCCGACATGAGCAGTTGGGACAGCCAGCACAGTCCTGCTACAACCAGAGCCGATCTTCGCATTGTCTTTCCGCTCAATCTGATTCTTCCATGATTTCCCTGACTGCGCCGAGCGGATCAATCTCGACATGACTGCTGACGTCGAACATCATCGTGGCGCGATTCTGCACGCTGTAAGCCGGCCACTGCGGCAGACCCGGCACATTTGGATCGCCTTCGCCGGCAAACCGTGTCCAGGCTGAACTGGCAAGCTCACCCAGTCGGAAGGTTGACTCAGCAGAACCCAGCAGAATCGGGCCTTTGTCCACATTGTCGAAAACAAACGGAATCTCCATGGTATGCGGGGATTTCAGAATTCCATCATCGACCGGCGCCTCCCAGTCCCACTGATACAACCATACCGGCGCACCACCCTGCTCGGCTTTACGCTCGGCCATCTTTGGCGCGCGCCAGGCATGAGAATTGGTCATTGCAGCAAACAGATAATCATTTGAATAGTCCGGATGAATCTGTCGGTATGCTGCGATTAGTTGTCTGCCACGCTCACCATGCAGCTCCGCTGCCCGGGCCACGAGCTGCTGATCAGAAAGTTCGCCCCACCAGGGCAGGCCGACGTTGTAGAGCGTACGCTCATCCTTCGTATAGCCGATGATCAGCGGAATCTCGCGGGCTGCTTCAGGGGCGGTGGGTGAAAATGGCGCTCTCGGGACAATGCTGCCGTCCACCACGGGACCGAAGCGGGTTTTCGCAGCCACTGCCGCCGCCAGCAGCGCAGCTGCACTGACCTTCTGCAGCTTGCCGATGTCCTTAGGCTGGTAGCCGAAAGATGCGGCGATGACCTCGGCCGACTCCAGCGCCTGATCCAGATTTCCGCTGCTGAGACCACCACCACTCTGAATAATGGCTTTCTGCATCAGCCCGCGCGCCGCCGGCATGATCAGGCAGTGAGATACTTTGGAACCACCGCCGGATTGGCCAAAGATGGTGACGTTTCCCGGATCGCCACCGAACTCAGCGATATTCTGCCGCACCCATTCGAGTGCGGCGACGAGATCCAGCTCCCCAGCATTCGCAGACTCGCCGGGATTGCTGCCGGCGGCCAGATAGCCGAACACATTCAGCCGGTGATTGATCGTCACCACGACGACGCCATGATCGCGGGCGAGATTGTGCCCATCGTAGGCCGGCCAGCTGCCGGAGCCGTAATTGTGACCGCCGCCGTGGAACCAGACCATGACCGGCCGCGCCGCGTTATCCAGTCCCGGTGTCCAGACGTTGAGGAAAAGGCAGTCTTCCGACTCGGTCAGTCGATCCCGTCCAGACCCGAACACCTGATTCAGCGCGGGTCCGACGCTTCCCGGATAAGCAACCGCACTTCCTCCGCTGCTCAGCTGCATGGCTGAATTGCGGAAATAGAGCGCTTCGAAGATGCCGCCAAAAGGCCGCAGTGGCTGCGCCGACCGGAATCTCAGCTCGCCGAGTGGAGGCTGCGCATAGCGCAGGCCTTTGAACTGAAAAACTCCGTCATCCACATATCCCCTGACCCGACCCGCTCTGGTCGGCACTACCGGACTTACCGCGCTCGGCAGCGCCTGGCCAAGAGGACTCCCCGCCACGCCCAGCAGTCCGGCACCCATCCCCGCAGCCCGAATGAAACTACGCCGGCGCATCACTGCGACACCTTGCCACCGGGGGCCGCAATCATCAGTTCGAGAATGCGTCTGGTCACTTCCGGTTCGAGACCTTCGGTATGTCCTTTGTCGATGCGCACGACGTCGGCAACGACACGATCATCATTACAGTCCGGATAGACATAGACCTCCGCTGTACCCGGTCGGGCAGCCATCCCCCAGACCTGATAGCCCATCCGCGCAGTGTCCTGGACCCAGCCGGGTTCGGTATCGACCACGTCCGGTTCCCGGATTCGGGCTGAGCAGGCAAAGTGTTCGGCCCAGGGTGAATCTGCCGGCAATTCGACGATTTCGTGTTCGCCGGTTGTGTAGATGTGTGAGAAATCACAATCCGGCAGACCCCTTTCAGGATACCGGCGCTGCCGCGGTTCTGGCGGACTGCCGTCAGGCGCAGGCGGTCCGAACGCGGCGACCAGTTCGGCGCGACCGATCCGGCCGCCAGACAGACTCAGCAGTCCATCCACCTTGTCCCGATAGAAGTCGGTGCATACCAGTCTGTGAGAAGTCCCACCACCCTGGCTGTGACCCGCCAGCCAGAAGGCGCGAATATTTTCCGCACCGAATTCTTCGATCACCATACTGGCGATGTTCTGCAGATGGGCGTCGTCCTGTTCCGCCATCCACATGCGGATACCGGGTCCGCTGCCCATTGAACCTGAACCTGCAGCAGTCGGCGTGGCAATCACGAGTCGGTATTCATCTTTGTAATCCATGGCAGGAAAGTAGTGCCGCTGCCAGTTGGCAATCGAACCAGCGCCATGAATATTCAGTATGAAGGTGACATCCTCACCCGGCTGCAGATCACAGGGGTAATCCAGAAAGAATTTGCGTCCGCTCGCCGGATCAACTGCGTTTCCGGGAAGCGCAACTTTTTCTGCACAGTCGCCATCCTGACAGTGCATGGGTGGCGGTGACGTACAGGCAACGCCAAGCGCATTGCGGATGGTATCGGGCTCCGCGGCCGCTGCCGGTTCTGCAGCAGCAGGCGCTTGCGCCTCAGGCGCATCGGACGTTTCGGGCTGGCAGGCGGCCAGGCCGGTCAGCGCCAGCAGCATCGGAATCCAGGCTGAATAAATTCGCATCTTCTTTTCTCCCCTTACTCGGACAGAGAGACTGCCTGAAAACCGTCATTGCTGGCAACGCAAGCGCTGCAGCTGATCAGCCCAAGCGGTGGAAAATCGTCGTCAATCTGCAGCCGGCGGCGTCTGCGGGCAAGCAGGACCGGGACAGGGGTTGGTGGAGCCAGGCGGGATCGAACCGCCGACCTCCTGCATGCCATGCAGGCGCTCTCCCAGCTGAGCTATGGCCCCAGAATCTGTCGGGAACGACAGGACGCGGGATATTAAGGATGCCGGCGCACGGAGTCAATCTGGCAGCTCACACGGCGCTGAGATCAATCCGACGCCCCGGCAGTGCGAGATGGGCTTCACTGCCCCTGTTGATGAGTTCGCGGCGCAGCGCATCCGATGCCTCCACATCGCCGTGCACAAGATAGACCGGTGCCGGCGTATCCAGTCCCGCGTACCAGCGCAACAGATCGGCCTGGTCACCATGCGCGGACAATCCGCCAATGGTATGCACGCTGGCACGTACCTGCACCTCCTCGCCGTGGATACGTACGGATTCCGCGCCTTCTATCAGGCGCCGGCCAAGCGTACCGGGCGGCTGATAGCCGGTGAACAGCAGATGCGTTTCGCGCCTGTCGAGGTTGGCTTTCGGGTGTTGCAGAAGGGGGCCGCCGTTACACATGCCACTACCGGCAATGATGATGGCGCCACGTTTCATCCGGCCGATCACCCGCGATTCTTCTGCACTTTCGGTCAGATGCAGATTCGGCAGCAACGGCATCGCATCGCCGCCGGGAAACAGGCGCGCAGCATCCTCATCATGCAGATGATTGAAATCCCAGTAGATCTGACTTGCGCGAATAGCTAGCGGACTGTCCAGAAAAATCTGCCAGCGCTCGATGTCCCAGGCATCGAAGTTTTTTCCAAGGTGATAGAGAATTTCCTGGCTGCGCCCCACCGCAAAAGCCGGAATGAGCACGTTGCCGCCATCCGTAGCTGCCTGCCTGAGGACCTCTGCAAACTCCTGGATAGACCTGTCCCGACCGCGATGTCTGCGATCACCATAGGTGCTCTCCATCAGCACCAGGTCCGCATGAGCGGGCGTTACGGGATCCCGCAGAATTGGCGTGTCGTACTGACCTAGATCGCCACTGAAAACGAGTGTTCGGACAGTACCCGCCTCTTCAATCTGCAACTCCACCACGGCAGAACCCATGATATGCCCGGCATCAAGAAACCGAGCCGTCACACCGGGAACAACCTCGAACGCAATCTCGTAACGATGTCCCTGTGTGAGTTCAAGCGCTGCGGCGACATCCATATGGTCAAACAGCGGTTCGAGCAGTGGTTTGTGCTGGGATTCACGGCGCCGGTTTTCCCGTCGGACGGAACTGCGCTCCAGGCCGGCAGCATCTTCGAGCAGAATGGTAATCAGCTCTGCGCTGGCATTCTGTGAGTGAATGGTGCCGCTGAAACCGCGTTTGACCAGCAGCGGCAATCGACCGCTGTGATCAATGTGGGCGTGGCTCAGTACTACCGCATCAATCTCTTCAGCGGAGAACGGAAAAGCATCGGCGTTAGCGGCCTCAGCTTTGCGCCCGCCCTGTATCATGCCGCAGTCGAGCAGCACCGTGTGACCGCCGACGTGGAGGATGTGGCAGGAGCCGGTAACCTGGCCCGCGGCGCCGTAGAACTCGAGTTCCATCAGTTCAGCTGCTCAGTCGTTCTGTTTAGAAGGCGCCGCCGCTGCGGAAGCTGCAGCCGCGGAACAGTAACCGGCATAAAGTTTCTCGAGACGTTTGTTCTGCTTCTTCGACACGCCAAGCACATTGAGCGCTTCACGCAGCCGCATGCGCGTCAGATCGGGTCCGAGAAAGACCATCGAATCAAACAACGGCAGCGACACCGTTCTGCCGGACAGAACAATGAACAGGGGTTGCAGGAAGTCGCGGGTTTTCAACTGCATCCATTCCGCCAGATCCTGACAGATTGCAAACAGCTGACCCCGCTCCCACTCCCGCAACGAATCGAGCTCCCGTGCGAGATGGTCGATGATCTGCACCTGCTGGTCCGGATTCAGTTTGAGCTGCGCAAAATCCTCAGCGGTCAGCGGCTGGCGTTCGCCGATCAGGTAGTCCACCTGACCGATCAGATCAGCAAACTTCTCGGTGCGTTCCTGTACCAGCGGCACCAGAGGACGCAGATTGTCCCGATTGAGTCCCCACTCGATGATCCGATCAATGAAGGTTTCCGGATCCAGCGCCCGCAGATACTGACCGTTGAGCCAGGACAGTTTTTCCAGATCGAATACCGGGCCACCCAGGTGAAGTCTGCTGAGCTCGAAGTCTTCGGCCATTTCCGCTGCGGAAAACACTTCTCGCTCATCAGGCATAGACCAGCCCATCATGCCCAGATAGTTGATCAGCGCTTCCGGCAGAATGCCGATGCGCCGGTAATAGTTCACGCTGGTGGGATGTTTGCGTTTTGACAGCTTGCTCTTGTCCGGATTCCGCAGCAGCGGCAGATGACAGAACACCGGTGGCTGCCAGCCGAAGTACTGATACAGCAGCACATGTTTCGGTGTCGAGTTGATCCATTCTTCACCACGAAGAATGTGACTGATTTCCATCAGATGATCGTCTACGACGACCGCGAGATGATAGGTCGGGAAACCGTCGTGTTTCAGCAGCACCTGCATATCAATCTGCGACCAGGGAATCTCGATCTGACCGCGCAGCACATCATTAAAACTGCAGACTCCGTCCTGCGGCACTTTCATGCGGACAACGTGCGGTTCTCCTGCATCCAGACGCTGCTGCAGTTCGTCCTCCTGCAGATGTTCACACAAACCGTCGTACTTCGGGTTTTCGCCAGCGGCACGCTGTTGCGCCCGCATCTCGTCAAGCCGCTCCGGCGTGCAGAAACAATGGAACGCGTGACCATCCGCGACCAGCTGCCGAGCGTGTTCCTGATAGATATGTTTTCGCGCGCTCTGCCGGTAAGGCCCGAAAGGCCCGCCGTTGTCCGGACCTTCGTCCCATTCGATATTCAGCCAGCGCAGCGAGTCAAGAATCATCTGCTCGGATTCCGGGGTACTGCGGGCAACATCAGTATCTTCGATCCGCAGGATGAACTGACCGCCCTGACTGCGGGCAAATACTGAATTAAACAGCGCCATGTAGGCGGTACCGACGTGAGGATCGCCGGTTGGTGATGGGGCAATGCGGGTGCGAACTTTCATAGCGGCGGCATTATACGGATAAATCCGCCGCAGCACTCAGTCGCGAACGACGGGTGGTTTGGGAACGTTTCCGGACACTTGGTCGATGATCTTGAACCCCGAAGCGATGCGCCAGCCGGGATTGGCGGACAGTCCATCAGTCTCGTACGCGCCGACATCATAGGGTGCGTCCCGCGGCTCCCGATTGAAGTCGGCCGCAGGCACAAATGCGTCATCCGCCGCCTCGATCAGCGGCGAGTCTGAGGCCGGCCAGAAGTCCCACTGATTGGCATCGACGAACACGCCTGGGATCGCAGACGCAAACTCCTGGTTAGCCGAGTAGACTGCCGCCCCCGGCGGGTTGCTGATAGAGCCCTCGTAGACGACGTTGTTCGCAATGGTCAGCGTCGATGTGAGATTGCTGCCTCCCCAACCGCCGAGGGACATGCTACCGATGACCGTGTTATTGACGATCGTCACGTTTCGCTGAATCGGCACCTGCGAGTGCGCTTGGGTAAGCAGCGTTCCGATCACGATGTTGTTGCGCACGATGGCGTCGGAGATCACGTCGATGCTCTCCCCGCAATTCCAAACCACGTTGCCTTCGATCAGATTCGGATGATCCGCGTTCGCATCCTGCACACCGTAGGCGAGAATGCAGGGATAATTGGTATCGTGCACCACGTTGTCTCGAATCACATTGCCCCAGGAGCCGTATTTGATCTCGATGCCATCACCCTGATCGCCGCCGGTGTCGTGCACCCAGTTCAGCTCGATGACAGAATTCGACACCGCACAAGTCGCGTTGTTGCAGCCCACGTACATCCCTTCACCCGTTCCGTTCGTGTTGTAGATGTGATTCCGACGCACGACGATGGAATCCATGGAGCTTCTGAAATTCACCCCGACGTCGATGTCATGAATGACGTTGTCCTCGATGGTGATGTGGTGCGGCTGCCCGCTGAGATTGATGCCGTCGCCATTGCCGCTGATTTCGAGCCCCGAGATGGTGACGTAAGACGCACCCTCGATGTTGATCGTGTTCTGGGGTGTGGAATCTGCCGGGCGTGTGATGAGCGGGCGAGCTTCGCCTTCCGCTCCCTGCACAAAGACGGGCTCCTCCGCGGATCCCTGTGTACTGATGCGGATTCTCGACCCCGATTCGGAGTAGGTTCCTGCATGCACTATCAGCGTGTCACCGGGATTGAGCGATTCGAATGCGGCTTTGAAGCTGTCCCCCGGGAAGATCTCGACGACCTCGGCGCCCACCGATGACGCAACGGCGAGCATGAGGATCGGGATCAATTTATCTGCACCAGGTACCATCATCATTTCGCTCCGTAGCTGTTAGCACTCACTCCGACAGGGCCCATCTTCGGGCAACAGGCGATAGCAGCAAGCACTTCCCATGTCCTCCAGCAACCATACCGGTTCCATCCCGGTATCATCCGCAATCGATAGGCACGCCAATGTGCAAACGTTCACGATTAGGGAAACCGGATGATTGCCAATGCGCGCTGGCAGAGCCAGCTCTTTCTTGCCACGACCCTCTCTCTGATGTTCATCATGGCGACACTCACCCTGCTGCCGGGCAATCCCCAGCCCGGAGATTCCGAATTGATCTGGCTGGTGGCCAAGGTACCGCCCACCTTTCAGAACGCCATGCACCTGGTGCTCTACGCGGTCCTGGCCTTCATGTGGCTGCTCTGGCTGGCTTTGACAGGGCGGGACTCAACTCTCGGGAAGCTGCTGACTGTCATCGCTATCATCGCGTTCGGTACCGGTCTCGAATCCATGCAGCTGCTGATACCCGGACGCTACGCCTCGGTCCCGGACGCGGGACTGAACGTCATCGGTACCCTGACTGGCACCCTGGTCGGCCGGCTACTGTTGCCGAGACTCGACACCTGCTCTTTCGGTAGAGGTAGGGAATGAGCTGCCGATCAATACCAGAACGATACGAAAGCCCGCACGATGACGGATTCGAAGCTGTAGTTCGGCTGATCCACCGCAGTCAGGTTGGTTTTACGCGCATCACGGAAATCATGGTAGTCGAACATCATGTAGTCCACAAACAGACTCGCTTCACCTTTTTTGAAGAATCGTGCGAAAGGCGTTTCGAATTCATAGCTGATTCCTGCGCCGATGGTATGATTGACGTATTCGGAAAGTTCCTTGTCTCTGGCCATGAAGTTCTGCGCATTGGCCCGCGGAAACAGGTCACTGTAAAAGTCCGCCGCACTCTGTGTGTAGAAACGGTACTTTCCCTCCAGCGTGATGCCGGCACTGAGGGGATGCACATAGGCAAGCTCAGCGTTCCAGCCGTCAACGCCCCAGCTGTCTGTGTAGTAGCGGAATTCTCCTTTCAGCGATGCCCGATATGGGAGGTAGTACATGCCGCGAACCGCCGTTGCGCTCGACCGCTTGGTCTCCGGGTAAATTTCCGGTTCCCAGCTGTATCCAAGCGCAGCGCTCGGATCCGTATAGCGGACCTGCCGGTAGGGATTATTCAGAAAACCCTGATCATTGACGCCTTCGTAATTGATATTCACAACGAAGTTCCTGGTCAGGATCTGAGTCAGGTCGACCCGATAACCCTGGCGGTCGATGTCTTCTTCGAAGGTTGGATCACCGTTACGACGGACCGTATCCCATCCCCTGGTATAGCTGATTCCCAGCGTGGTCAGATCACCGAAAAAGTCCTGGCTTATCCCGAAACTGACGTTATTAGCAGAATAGTCGTCCTCCTCGCTGTTGCCATAAGAAAGACCCATGAAGGTTTTACCGTGAAGATAATCGATGCCGAGGCTGTACTCGTCGCGTTGTTCTTCGTACTCGCTGGCGGTGGTTTCCACGTCGATCGATGCGGAGGTAATGTCATCCGCGTAGTAGTTACCCCAGGCGGAAAACTTGTCTTTGTAGGCCTTACGCACCAGCACCGAAGGACCCTGGACGACCAGCCCGCCACCGTCATAGCGGTGATACATAACATCGGAACGGTCCTCCGGCAGAATAGCGCCTGTTGATGGCACTGCCATGAACACCAGCGCGAATCCAATACCGAAGCTCAAAACCCTACCGGCAATCGACAGTGGCGTCAGCCGTCGACGTCGGTAGCGGAACACGCTGGAGCCGGAAGCGATCACTCTAGTTACAGCCACAGCCCCCTCCTGAACCACCTTCTGCGCCGCGGGCCCCTTCTCTGGCCTGATAGACATGATGCAGATAGGCAGAAGAAATCGGATCCCGGTTAAAGCTCATGATCGGATCGGCGAGGTTGTTGCGCTCATAGGGACTGACCCAGGGCTTGATCCCGCCGGAGGAACAGCCACCCGCGCCGACGACCATTGTCGCCAGCAACAGAGCCTGTATCCACAGTGTGAGTTTGCGCATCTGTCAGTTCCTAGAAAAACAGCGTCAGGGCGCCGGTGAATTCAATGTTGTGATACGTCTCATCACTGCCGAGCAGATCAGATTTGAAAACGTGGTCGCGGACGTTCACGTGCACAGCCAGCCAGTCTTTGAGAATAAGGCGATAGCCCATACCCGCATTCCAGGTGAAGCGCTGATCGTCTGCAAAATCTGTACTGCCCACTCCGCCGATCACATACAGGCCACCTTTGAATGCCCAGCGACCGCCAACGAAAGATTCTCCGGGAAAGATGTTCCAACCCAGCGAGACGTTGTAGTAGGTCATATCGCGATCGATGAACAGAGGCGTGCCGCCACTGAGTCGTTCGTAACTGGTGTCACCCAGCTCGGTGATGCCGTACTGGCCTTCTACAAAGTAGCTTTCGCTGATGTGATAGGCAGCGCGTACACCGTAGACCGGCTCAGTGCCGAAATTGTCGACGTTCATCAGACCGCCATAAGCACCGAATTCCCAGTTCTCACTGTCGAGCTTGTCGACATCCACCTGACGCCGATCGGGCTCTCGAACAACCAGTGGCTCGAGTTCCAGCTCGTCCGGACTGGTTGCGGCCCATGCTCCGGGTGCTATCAGCACCGCAAGCAACAGGCTTAGAAAAACAAACTGAATCCTGCGTTCCATTGGTTCAACTCTTCGTTTTTGTCTCTACTGGTGTAGACGGTCTGGCGTTTGTACATCAGTCGCAGAATGAATCTGTCGCTGATGTAGATGTTTGCGCCGGCGCCGGCGTTTGCTACTTCATCCTCCAGGTCTTCCGCCTGAACGATGGTCGTTTGAGCTTTCATGTGGATATAGCCGGTTCCGACGGTTACGAACGGCGATATCCGCCAGTCCGGAAACGGATGCATGTAGATACCGCCGCTGACCATCCATCCATCCGAATAGTCCGCAAGGATCTGTGAAACCTCCGCCTGCAGACTGATGTAGGGATTCAGGTGAAACCCGACGTGTCCGGTAATAGTGTTGGCGCCATCGAGATCTCCACCACCAAGTCCTGCAACCCAGCGTCGCTTGGCAAAATCGTCCAGCCCGTACACCGGGAATTCAATCGGGTTGCCATCGAGATCGAGCGTATGACGCATCTGCTCGATATGGACCCAGCCTTCCCGTACCTGGTAGCTGCCTCTGGGCAGACGCACTTTGAACCAGCTGGTTTTGCGTTTAAGGATGGTGATCTCATCACCCTGACCCGCCACGTAGAAGATCGGATAGCCTTTACCCGGTCCGGTGTGCATCTCGATATAGGGATCTGAAACCACCACTTCAGGCTGGTATTTACCAAACCAGGAGGCGGGGCCACCGGCAGCGGCGCTGTGGCCGAGCAACAACCCCGCAATCAGTAATGTGGTCTTCAGTCCTCTCATTCTGCGCCGTTAATCCTTGTCGGCTGAACCCCGGTTACTGGGGAACGTCAAATGGATTGTTGTAATACTGCCCGCCGATATCGATCCATTCTGAGATCAACTTCAACTCTGCAGCAGATAGTCGTCCGGCATGAGAGCCGGTAACGGGATCGAAACGATCGAAGAACGCCGGCGAGAAATTCGCCCCGGCAACGTTCAGTGACGGTGACAGGCCGATGTTGACCAGAACCGGAATCGGATTGCCGTCGACATCGAGCACCGGATTTCCGTCTGCATCCAGCAGAAACAGTGGATTACCGTTGGCATCGGTGTCCTGTACGAGTTCGTCAATGATTATGCCGTTAGCGTCTACCAACTGGCGGTTGTCGTCGAAAAGCAGTTCGCGATAACTTTTCAGGTGATCAGGTTCATCAGCTGACGGACCAGCAGAAAGATCCAGCTGTGCTGCCGGCAACATGGGACCACCCATGGCATCGACGATGTTATGGCAACTGGTGCAGGTGTCGTCGCGATCCAGGGTTACGCCATCCGCCAGGAACACTCTGCGGTCCACACTCCAGATCGGATCAATGTGTTCCACATAGTTGATGGTTATTCGGCACAGCGCTGACCAGCTATCCACACAGCCACTGTCAACCGGCGCGACCAGCGACGGTGAAAGATCACGATAGGAAAAATCGAAGCTGGCCTCAGGCACCAGAGTCGCTGGATCACTCCAGACGTCGTCGTAAACAATGTCCACCGTCGGATCCGGCACGCCGTTCACGCGCGAATAGACCTCAGCCATGCTTTCTCCGGCATTGGCGAATAACGCCGGATCAGTATTCGGGAAGGCTACGCCGTCTAAAGGCGCGCCGGGATTGGCCGATGGCGCCTGTGCATCGAGACGGCCATGTGGCATCTCACTCTGCGGTGTGTGACATCCTTTACACTCAATCTCTTCACCGGGACGCAGCTGCAGCCAGTTCTGATGGCGGGGAAAGATACGCCGGCCGTTCGCGTCCAGGATGTCTACCCAGAAAGCAACGTTCGCCGGTACTTTTACCTTGATTGATCCATCCGGATGAATCGGTGTATAGCCGAGAATATCGCGCATCAGTTGCGCCTGTGACCTGCCGAAAGCGGTATTGTCCAGATCCACCAGATCATCGTCAGGCATGGAAACCGCTTTCACCAGCCGGGCGAATCTGGCCTGCCGGTCCGCGCTGGTCGTCTGCGCGGGATCTGCCAGCGCGACGAGGTCTGTAGCTGCGGTGCCATCAAAGTCATACACACTGCGGATGTGCAGCACTCCGACAGACTCGGAGACCAGGTCCGGATCAAGATCAATTCCCGCCACCTTGTCCAGAATCACGGGCGGATTGACTTTAGGTTCCATAACCAGAACATCCGAATACAGCTCACCCTCGTCGGCGACGACGATCGGCAACTGGGTGTTCTGCGCGAGATCGAACATCCATACCCCATAAAGCGGATCCGCTTCGACAAAGTTGGGGTCGAGCAGATACTCATCCGTACAGGGCGCGATCACAGGTTCCAACGGATCCGTGACTTCGTCGATGAGGCGGCACTGGCTCCAGGAAACCAGTATCCGCTGGGTACCATCAGACAACGGCTGGAAAGCAGCATACCGCCCCTGCAGCACTGGAGAGTCTTCATCGAGGCTGAGATCGCCCGGGATCAGAAATTCCTGTGCATCAGCCAGCAAACCGGTATTGGCATAGGTTGGCTGATCGTGATCAGTGTAAGAGTTGACATCGATCGCCACCGGAATCGCACCCATACGCGACTGGTCAGCCGCGGGTCGTAACAAAGCCATCAATCGGCCATCGGGCAACTCGTAAGCTTCGACGAACTCAACGTTATCGCCGTCCGGGCCGGTATCGTGACTGTGAGCGCCATACAGAAGCTGCAGTTCGGTCCCGTCAGGATTGGCGCTGTACAGACTGATCCGGTTTACGTTCGAGACATTGTCCCAACGGCTGAAAACGATTCGGCCATCGGTCAGCACAGCAGGATCGAGATCAGAGCTCTGGTTGAAGCTGATCTGCTGAATATCCGAGCCGTCATCGTCCATCACGTGCAGTGCCAGCGCTTCGTTATCACGATCTTCATCTAACGCTGAAAACTGGGGTTTACCTTCGTCGAGCAGAACTGCTTTGGCCTGCCGCTGCCGCGTGGAGGAAAAAACTATACGTCCATCCGGCAGGAACGCGGGCGCAACGTCTTCGCCCTGCTCCGCCGTGATGTCGGAGCTCATTACACGCCGGACTTCCAGCGTTTCGCGATCGTACAGCCAGATGTTCCAGGTGGGTTGTTCGTCTTCATCCAGATTCGGATCTTCAGGCGCACGCATGGCGAATACCAGGCGCAGGCCATCTGCAGATGCGTTTATGTCTTTGACGTCATAAAGCGGTGGATTTCCGTCTGCGTCATCCGGAAAGATTCCCTGTGTCAGGGAAAGCTCTTGCGCACTCGGTGACGCCCGATCGCGGATGAAAAGTTCTGCACCCGGATAGAATTCGGTGGGTTCGCGTACGTTGGTTGTAAGCAGATCACCCATGACGCCGTCGTCGTCTTCAAACAGTACCGGGCGCTTGACATAGACAATAGGGAAATCCTGAATAACCGGATCGTTACTTTGCGTACCACCGATCGTACTGCTGCCACCGCCGTCACAAGCAGTCAGCAGCACCAGACTGGAAAAAAGCGCTACCAGCCTGCTGGAGATCGCTCGGCGTGATTCGAACACCCTGATACCACCCTCATCCGCGTGAAATGGACGTCACCGCCAACCGTCGAAGCGATGAAATTTTCGACGCAGCGTGACTTTGATGCGTCATTTTTTCACATGGCCAATCCCGCGAGAGTGACCTGGTTCACAGTCGCAGAG
>Ga0055474_10000113_pt1 | contig 17150 bp, 14 predicted proteins | sample Muzzi_PWA_D1_FD_57680 | JGI IMG/M metagenome (GOLD analysis project Ga0055474, IMG submission 57680) | Wetland microbial communities from San Francisco Bay, California, USA, that impact long-term carbon sequestration - Muzzi_PWA_D1 | ecosystem: Environmental > Aquatic > Marine > Wetlands ... | reverse complement strand
GCTGCATGCGGCAGACCTCGATAACCCGGGATGTTTCGACGAGGTGTTTGCCGGTTGCCACGGGGTCTGCCACGTGTCGCATGTCACCGACTACGACGATGCCGACTATGTGCAGCGGGTCTGTGATCACATCATCGACAGTATCAATACCTCCGGCAGCGTGACCCGGGTGATCGTCACATCCAGCATTGCCGCGGTCATGTCGGAGGTGGATCTGCAGGAGTATGTGCGACGACCGGTGTTTTATGAGGATCGCTATCCGGACGAGTTGAATCCCCGGCGCTCGCCGGAGAAGGGGCAGGGTTACTCGATCGGCAAAGTCATCGCCGAGCGGGCATTTGCTGAAGCTGCTGAAACCAGCGGTGAATGGGACGCCATCACCTGCTGTCCTGCAGACAATGTCGGACCTATTCAATCCGCACACCAGAAAGACAAAGGACCCTGGCAGCATTTCATCGAAACCATGCTGCTCGGCAGGTACTATCAGAACGGCGCTTATCGGCCCTGGATGACAGTCGACGTGCGGGACAATGCAGACTGCCACGTCGGCCTGCTGGAAAGCGTGCAGGTGCACAATGGCGAACGTTACATCGCCTGGTCCACGGATTCGCGCAATGTTGAAGACATCTGCGCCAGCATCGACCGGCTGCTGCCCGAACTCGGTCATGCACCGGCGGAACTGGTTGACCCCTTTCCCGAGCGTATTCAGGCGCGGGAAGCTGAAATGAGGGCGATCTGGGCTGGCTGCGAACTGCGCAACGATCGCATCAGAGCGGTGGTGCCGATTGCATTCAGGCCGCTGGACGAATCGATCCGGGATTGCGTCGAGTCGCTGCTCAGTATTGCCCGGGTGCCGATCAAACAGCGCGATGGTTTTTCGCTGCCGCAGTAAAAACTAGTGAATCAGGCTGGTGACGGGAGAGATACCATGAAGCCGCGATCCAACTCTGCAGTCAGATCTGTTCTGCTGTTGCTCTGCACACTGCTGCTGGTACCGGAGACAGAGGCTGCCTCCCGCCTGCCGGTACGATCTGATACCGGCATGGTGGTCTCCGCCAGTGCGCTTGCTTCCCGTATCGGCGCCGCCATTCTCGATCAGGGCGGCAATGCTGTTGATGCGGCGGTGGGTGTCGGGTTTGCTCTGGCCGTTACCTTTCCTTCAGCGGGCAATCTCGGTGGCGGCGGCTTCATGGTCATCTACCTGGCCGATGAAGGCCGCGCCACTACCATCGACTACCGGGAAACAGCGCCGGCGGCAGCATTCCGGGATATGTACCTCGATGCGGACGGTAACGTGATTGCCAATGCGTCTACCGACGGGCATCGCTCTGTTGCCGTTCCAGGGACCGTCGCCGGCATGCTGCTCGCGCTCGAACGTTACGGTTCACTGTCCCGCGAGCGCGTGCTGGCTCCCGCTATCGATCTTGCCAGCAATGGATTCGTCGTCGACAACTATCTTGAGGCATCGCTGGAACGCGCCCGCGATCGGCTGCAGTCAAATGCGGAGAGCACCCGACTGTTTCTGCAGGGTGGCGCCGGATTCATTGCGGGAGACAGGCTCGTACAGTCCGAGCTTGCGCGATCGCTGCGATTGATCGCTGAGCAGGGCAGGAAAGGCTTCTATCAGGGAGATACTGCAGACCTGCTGGTTGCCGAAATGCAGCGTGGTGGCGGTCTCATCACCCGTGAAGATCTTGCCACGTACCAGCCCCGCGAGAGAACACCCGCCGTCGGCAGCTACCGTGGCTATCAGATCATCTCCATGCCGCCGCCAAGCTCCGGTGGCACCATCCTGATTGAAATGCTCAACATGATGGAGCCGCTGGATGTCGCATCACTCGGTCTGCTGTCCTCTGACTATGTGCACAACGTTGCCGAAGTCATGAAGCGGGCATTCGCGGATCGGGCCGAGTATATGGGTGATCCGGATTTCGTCGAGGTTCCCGCGCGCGGGCTGTCGCGAAAAAGTTACGCCGCCAGTCGCCGCAGCAGCATCAGTCAGGAGCATACAGTCCCGGCCCGGAAGCTGGGCGCCGGCGACCCCTGGCCCTTCGAGTCGGAGGAAACCACCCATTTCGCCGTGGTTGACGCTGACGGCAACGCGGTCTCAAACACCTATACGTTGAATTACTCCTACGGTTCCGGTGTGACGGTAACCGGTGCCGGTTTTCTACTGAACAACATCATGGATAACTTCGCTGCCAAACAGGGTGTGCCCAATGGCTACGGTCTGATTCAGGGTGAAGCCAACAGTATAGAGGCTGGTAAGCGGCCGCTGTCTTCCATGACTCCCAGCATCGTGCTCGAAGGAGACGACGTGCGTCTCGTAGTGGGAACGCCCGGCGGTCCCACCATCATCAATACCGTGTTTCAGGTCATCATGAATGTGCTCGATTTCGGCCTGAACGTTCAGCAGGCTGTGGACCAGCCTCGCTTTCATCACCAGTGGCTGCCGGATGCCATCCAGTTTGAGAAGTGGGGTCTGGTGGAAGACGTCCAGGCGGCGTTGCAGGCGAAAGGACATGAACTCATGGAACGCGGTCTTATTGGTGATGCACAGGCAATCTACGTGGATCCGGAGGATTCCCGCCGCTATGGTGGATCCGATCCACGCCGTGGTGGCCGGGCAGTTGGTCAGCGCGTCTCTGCCGAGGCCCACGTCGGCGGACGCTGATATCACCCTCAGTCGGATCCGCTGGTGAATCCGGCAGCGGTCAGCCACTCACCGAAGCGATCAATCCAGCTGTCTGACGGCAGATCCTGCCGACGCATTCCAAAGCCGTGCCCGCCGCTGGCATACATGTGCAGTTCCACCGGCTTTTTTGCGTCCAGCCATTTGTTATACAGCACGATACTGGTGGTTGCGAGACCGAGCTGATCATCGGTGGCTGCAGCGATGAACAGCGGCGGGGCATCAGCCGGAACAATCAAGCTGCCCATGTCGTTGCCGCCGGCGTAGATCGGCGCTACAAATGCCGGCCGGCTGGATGCGTCGTATTGGGTCGCCGTTACGATGGCGACCGCGCCGCCGGCTGAAAAACCCATGAAGCCCAGCCGTTCGGGATCGATACCGAACTCATCCGCGCGGGAGCGGACCAGGCGCAGTGCGGCGAGCCCGTCGGCTCCCGCAAGCGGGACCACGGAATCCATATCAGCGCGTGTCTGCTGCTGTGGTTTCCGCATCATCTCAGCGACCGCTTCTCCTTCCGTCGGTACCAGCCGATAGCGCAGCACAAATGCGGCCACGCCGTGTTCGTTGAGCCAGCGGGCCACATCGTTACCTTCGCTGTTGATGGAGAGTGCATGGAAGCCGCCTCCTGGTGCGATAATCACCGCGGCACCATTTCCGGCCTCCGGTAGAAACGCAGTCAGGCTGGGCTGGCTGACATTGGTAACCACCTCGGTATTGAAGATTTCCGAAAAGTAGGCCTGCTCGTCATGGTTCCAGGACTCTGAACCTGGCGCTGCTCCGGGATAGAGCGGAATCACCTCCCGGACCGTCGTCGCAGCGGCAGCAAGTGTGGTACACCAGAACAGCAGCGTGAAACCGAGGACTTTGAACATGAGATTTCCAATGCAGATACCCGTAGCGACTACCCGGGTAATCATCGCAATGCGGACTGGCTGCGTCGAGTGTCCTGCGATCAGGTGCACTGAAAACGAATTGAAGGATGTCTGACCCGTTTTTCGAAGCATCGTCGGATCGCCAGCTGGATCTGCTGTCGAAGCACCTGCGCTCGCTGTATCTCACGGACCGGCAAGGTCTGTTACGCGGCATCAATCAGTGGGATGGCGGCACTGTGCCGTACTTCCATCTGGCACGTTGCGCAGGCGGCACGCTGAGGCGATTTCACGAGGATCTGTCTGCCGCGCTGATCACGGAGCTGAACGATCTGTGCGAGCGGGAACCAGCATTGCTGACGCGGTCGCCGGTTCATGCCGGAAACTTTCTGGACCTGCTCGCAGCTCACGTCCCGGTCCGTGAGAGCCGCCAGGGGCCGGTATTCAGCTTCCCGCAGCTGAAGACTCCGGATCAGCCGGCGGCCGCAGACATAATCCGGATCGGTACCGGCAACTGTCATCTGCTTGAGCCTCAGCTTGCTGACTGGCTGCCAGATGTGCCCTATCGTCAGCCTTTCCTGGCAGCCTGCCACCAGGGTCAGGCCGTCGCCGTCTGCGCCAGTGTCAGAATCACCACTGAGTGTCACGAGGCTGGCGTAGAAACGGCACCGGCATTTCGCCGTCGGGGTTTTGCCGCCGCTGTGACGCAGGCCTGGGCCCGGCAGGTGCGTGCGCTGGGCGCTGAGCCTGTTTACAGCACAACCTGGGAAAATGCCGCGTCACAAGGGGTTGCCCGGACACTTGGCCTGCTGCTGACCGGTGTCGACTTCAGTATCAGCTGACGTCGCTCAGCTTTCAGCCATCACCAGCCCGAGCTGACGGCACTGGGCGACGAGATTTCCGTCCGCATCCCACAGCGCTCCGCTTTCCAGCATCCGCCCACCCTGCAGATCTTCAGTCTGAAAACGGGCCTTGATCCAGCCGGGTACGGGTCTGTGGCGGACGTGCACGGTGAGTTCAAGCGTCGGCACCCAACCGATGGCCCCGAGCAGGCCGAAAGGAGAGGGCGGAAAGGTATCGGTGAACAGCGGCAGCGAGCAGCTGTCGGGCTCGCGCCCGTCGGTAAAACGGATCCAGCCGGAGACCTCGGCTTTGCCGGCCTGACCGGCCTCTACCTGCTGTGGATGCAGACGTATATCCAGCCGCGCCAGAATCGGCAGCTCCACCCCCTGATTTGCGCCTGAACGCTGGATGCAGTCTTCGGGCGCAGGCAGATCCGGAGGGGGAATTGTTGCAATTGAGGTCTTGACTCCGGCGCTCTGCGACAGGTCGCCGAACGCGGCCAGAACTTCCAGGCGGGGTTTGCCTTCCTGCGCCAGGCTTGCGCGGGTGGTACTGAGCGTGCGTCCGCTGCGCACCAGCTCCACGCTGATTTCGCAGTCCGCATCGGGAACGCCGGGTCGCAGATAGTGCGTGGTCAGACTGAGCGGATCCGGGTGTGGCGTGGCAGTTCTCAGCGCCTGAATAACTACTGACTGCAGATAGCCGCCGTTGGGGTTGTTGCCGATGTTCCAGTGCGGTGAGATGTGTCCCCGCCACCTGTCGTCGGCGACCCGTTCAACCGCGGTTTCGATGTCGAACAGAAAATTTTCAGCCATTACCATTCAGAATCCATCGGGCTGCTTCGCCACTCAGCAGCTCCGCCAGTCGATGATCAAATGCCTGCTGATCATCACGACTGAGAGACTTCCGCCACTGCTCGTTGCCGCCGTTGGCGAAAAAATCGGTTTCAGCCTTCCACATGCCGGTGCCGGAATTCGGCGCAAACTGATCCGCCTTGCGTTTCATGCTGCTGAACTCGGCAGCTGCGGCGAATTCAGCCAGCTGGGCATCGTCATAGTCATAGCTCAGGGCTTCGGCCATCGAGCCGATTGCGCCTTTCAGATCCCGTTTCATGTCCGAATAGTGGAACAGGTGCAGATTGTCGAGATCGCGGTAATCCCAGTAGCTACTGAACATGTGCACCATGGAGTCGATCGACTGCAGATCCCAGCTGCCGGGTTCCCGCACTTTGTGCAGCCAGTCACTGAAGGCGTCAGATCCGCTCGGGAAGGCCATGTTCGCCAGGTCCTGATCTGTCATGTTGTCGCGGTGATTCAGGCCTGAGCAGTAGGCATCGCGGGGATCCCGGAACACCGCGAGGTAGGTGCACTCCGGAAAGTAGGGAATACCGTCGAAAGGCGAATGCGTTTTGATAAAGCGGCGGTGTGTCTGCGCCTCGAGCTGGGCGAGGTTGTCTTCTACCGGCGCGAATTCTGCATCCAGCCAGGGAGAAATCACACCGGGCTGTTCACCATGATCCGTCGTACCGAAGATGAGCATCGCACAGATGGCCTGAGTCCATGTAGTACCGCATTTTGGCGGCGTGCAGACAAAGATGTCACCGGCGCGTGGCTTGAAATCCGCCCAGCGGCTGGTGTTGGTGATCGGCCCCAGATACGACTGCGGCCGGGGTGGTGACGTGCGGCTCATGAATTGTCTTCTCCCCGGGGACAAGGCTGCATGCTAATCAAATGTGTGCAGGCAGGCGATCATTTACAGTAACGTAATTCGAGATTGGCAAGGGAGGAGAGGCGATGAGTGCAGAAGACCACAGCACTGGGGCGTTGAATGACGAAGTCCTGTATGAAGAAAAACAGGGCATCGCAATAATAGCCATCAACCGCCCGGAGAAGAAAAACACGCTGACGAACTCAGTGATCCAGGGCATCGAAGACGGCATTGATCGGGCCAGCCGGGCAAAAAACGTTGCTGCCGTCGTGCTGCGTGGCGTGGGCGATACCTTTACCGCCGGATACGATCTCACGGCCCGGCGCTCTGACTGGGATACACCATACGGCGCGCCGGATATTGATGCCCGCGAGGGCGCCTGGGATCCCGTACGCGACCTGCAGTTCATGGGCAACAACGTCCGGCGCTTCATGCGTATCTGGCAGTGCCCGAAACCGGTACTCGGAGAAATCAGAGGCTGGGCGGTGGGCGGTGCGACTGACCTGGTGCTCTGCTGTGACCAGCTTTACATGGCGGATGATGCCCACATCGGCTATGCACCAAGCCGGATCTACGGTACGCCGACCACGATGCTCTGGGTGTATCGTCTGACGCTGGAGCACGCGAAACAGTTTCTGCTGACCGGGCGCGCCATTGATGCGACAACCGCGCTGCGGATAGGTCTGGTCTCCCATGTCGTACCCGCAGCCGAACTCAGTGAATTCGTTGAAGCCGAAGCTCGCCTGTTCCAGAACATTCCCGCCAATCAGCTGGCCCTGAACAAGCTGCTGATCAATCAGGCCTACGAGAATATGGGATTGCGGACCACCCAGCTGCTGGGCACTCTGTTTGACGGTATAACCCGACATACTGAAGAAGCATATCGCTGGGTTGAAGGGTTCGAAGAAAAAGGTTTCCGGGAAACGATCAGGGAGCGGGATCAACCCTGGCAGGATTATGGCGAAAAGCCGAAAGAGTAACGTAAAAACACTGGAAATATCATGGTGAAGACGAGCCAGATCCTCGAAGACAGACGGCGCATGCGGATCCGGCTGCTCTGGCTGACTGCCGCGTTTCTGATGGTCGCGCTGGCCTTCTACTGGTACCGGAACCCGGAAACTTTTGCGCTGTTCACCGGTGAGCTCAGTGTCGCCACGCAACCCGAAGGTGCAGAAATTTATCTGGACGGGAAACTGATGGGTATCACGCCGCTAACCCTTGGCCGCGTCGCGGAAGGGTCAAAGGTGCTGCGTCTGGTGCACAGGTTTCACGAGGACCTTGTTGAAACCATTGAGATCGAAAGCGGTGGGCACCTGCAGCTGGAACGCACTCTGCCAGCCGCGACCGGGGGCCTGTGGATCGTCAGCAATCCGACCGACGGTGAGATTGAGCTGGACGGTGAGCGGCTTGACGAGACCACGCCGCTGACCTTGCCGGACCTGAATACCGGCACACATGAGGTCACCGTCAGTTATCCCAACCACCGCAGCGTCACGCAATCCGTGGAAGTGCTGCCGGGCAAAACCACCAAGGTCGTGATGGATATGATTCTGGTGCCGTGGGGAAGGCTGACAATCAATTCGGTCCCTCCGGGCGCACAGATCACGTTGGTCGGTCTGGATCAGAAATATCAGCCGGGTATGGAACTGCCGCTGGGCGAATATGCCATCGAGGTGGCGAAAAAAGGTTATCCCGCTGTTGCCACCCGGATTCGTGTTGGCCTCGGTGACAACCGGCAGACGATTACTCTGCAGCGGTTGCAGGTTCCGCTGCGGGTGAATGTTACGCCATCGAATGCGCGGGTAACCCTGGAGTATGAGCTAGAAGGCCTGCAACGGGTTCGGCCTTACGGGTCGGATATAAAAGTGCCGACGGGTACCGTGACGCTGGTGGCCCGGGCACCCGGTTACCGCACTGAACGCCGCCGCGTGAATGTCGGCAGTGACGGTCTGACGCTGAACATGGTGCTGGAGAAATTCCAGGTAACGCCGGGAGAGAAGTTTCAGGATCGGCTGCGCAGTGGTGGCATGGGACCCGAACTCGTAGTGATTCCGGCTGGCAGCTACCAGATGGGCGATGCGACAGGTGCCGGTGCCGCAGATGAGCGTCCGCGGCACGGGGTAGTACTCACGCAGCCGCTGGCAGTCGGTGTTTATGAAGTTACCGTCGCCGACTATGCGCGGTATCGGGCCAGCCAGCAGCAGAGTGCGGTGACACAGGCGCCGGAGAATCCGGAACACCCCGCCGTCGATGTTTCGCCCGGACAGGTCCGTGAATACCTGCGCTGGCTGTCGGACGAAACCGGTTATCAGTATCGCCTGCCCAGTGAAGCCGAATGGGAGTACTTCGCCCGTGCGGGTGCGACGGGCGATTTTGTTGGCGGGGTTGGTGAAGATGAGCTCTGCGACTTCGCGAACATTGCCGATCAGAGTACAAAAAAACTGTTCCGCCAGTGGGAGGTGGCGCAGTGTACCGATGGCTTTGCGAAAATTGCGCCGGTAGGCCAGCTGCGGCCGAATGCGTTCGGCCTGCATGATGTATCCGGCAACGTTTCGGAGTGGGTTGCCGATTGCTGGTCGAGAAACTACGAGGACGCCCGCAGCGATGAGGTGCCGTATCTCGCTGCAGAAAGCTGCCAGCGGGTGTTTCGGGGTGGATCCTGGGATTCACAGCCGCAGACAGTGCGTCTTTCGTACCGGGAGTCATCGGATCGCGCCAACAACGACAGAGGATTTCGCGTCGCCAGGGAACTCTGATACTGACTGCGTGGAGGTGGCACGCGTTATCTGCAATGATGCGGCCACCTGAACTGGTCGCCGCCATCGATGTGCTGCATCCGAACCTATCCAGCCTGCTGTGTCCTGGCCGCCATACTGAGTGCACTGTCCTCTGTGTCCGTGCCTGCGTACGCGGCGCTGGCGCCGGTTGATTCCGCCCGTCTGCAGTCGGCGGACGCAGAACCAGATGCCTGGCTGACATACGGCAGAACCTACCGCGAGCAACGCTTCAGTCCGCTGGCACAGATCAATAGGGAAACGGTTGCAAAGCTGGGGCTGACCTGGAAGTTTGCAACCGGTAACTCCCGGGGCATGGAAGCCACACCGCTGGTCGCTGACGGTGTCATGTATGTCTCCACAGCCTGGAGTCGCGTGATTGCGCTGGACGCTCGTAACGGCGAGCTGCTCTGGCGCTATGACCCGCAGGTGGCGGGAGCGAAAGGTCGGGATGCCTGCTGCGATGTCGTCAATCGCGGTGTTGCGCTGTGGCGCGACAGAGTCTATCTCGGCGCGCTCGACGGCAGGCTGATTGCTCTCGACCGCGCAACCGGCAAACCGGTCTGGTCGGTACAGACCACAGACCCGGTAAAACCCTACACCATCACCGGTGCTCCCCGCGTCGTAAAGAACAAAGTCATTATTGGCAACGGCGGTGCGGAATATGGCGTCCGCGGCTACTTCAGCGCGTATGACGCGGCCAGTGGCAATCTGGTCTGGCGGTTCTATACGGTACCGGGGCAGGATCCGGCCGAAGACGCAGTCCAGCCGCATCTGGCGGCAGCCCGCAAGACCTGGTCCGAAGATTCTCTGTGGGAGACGGGTCTCGGCGGCACTGTCTGGGACGCGTTTGCTTATGATCCCGACCTGAATCTGCTTTATGCCGGTGTCGGCAACTCTTCTCAGTACAATCGAGCGATGCGCTCACCCGGGGGCGGTGACAACCTCTATCTGGCTTCGATCGTGGCGGTTAATCCGGATGATGGTTCTCTGGTCTGGCACTACCAGACCACGCCGGCGGAAGCATGGGACTACACCGCCACCCAGAACATGATTCTGGCCGATCTCGACATTCTCGGCGAGCGGCGCAAAGTCATCATGCAGGCGCCGAAAAACGGCTTCTTCTACGTTCTCGATCGGCGCACCGGCGAACTGTTGTCAGCCGAAGACTATGTCTATGTGAACTGGGCCAGCCATATCAATCTGGAGACCGGTCGGCCGGTGGAGACCGAAGCTGCCGACTGGAGCACGCAGCAGAAGATGATTGCACCGTCGATGATCGGCGGGCACAACTGGCATCCGATGTCGTTCAGCCCTGCTACAGGACTGGTCTACATCCCCACGGTACATCTGGCGTTTCCTTTTACGCCGGATCCTGAGTTCGAATACAACCCGAATACCTGGAATACCGGAGAAGACTGGGCCGAGATGACCCGCGGCGCGCCTCCGGTAGCCGTCAGTTTCTGTTCTCCGACCCGCCTGACCGCATGGGATCCGGTCCGCCAGCAGCAGGTGTGGCAGGTCAAGTTTGCCAGCAGTGTCAGTGCCGGCACTCTGGCAACGGCCGGAGGGCTGATTTTCCAGGGCACTACGGATGGTGAACTGGTTGCCTACAGTGACGACACCGGAGCCCGGCTATGGGGATCGAGTGTGAATGTGGGCATCATGGCACCGCCCGTCAGCTATGAGATCGACGGTGAGCAGTATGTCGCCGTGGTTGCCGGGATCGGTGGTGCGCAGGGGGTGCTCAGTGAACCGCTGGAAAATCTCAATCCCGGTCATGTATTTGCGTTCAAGCTCGGTGGCGGGGAGACGCCTCCGGATCTGACGCCGAGAGTCAACGAAGTCAGTATTGATGAATCCCTGCTCGATGAAAAAACGATCGAACGCGGCAGAGAGCTGTATGTGACCCATTGCCTGCGCTGTCATGGCCTGAATGCCCGCAGTTCCGGCGTTATTCCGGATCTGCGCCGCTCCGCCCCGGCGATTCATCAGATCTGGCAGGAGATTGTCCGTGAGGGGCTGCTGAGTAATCGCGGCATGGCCAGCTTCGCCGATGTGCTGAGCCGGGACGATGTAAAAGCCGTGCACAGCTATGTGATCAGCGAGGCAGTGTTTGCAGAAAGCCTGCGCGGCCGCCTGCTGCAGGGCGCGGCAGACAGGATCTGTATTCCGCTGCAGTGGATGACGGACTGATCCGCCAGGCGCTGCGCGGCGACTCAGGCTGTGGTTCTTGGACCATATACAGTTGCGTTTACCTCCGGATCCCCGGTGACGCCGGGTGCGTTTTCATAGACGAACACTCCCATGATCCGCATCTGCGATCCTGCAACGGGTGATACCCGGTGCAGCGAATTGCAGCCGCGGAAGATGCACAGTGCGCCGGGTTCCCGGGCCACCCGGCGCGCATCAGCCGGAGACTGTGCAAGCAGTACCTGGCGCAGATAGTCGATGTTCTCGTTGGTTTCACTGCGGGTATCCGGCACCAGTTCAAAATCCCCACCACTCTCGGCACCCTGCAGCGTGAGTGTCATCGTGAAAGCGTTTTCCGAATCGAAGTGCCAGGCGGAGCGGTCGCCCGCTTCGTAACAGAGTATGTTCACCGGCTGATAGGGATCTTCGTTGGCGTAGAGCGCATCGGCGCCGACAATGCCGGCAACGAACGCCCGGGTGGCGGGCCAGTCATAGAGTGTTTTCAGGGGCGAGTCTGCAGGGATCAGATCGCAGGCAATCATGCGCGTGCTGGCTGCAAACATCAGGTTGCGTGGATGATCTGCCGGCAGGTCCGCCCGTCCGCTCCGCTGCAGGTAGCAGTTGCGGGTAGCGCAGTTATCGTAAGCGCGGGGCCGCAGTGCCAGCGCCTCGGCAACCGCCTGCGCTCTCGCCTGCTCAGTCAGGAAACCCGGCAGCACACAGTACTGATTGTCTGCAAGTTCGCCGCGCAGCCTGGTGATCAGTTCGCCCCGGCGCGGATCTTTCGGATCTGCGATAGGATAGCGTGTCAGATCGATGACCTGTTCTGGTGTCACAGGTTATGCCTCACGTTGGTGGGCCATTCTTCTCTCCCGGGCGGTCTGCAGAGCTGACGGTAAAGGCCGGATTCCCGAGCGTCAACAGAACAGGGCTGGCGCTGTCCGGTGACTATTGCGACTATCTGGTTTCCGCTGGCCCTCCGAGGTGCTTACCATGAGTTCGAAGAACCTTCGATTCAGCAGTTTCGCCACTGCGCTGCTGTTGTTCCTGAACGTATCGGTGGCTGGTCTCGGACAGACTGTCTTCGAAGGCCGGGTTATCAGCGTCGGCACGTCGTTCGGCAATCTGGACACGGACATCGCAGTGGATGAGATGAACATTGAACTGGGAGACGCCTTTACCGCCAGCTGCGCAGGAAAAACGGTGAAAGCCGAATTTGTCAGCGACTATGCTGATGTTGCCTCCGGCGCCTGGCTGGGCCTCGAGAATGCTTCAGGCATGCTGCAGCTGGCGATCAGTTTCGGTGATGCCAGTGGCACGCTCGGCTGTACCCAGGGAGATGTAGTGACTGTGAGCGTTGATTGAGTCGATGTGCCGTCGTCTGCCCTGACCCTGGTTTGGCAGAGCTGCCGCGAACGGCGCTACGGGTAGCACAAGGAGGAGAAGCATGAACAGACTGGAATCCCTGCGGGAAGATCTTGGCGGCGTACATCCGCTTGCCGCGAAGAAGGTGAAAAATTATCTTGAACCCTACGTGCGTGCCTTTGTTGAACGTTCACCATTCGCGGTAATGGCAACGAGCAACAGCCAGGGGGACTGTGATGCTTCGCCAAAAGGTGGGAAGCCCGGGTTCATCAAAGTACTCGACGACCAGACGCTGCTGATTCCTGATATTGGCGGAAATCGCCTGTTTCAGAGTTATGAGAACTTCGAATCGAATCCGAAGGCCGGGCTTATCCTCATGATTCCCGGCATGGACGTGACGGTACGGGTGAACGGCCGGATTCGACTGGCTGAAGCCGCAGAACTCGAAGCGCAGGGAATAAAGCCTGAAGTGAATAATCCGGATGCCAACGCCGGACTGGTGCAGGGTGTTCTACTGGATATCGATGAAGCCTATTTCCACTGCCCGCGGTCTTTTCAGTTTGCAGAGCTCTGGGATACGCAGACGATCACGGAAAACGCGGGGCGTTCAATCTCTTCGCTGAAAGAAACATGATTGCCACCACTTTGCTGCTGGAGTTGGTATTTTGAAAATCGGCATCAATGGTACGGGTCTGGTTCAGCGCGCTTCGATAGAAGCTATCGTTGCGCACGCAGAACAGGCTGCTGCAGACGGATTCTCGAGTTACTGGCTGGCGGAGCATCCCACCGGTGGGCTGGATGCACTGACAGTGCTGACCGTGGCCGGACTGAAAATACCTGATCTGGAACTCGGCAGCGCCATAGTGCCGACTTTTCCGAGGCATCCGATGGTGCTGGCAGGTCAGGCGCTGACAACGCAGCGTGCCATTGGCCCCAGGCTGACGCTGGGGATTGGTTTGTCTCATGCGCCCATGATGGCCGAACTCGGCATAGCCTTTGAGCGTCCGATAGGCCATCTGAAAGACTATCTGTCGATCCTGATGCCGCTGCTGGGTGATGGTTCGGTCAACTACGATGGGGATCTGCTGAGCTGTCATGCGCAATCGTTTTTTACCCCGGAAGCGCGCTGCCCGGTTCTGGTGGCGGCGCTCGGTCCCCAGGCACTGGCGGTAGCCGGCCGCCTGGCGGATGGTACTACTCTGGCCTGGGTAGGTCCCCGTACCATCCGGGAACACATCAGGCCGAGGATTTCAGAGGCCGCGGCGGCTGCGGGCAAAGCGCCACCGCGAATTCTGGCATCTCTGCCGATCTGTGTGACCGACGATGAACCGGGCATCAGAAAACGGATCTCGCAGACGTTGAACATGTACGGTCAGCTGCCTTCTTATCAGGCCATGTTTGAGCGTGAGGGTGTCACTGAGGCCGGTGAGCTGGCGCTGGTGGGTGACGAAGCGCGCGTCAGAGAGCAGCTGGCTGAACTTGCCGACGCGGGGGCAACGGATTACGCAGCGTCCGAGTTTGTCACCAGTGCAGATGAAGCCGCCCGGACCCGGTTACTGTTGAAGGAAACTGCTGGCCGCGGTGCAAGCTGAGCCAGCAGTCGTGGGATGCCGTCAGCAGCCTGTCACGATCAGGCGAGCAGCGCGCTGCACAGACAGAGCGTGACCACGACGGCCGCCAGGGGTCCGAAATATCTTGAATGCAGATTCAACATGAGCTTCTCCGTTTTGCGGGCTCATGTTTGCGCGGCGGGTGTCGAATCGGCGTGACGGAAACGTCAAAATCACGTGAAATTTCAACCGTGGAAGGTCGCCGGCGGATCCTGCGGCGTTGCCGTGCTCTACCAGTTGCCGCTCAGCTCAGATTTCATTGATCTGTTCTCCGAGACTGCGCGCCCTGGCAAGCCTGCTCGATTCATCTTTCGGCAGGTGCCGCCAGGCCAGCGTCAGAAACGTCAGGGTAATGCCGAAAATAAGCATGGAAGCGGCAATCGCGGCCTGCAGGGACTGCGCTTCGTCCATGCCGGCAGCGGCAAATCCATCCGAAAGCTGACCCATGAAGTAGGGCCCCAGCGCCAGGCCTATGAAGGTGTTGATGAGGATGTAGTAGGCACCGGCCACCGCCCGCATCCGCGGCAGTACCAGATCGGCAGCCGTGCTGGGTGGAATTCCAGGCCAGCAGGCGCTGAACAGGTGATGTGCGAAGTTCAGCGCGAACGCGAGCATCAGGCTATCCGTGTAGATCATCCACAGGACCAGCGGAGCGGTGCCGAAGACTGCCACGTAGCCGATGATCAGGCGGCCGGCGGGATGACGCTGTTTAAAGAAATCGCCGAAAATCCCACCCAGGGTGACGCCTATCAGACCACCGGCAGCGTTGCCGAGTCCGATGTACAGGCCCACCTGAGTTGCATCGGTGTCGTGCAGCCGCAGCAGCAGCGGTGCCGTCCAGAAGCCGACACCGTAGGTCACAAAGGAAATCGTCGGAAAGGCGATCATGGTGTAGATCATGGCCTTTGATTTGAAAATCATCGCAAAGGTGGCCGGGTCCCGGGACGCCACCGACTGTGCCCAGGAGAACACCACATAGACACCGACACCCAGGGCTATCCATTGGGCGATGGAACCGGTCAGATACATCAGCACGACCGCGATGGCTGCAATGGTTAGAGCCGCGATTGCGTTCATGCCGAGCGACGCGCCGGCCTGTCGCAATCCCGGCAGATTGAAAAGCGGAAGCATGGCGACCATTTCAGTGGAAAGTACCCGCCAGGGGGTGGGATGGTCGTCTGTCAGGATGCCTTCACTGATACCGCGTTTCGGTTCGCGCAGAGTGCGGACCCATGCCGCCATCAGCAGCCCCGGGACACCAACCGCCATGAACGCAACATGCCAGCCTTTGAGCTGGAACGGTGCGTTTTCTGTCAGCGGATAGGCGGTATTCCAGTTATCGAGAATCAGTCCACCGAGAAACAGGCCGATACCGCCGCCGATGTAGACGCCGGAGGAATAGATCGCCAGCACGGTTGATCGCAGTCGGGTAGGGTAGTAATCCGCCAGCATTGAATAGGCGGCCGGTGAGGCACTGGCTTCGCCAATGCCGACCCCGATTCTGAACAGCGCCAGCACCGGAAATGAGCGAGCCAGTCCGGACAGAGCAGTCATCGCGCTCCAGAACAGCAGGCCCATGGAGATCAGGCTGCGCCGGACCCAGACGTCAGCGAAGCGGGCCAGGGGTATGCCGAATACCGCATAGAATACGGCGAATACGGTACCGTACAGAAAACCCATCTGCGCATCGGACACACCCAGATCTGCCTGGATGTCCTGCGACAGGATGGAGAGGATATTGCGGTCGATGAAATTGAAGACGTAGACGATGACCAGGACGAGCAGCACATAGTGCGAATACCAGCCACCCGTTTGCGGGCCGGACCTGCGGCTGCCTGAAGTTTGGTGTGGTTCAGATTCAGCCCGACTCTGCCCTGCGCTGCTCTCACTCAAGTGGCGTCCCCTCCCCGTACCGCCGGTCCTGCCAACAGCCATACTCCTGTAACTCGGCAGTAAAGACCAGCAGTTCACTCACCGGGTGCGCGGGTACCAAACGCCTCGTGCTGGCGCTGCCGAGTCAGTCTTCGCCGCTGCCGACGAAGATCGCAATCAGGGTAATCATACCGGCATAGCGGAACGCGGATTCGAGGACAGGACCGCGCATCACATCGGACCGCCACAGCTCAAACCAGCTTTCAGCAATCACGATGAAACCCCCGAACAGCATCGTGACTGCAACTGCGCAACCCACCAGCGCGTACTGTTTTGCTGCAGCAAAATCTGCAGCGTCAGCGCCGCGGGCCTGCCACATTTTCAGTGCACCCAGAGTGCACAGGATTGCGGCGGTCAGCTTTGACAGGGTGATGAAGAGTGCCCCGAGTAAAATCACCAGAGCGCTGGAGGTGGCCTGCCAGCGCTCGGCTCCACCCTCGAACGTCGTCATGGAGGTGGCGGCGGTAACCGCGCCAATCGTGCCATCCCAGTCGAGCACGTTGAAAAAAGCGCCGACGTAACCCCACAGCGCGACGGTGATCACCAGGATCGTTTTCATGGTACGCAGCATTTTCTGTCTCTGTTGTTGCAGCTGCCTGATTAGACAAATCATCGGTACTGCGGGCAAGCGTTGAGTGGCTGCGGCTGACAGAAGTGGAGGGTGCGATACTGCCGTTCTGCGCGGATGCAAGATATGCGGGTTTAGGCGAACGTCCGGGAGGTGACTGGTGCTAACCCGGAACAGCAGACCGGTACAGCGCAATTTCTCCGTCTTCAATTCCCTGCTCCACGAAGCCCAGGCTTTTGTACAGACTCAATGCCGCGGCATTGTCCGGCAGCGTTGCAATCCGGATCGTATCCACGGCGGGTGAGAAGGTGCCAATCCATTCCAGGGTGGCCTGCAGCAGCTGGCGGCCATGTCCCCGTCCCTGGAATCGCGCGTCGATCATCAACCGGACGATATTCACGAGCTGCCGTGCTTGCTGCTGAAACGGGAAAACCAGTACATAGCCGACAGGTGTTTCGTCAATACAGGCGATCCGGAACTCTGCCGTCTGATAGACATAGGCGTCCGCGAGTGATTTGTCCACGCTGGCGACGAAGCGTTCCTGCGCGGGATCGACTGTCAGCGCCCGCGCCGCCAGATGGTTGTCGGGACCGATGG
>Ga0055474_10000112_pt1 | contig 17180 bp, 14 predicted proteins | sample Muzzi_PWA_D1_FD_57680 | JGI IMG/M metagenome (GOLD analysis project Ga0055474, IMG submission 57680) | Wetland microbial communities from San Francisco Bay, California, USA, that impact long-term carbon sequestration - Muzzi_PWA_D1 | ecosystem: Environmental > Aquatic > Marine > Wetlands ... | reverse complement strand
AGCCCTCACCCCCTCGGTCCCCCTCTCGCCTTGCCTGGAAAGACGGGCGAGGGGGAAGCCGGAGCCAAGGCAAAAATCCCCCAGTCCTCCTGGAAAGACTCCCCCCCTTTGACAAAGGGGGGAAGACGGAATCCGGAAAGCCCCTCCTTTCTCAAAGGAGGGGTTGGGGAGGATTTTTCTCGGTGCGGAAATCCCCCCTCGTATCCCCCCTTGAAGAAAGGGGGGGAGGATTTTCGTGGGTGAGGCCAGAGGGTGGCAGGGCGGCTTCCCAGGTTTTCTTGGTGAGACGGGTGGGGTCGGGGTGGGGGTCCGGTACCATAGGCCGCCATGGAGACATCTTCGTTGATCGCTGCCGTTGATATCGGTGGCACCAAGATCGCTGCGGGCATCGTCCGGGTGCAGGGTCGGAAGAGCGTGGTGCTGGCGTCGCGGCGGTGGCCCACGGAGGGTCTGGAGCGCCCGCCGGAAGTGGTGGTGGAGGCTGTGCTGGAACACTGGGAAGCCTTGCTGGAGTCTCAGGGGCTCAGTCCCAGGGATCTGGCGGGGGTGGGGGTCGCTTTTCCGGGCAAGTTCGAGGCGGATACCGAGCGCATCTTGACCGCCCCCAACCTGCCGCCCTTCATCGGGCGTCGCCCCCGCTGTCTTTTCGCGCGGGCGGTGGAAGCGCGGTGGGGTTTGCCACTGCCCGTGGCGGCGGACAACGACACCTGCGCGGCGGTCCTGGCGGAGGCCCACGCTGGTGCCGGCCAGGGGGTGGATCGCCTGCTCTATTTGACCATCAGCACCGGCTTCGGCGGTGCCCTGCGGGTCCGCCATCCGCCCCGGGTGGAAAATCTGGAGCCTGGCCTCAGCCTCTTCCCGGATCCTGAGCGCCCGGAGGTCCCTTTGGATCTGCTGAGCAGCGGCGTGGGTATCGCCCGGGAAGCACGGCGCGCTCTGGAGCAGCATCTTCGTCAACGGGACTCCGCTGTCTCAGGTCTCCCTACGCGGGTACTGGAAACCGTACCGGGAAAGTCGTTGGAAGAGAAACTCCGCCACCTGGGCGCCCCTCACATCAGCGCCGCCGCTGCCGCGGGGGATCCCTTCTGCCAGGAACAGATGGCCCGAGCCGCCCATTTCGCCGCCGAAGGCGTCGCCCGGCTGATTGAGGAGCACCAACCCCAGCGCATCGTGGTGGGAGGCGGTGCCGCCCTCAACGCTCCCGGTTATCTGGATCAGATTCGCGCCAGCCTGGACACCCGCCTAGCGACGCATCTGCCGGGGAAACCCATCGCGGCTTTTGACCCCGCGACGCAACTCGTCCCCGCCGGTCTCGGCGAGGAGCGCGGCCTCCTGGGAGCGGCGGCCTTCCTGCGCTGACCGCCGCTCTCCACTGTGCGCTGGGGGCTCAGCAGGCCTGGCAGCTGTAGCCGATCACCTGCGTGGAGCAATTGGTCAGGTCACACTGGCCCGGGGGTCCGGGGCAACTGTGGCAGATCTCCGTGGCGATGCGGCCCTTGGCCCCCAGGGGCGGCAGGGAGCACGCGTACTGGCTGCACGAGTAGGAGATGTACTGGCACTGCTGGTCGCAATTGCCGAAGACCTGCTGGGGCTCGGCATCGCCGTAAGGGTTGCTCTCCACGGCCTGCTCGCCATCCTCCACCATCTGGGCAATATCCGCCACGGTCAGTTCCGGCGCCTCCTCCGCCATGGCCACCAGGGGCAGGGCGAGGAGCAAGAGCAAGGCCATCCACGGGATCGTTTTCGATGATTTCATCGGAATCCTCCTCAAGAATCGGTCGTAATGAAACAAGGCTTTCACAACCATTGTGCGACTCCCACGCCCGGTCGGGACAAAAGGGGCGGGGGCTGGGGTGGTCGGGAGCGACCGCCGGAGGGAGAGGTAGGGCGCCTTACCAGCATGCCCATCGGCGCTCTATACTGCGGTCGAGCCGGTGGGGGGAGAGGGCTTCCATAGGGATTCCCTCCGCCGAGGTTTGATCGATGGCCCGGGGCGGTGAGCCGTTTCCGGGAGGAGAAACCACCATGGAAGAAGACCCTACGGGTCCCGATCCTCAGGATTGGGGGCCTTGTTCCGCCGAAGCCGTCTCGGCGGCCTTGGATACGCCGGTCAAAAAGAGGGTGGCACCTTCACGGCTGACTCCGGGTCCGCCGCCGGAACGGGTGCCTCTCGAAGGGCCGCGGGTGCTATTGCGGCCCCTGGATCCCGCCGCGGACGTGGACGATCTTTACACCGGCTCCCATGGGGACGCGGCTCGGGAACGGGTCTGGGACTACCTCGGTTACGGACCCTTCGCGGATCGAGCTGCCCTGTTGCCCTGGCTGGAAGCGCGGGCGGCGGAGGAAGACCCCCTCTTTTTCTGTGTGGTGGATCGGGAGACCGGTCGCCGGCTGGGGATGGTCAGCTTCCTGCGCATCGAACCGGCCATGCGGGTGATCGAGATCGGTCACATCTGGTACATCCCCGAAGCCCAACGCACCCACGTCAACACCGAGTCCTGCTTTCTCCTGCTGCGCTACGCCTTCGACACCCTCGCCTACCGGCGGGTGGAGTGGAAATGCGACGCCGCCAACGAGCGCTCCTACCAGGCGGCGCTGCGTCTGGGTTTCCGCCACGAGGGCACCTTCCACCAGCACCGCATCGTCAAGGGCCGCAACCGCGACACGGCATGGTTCGCGATCCTGGACAGCGAATGGCCAGCGGTGCGGGAAAGATTGGCGGCTTGGGTGGGTGTGGATCCTGTTCTACCATAAGCCCCGAGGCACCCCATGGAACCCGAACCCCCAGGCGACATCACCCAACTCCTCAAAGCCCATCGCGCCGGCGACCGGGGGGCCTTCGATGAATTGGTGACCCAGGTCTATGAGCAGTTGCGGCGCATGGCGCGGCAGCAGCTGCGGCGGATGCACGGCAAGAAGGCGCTGGATACCGTGGGGTTGGTGCACGAGGCGTATCTGCGGCTGGTGGAGCAGGACGGCGTGGATTGGCAGAACCGAGCCCATTTCTACGGCGTCACCGCCCGCGCCATGCGCTGGATCGTGGTGGACCAGGCGCGGCGGCAGTACGCCCAGAAACGGGGCGGTGACCAGCGCTTCGTCACCCTGACCCCGGAGCTGGCGAGCTTCCCCGAGGAGGCGGACGCGGTGCTGGCGGTCAATGGCGCCATCGATCTATTGGCCTCCTTCAACGAACGGCTGGCCAAGGTCGTGGAATGCCGCTTCTTCGCGGGCATGAATGACGAGGAAGTGGCCGAGGCGTTGGGGGTCTCCTCGCGCACCGTGCAGCGGGACTGGCTGCGCGCCCAGGCGTGGCTCCAGAAGACCCTGGCGGACAAGCCAGCCTGAAGAAATGCCTCCGAACCTGTCGGAGATGTGCTCCCCAATGCGATCAATGGGATGGAAGCCGCAAGCGCGGTTCCATTGCATCCATTGAACCCGACCTCGCAAAGGAGTACAAATCATGAAGATCGACTGGGTCCCGTCTGTTCTCGTTACCGCCCTTCTCCTCACCATCCCCACGGTCGCCGCCGCCAGCAAGGCGCGGTGTGACTTCGACAACGACGGCTTGAGCGAACTGGCCATCGGTGTGCCCGGGGATCAGAACGGCGTGGGCGCCGTCTATGTGTTGGACTTCAACGGCGATCCCCTGCTCTACGATGTCGCCTGGTTCCGCCCGGGTCACAATGTGGATTCGTTCGGTATCGCCGAAGACCTGCGGTTCGGCACCGCCCTGGCCTGCGGCGACTTCGACGGCGATGGCTATCACGATCTGGCGGTGGGAGCCCCCGGGGAGAGCAATAACGCGGGCTATGTGGCCATGCTCTACGGTTCCCCCACCGGCTTGCAGGATCCGCCCTGGGATGGTCGGCTGCACCAGAATCTGGTCGACTTGAACGAAACCATGGAAGAGGGAGACTACTTCGGGGCCGCTCTGGTCGCCGGGGATTTCAATCACGACGGGATTTCCGACCTGGGCATCGGTGTGCCCGGGGAAACGCTCCCGGGCCATCCGCCCGGTGTGCAGGGGATGGTGCACATCCTCTATGGACGAAATGAGGACAATGCCTCGCCGGAATACCATCCCGGTCCGTCGCCCCTTCACAGTGAGCAGTACTACCCCAATGGCGTGGAGATCAACATCCTTGGCCAGGCCTTCTACGGTCGGTCCCTGGTCGCCGCGGACCTCAACGACGATGGCGCGGACGATCTGGCCGTGGGGGCTCCCTACGCCACGGTCGATCGCTCCCCATCCCCGAACTTTCCGGACTTCCAGTCGCGGGCTGGTGCCGTCCACGTCATGATGGGCGTCGCGGGTCCACCCTTGGCGGGGGGCGGCCTCGATATCAATACTTCGGTCATCCTCAGCCAGTTTGAAGCGGCCCGCACCGACGAACTGTTCGGCTACTCCCTGGCGGCGGGCAACTTTGACGGGGTCGATGGGGTTGATCTGGCGGTGGGGGTGCCGTTGGATAAATTCGGTGAGAGTTTTGAGGAAGTGGGCGACGGCTTCGGCATGGTCAACCTCTTCGAATTCAGCCCCCTGGGCAACCTGGTCACCGCCACGGACATCGTGATCGAGAATGAGAAGCTCGGCGACGGCTTCGAGAATCGCGACCTCTGGGGCTTCGCCCTGGCGGCGGGGGACTTCGATGGCAATGGGCAAGACGATCTGGTCATCGGACGCCCGGGGGAGGGCTTCCCGTTCATCGGCAACACGGTGACCGGGGGAGCGGTGACCGTCCTCTACGGGGAGCCCGGCGTGGGTCTCGAAAACCAGGTGAACCATCAACGGACGATCCAGAACTTCACGGTTCCGGAGGATGGGCAAGGGTACGGCTTCGCCTTCGCCGTGGGCTACTATCTCGATCCCGACGAATTGGGTCTGGTGGTCGGCGCCCCGGGCTGGATCGGCGAGGAGGCTCCGGGGGAACCGATTCCCGGTGCTGGAGCCGTGACCCTCTTTCGGGCCAAGGAGGAGGTGGGGCTCTTCTCCGGGAGCCCGTCGGGGCTGACCCACAAAGCCCTGGTGGAAGACAACCCCTCCTGGGCACCGATGCCTCCCGAAAACGAGGAAATCTACAGCCTACCGGCGGACCAATTGTTGGTCGGACCCAGCTGGGCCGGGGAACGCTTCGGCGCCGCCCTGGCCCACTGATTGGTTGTCGCAACGGATCGCTTCCGCCCCCGGCGCTTCGGTGCCGGGGGCTTTCTAGTCTTCAATCCGATTCGGCGAGGCGCGCCGTCAACCACTCCACCCCGCCGGTCAGCTGGTCTTCCAGCAGGGCGTGCTTCCCGGCGGCCATCACCAGGCCCTCCTCGCACAGGGCCAGCGCCTCCTTGTACCGCCCCTGCTCCGTCAAGCATTGGGAGAGGGGGTAGTAGAGCAGGGCCACCTGCACGTGATCCGCGCCGAAGAGTTCCCGCCGCAAGTCGATGGCGCGGCGCAGGAAGGCTTCCGCCTCCGGCAGGCGCCCCTGGGCCATGCGCAACTGACCGAAGCCCTGGAGGATGGTGACCCGGTCGGGGTGTGTGGGTTCCAGCCGCTGCTCGAAGATCTTCTGGGTGCGAACGAAGAGGGCCTCGGCCTCGTCGAGGCGTTCGAGGATCTGGAGGTTGTTGCCGGTGATCATCATGGAGCGGGCGAACTCCGGGTGGTCCTCGCCCAGCAGGTCGCCTTCGATGGCCATGGATTCTTCGAAGAACGGTTGCGCCGCGGCGAAGTCTTCCTGCATTTGCAAGGCGCGACCGATGTTGTATAGAGCGATGGCGACATCGTGGTGAAGACCGCCATGCATCTGGCGGTAGAGGTCGAGGGCCTGCCGGTAGTACGCCTCGGCTTCGGCGCCCTTGCCGCGATCCTGCTCCACCAGCCCCAGGGCGTTGAGAGCCTCGGCGAGACCTCGACGGGGGACGAGGTCGGCATCCCCTTCCGGTCTCTGCGGTCTTTGCTGGATCGCCAGGTTCTCCCGGAAGAGGGCCTCGGCGGCGCCGTACTCGCCCCGGAAATAGTGCAGATAGCCCAGTTGGAGGAGGCTTTCCGCGAAGGTGTCGGGACTCACCCCCGGCACCCTGCGGCGCAGCGCCACGGCCTGTCGCAGGTGGGGTTCCGCCGCCTCATAATCCCCCGCCTTACGCAGCGCCAGCCCCAGCCGATGGTGGCTCTCGGCGACCTCCGGGTGGTCCTCGCCGAAGAGGTCGCGGCGCAGGGTCAGCGCCTGCCGGTGGAGGTTCTGGGCTTCCCGGTAGAGCCCCAGTTGGGTGTGCACCTGCCCCAGGGTGCTGAGCATCCGGGCCTGGACCTCCGGCTGCCCCACCAGTTCCAGGGCCACCCGCTGGGTACCCCGGCGCAGCAGCTGCTCGGCGGTTACCGCCCGGCCCTGGGACTCGCCGGGATCGGCCACCTCGAAGAGCTGTACCAGGAAGCGTTCCACCTCCGCCGCCTTGCGGGCCTCCACCTGGGCGCGATCCCGCTGCTCGGCGATGGCCCTCGCCTGGAGGGTCGCGGTGATGGCGTAGCTGATGGTGAGGAGGGCGGCGAGGGCCAGGACGGCGGCCAGGGGGGCGTTGCGCCGTAGCCATTTGCCGCCCCGATAGAGGAAGGAGCCCCGGCGGGCGCGCACTGGTCGGCCCTCCAGGAACCGTTCCAGCTCGGTGGCCAGTGCCTCCGGGGAGGCGTAGCGGCGCTCAGGAGCCTTGGCCAGGGCGCGATCGACGATGGCGTCCAGGTCGCCCCGCAGCCGTTGGGCCAGCCGCCGAGGCGTCGATCCCCGGGCCGCCGCCGCCTCCGTCGAGCTTTCCCCGGGAGCGTGCAGCACGGCGCGGCTCGGGGGCAGCGGTTGGTGCTCGCAGATGTGCTGGACCATCTCCATCAGGGAGGTTGTGGGGGCCTCCTGAGGGCGTTGTCCGGTGAGTGATTCGTAGAGGATCAAGCCCAGTTGGTAGACGTCCGACGCCGTCGTGATGGCCTGACCGGAGACCTGCTCCGGGCTGGCGTAGCTGGGGGTCAGGGGCAGCGAACCGAGAGTCAGGGTGAGGCTCTCCACCTGGGGATCGATGAGCTTGGCGATGCCGAAGTCGAGGAGCTTGACCTCACCGTCGGTGGTCACCAGCAGGTTGCCCGGCTTGAGATCGCGGTGCACCACCAGGTTGCGGTGGGCCGCCTGCACCGCCCGGGCGATGGTGATCAGCAGGCGGATCCGTTCGTCCACAGGCAGGCGTTGCTGGTCGCAGTAGTGGTCCAGGGGCAGCCCCTCGACATATTCCATCACCAGGTAGGGCAGGCCCCGGCGGTCGATGCCGCCGTCCAGCAGGTGGGCGATGTTGGGGTGCTGGAGGCGGGCCAGAATTTGCCGCTCCCGTTCGAAGCGCTGCACCGCCTCCGTCGAAGTCAGGGCGCCGGGGAGGACCTTCAAGGCCACATCCCGTTCGAAGGTACCGTCGGTGCGCTGGGCCAGGAAGACCACCCCCATCCCGCCCTCCGCCAGCCGCCGCACCAGGGTGTAGGGACCCACCTGATCGTCGGGTTGCAGACCGCCCTCGCTCGGATTCTCCGGCAGACGGGCCAGGAATGCCGCGGCGCGGTCCAGGGCGCTACCCTCCTGGCTCGCTGTGCTCTCCATCAGTCCGAGGAGTTCCTCCACCGCCTGACGCAATGGGACATCGTCGCCGCACCGCGCTACCAGCCAGGCGCCGCGCCCCTCCGGGGGGCGTTCCAGGACTTCGGCGAACAGGGCATCGATCTCGGCCAGGCGACGGGGGTGCATACCCTAAGGATACGGCAACGGGAGTCCAGACCCGCCAGCGGTGAACCGACACGCTGCGTCCGGCGGGGGCTACCAAGCGGAGGCAAGACGGGGGAGAAGAGGCCGGGGAGAGGAGAAGAACCCCGGCGGCTCGGAGACGTTTCCGAACCGCCGGGTTGCTATCGAAGGTCAGGCCGCGGGGCTCAGGCGCCGCGCTTCCAGTTGAAGCCGTAGCTGAGGCGGCTGTACCAGTAGGCACCGTTGAAGCCGAAGGGGGTGAACTGGCTGTAGCGGTTGCCAACCCCCGAGCGCGCTCCGGTGTTTTCTTCCGGGAAGGTGTCGAGGACGTTCTGGCCGCCCAGGGTCAGGGTGAACTTGTCGTTGAAGGAGTAGGCGACTTCCAGATCCACCAGGTATTCACCGGGGTAGGACGCCACGTCTTCGGAATCAAACCAGCCCCCGTAGTAGCTCAACCGCCCCAGGAGGCGGAGCTTTTCGGTGATGTTGTGGTGGGCGGTGAAGGCGAAGCGGGTCTCCGGCAGCGCTTCCTGCAATTCCCGGATGCGGGTGGCATCCAGGGTGGCGGGGTTGAACTTGGTGACCGTGGTCTCCGTGAAGTTCCCCAGGAAGGTGAAGCTCGTCCGTCCCCGTAGCGCCGGCGGCGTGTAGGTGGCGACCAGGTCGATGCCCCGGGTCTCGGTGTCGAAATCGTTGGTGAAGAACCGGAAGTTCTGCAGGTTGCCCGCACTGGTGATGCCCTCGGCGATGAGGTCATCGACCTCCTGCGGGGTGAGGGAGAAGTTCTGGGTGACCGCCAGACGATCCGACAGGTCGATCTGGAAGGCATCGACGGTCAGGGTGAAGGGGCCGTTCTCATACACCGCGCCGAGGGCGTAGTTGATGGATTCCTCGGCCTTCAGGGGCTCGCCACCGCGCAACTGCGCCACCGCGGAGGTGGCGGGGATCGTGCCGTTGTTGACCAGATCCATCAATTGCAGGTCGAACTCCGTCGAGACGTTGAAGGCGTTGGACTGCCCCGGGGTGGGAGCGCGGAAGCCGGTGCTGATGCTGCCCCGCAGCTGGAACTGGTCGGTCAGCCGCAGCCGCGCCGAGAGTTTGCCGTTGGTGGTGGTGCCGAAGTCTTCGAAGTCCTCGAAGCGCACCGCCACACCGACGGACCATTTGTTGTCCTTGGCGCGGCGTTCCAGGTCGCCGTACAGCGCCCAGTTGCTTCGGCTCCAGTCGCCCGCGGCGATGGGGCCGAAGCCCGGGAAGCCGTTGGAGGCGGCGCTGAAACCCTGGGCCGCCAGGGGGCCGATCTGGTAGGACTCCAGCTGCCCGATACCGATCGTGAACTTCTCGTCGCGCCACTCGATCCCGCCAGCGATGTTGGTCTGGCTGTTGAGCTCGTAGGTGAGGTCGAAGTTGAAGTTGAGTTCTTCCTGCTTGTAGAGGCCCGGATCGAACTCCGTCGGCGTGGCCGGTCCGAGGGAGGCGTTGACGGTGTTGAAGATGAAGAAATCGACCTCGTTCGAACCCCGGGAGACGCTGGCATCCCAGCCGATCCCACCGGCGGTTTGACCCCGCACGCCGAGGACGATGGAGGTGTCCTCCACATCACCGCCGAAGTTGGGGGTGAAGCCGCCGGGGAAGAGCTGCTGGAAGGAGAAGCAGTTGGGGTTAGCGAAGACCTCGGCCAGGGCCGCGGGGTCCGGCACATTGTTGGTGATGCTGACGGTGGGGCAGTTGGCCGAGCCGTCGAGGATGCCATCCTGGGCGTCCAGCAGATCACCGATCAACAAGGTCGCGCCTCCGTCGCCGCTGAACACCGCCGAACGGTTGTTGGGGTTGCGGTAGAAGAAGCCACCGGTGACCGTTTTGGTGACGTAGTTCGCGTGGCCGTAGAACTGGCTACCGTTGCCCATCAGGTGGCCAAAGTTGGCCCACAGCTTGAGGTCGTCATCGACCTCCGGCGAGCCCCAGATCTGGGCGGGATCGCGCACCGCGGTGTTGCCCGCCGCGATCAGGGCGGCGGCATCGTCCCGCTGGACGCTGCGATCCGTGGCGTCGGAGTTGCCAAACTCACCACTGACGTTGAAGAAACCGTTCTTGCCCAGTGGGAAACCGAAGTTGGCGGCGACCGACGTGGCGTCGCCATCCCCCGCCGTGAAACCACCGCGGCGGACTTCCAGGCTGCCCCCACTGTTGGCGTCCTTGAGCATGAAATTCATCACACCGGCGATGGCGTCGGAGCCATATTGGGCGGAGGCGCCGTCCCGCAGCACTTCCACCTGGCGCAGAGCGATGGCCGGGATGGCGGAGATGTCCGGCCCCTGGGCGCCGTCGGCGACGCCATTGCCCAGCCAGTAGATCACCGCGGCGCGGTGACGACGCTTGCCGTTGACCAGCACCAGGGTGTGGTCCGGGGCCAGATTGCGCAGATTGGCCGGTCGCACGACGGTGGCAGCGTCGCTGATGGGCTGGGTGTTGACGTTGAACGAGGGGGCGATGTTGCGCAGCAGGTTGCTGACGTCGGTGTCCCCCTGGTTGAGGAAGTCCTCGACCGAGATGACATCCACGGGGACCATGGATTCCGTGACGGAACGCCCTTCGGTGCGGGTGCCGGTGACGACCAGGACTTCGCCGAATTCCTCGAGCTGCTCTTCGGCGGCTTCCGGTTCCTGGGCGGGCTGGTCGGGGTCGGTTTGCGCGACCATCGGTTGCGCCAGGCCAAGAATGGCCAGGCAGAGAGCGATCCCGAGTACATTGAGCCGGATCGAATGGGACATGGTTTCCTCCTGCTTGTTAGCCCGCCAAAGATCCGGCGCGAGGCGGTAAGGCCAGTAGCAGCACGGGTTGCACGGGTCGGTTTCAGGGCCTGATTGTGGCCCGACACTAGCAAGGGAAGTGGTCTCGGGTCAAAGGTTTAGGAGCCTGTGGCGAGAGTCCGCCGCCGGTCGTTGCGGTCGGTTGGAACAATCTTGGACCTCTCTGCTAGCCTTCCGGGCCATGGCGACCCCAACTCCGGCCCATCCTCTGCTGCGGCTGTGGCGCTACGCTCGACGGCATCGCCGTCGCGTCGTGCTGGCCACGGCGTGCTCAGTCCTCAACAAATTCTTCGACCTGGCGCCGCCGGTGCTGATCGGCGCGGCGGTGGACGTGGTGGTGCGGCAGGAGGGGTCGATTCTGGCCACCTGGGGTTTCCCGGAACCACGGCAGCAGTTGGTGGTGTTGGCGGTGGCCACCTTCGTGATCTGGTCGCTGGAATCGGTCTTCGAATATGCCTACGCGGTGCTGTGGCGGAACCTGGCCCAGACGGTGCAGCACGAATTGCGCCTGGACGCCTATGGTCACCTCCAGGGTCTGGAGCTGCGCTACTTTGAGGAGCGTTCCACGGGCGGTTTGATGGCCATCTTGAACGACGATGTCAACCAGTTGGAGCGCTTCCTGGACGGCGGCGCCAACGATCTGTTGCAGGTGGGCACCACCGTGGTGCTGGTGGGGGGCGCGTTCTTCTACCTGGCCCCCTCGGTGGCCTGGATGTCCTTCGTGCCGGTACCGCTGATTCTGTGGGGTTCCTTCTACTTCCAGAAGCGCATCGCCCCGCGCTACATGGCGGTGCGGGAGCGGGTCAGCGCCCTCAACGGCCAGCTTTCCAACAACCTGAGCGGCATCGCCACCATCAAGAGCTTCACCGCCGAAGCCCGGGAAGTGGCGCGCATCGATGCCGAGAGCCGCGCCTACCAGGCGACGAACGGCCTGGCCATCCGCCTCAGCTCGGCCTTCTCGCCGCTGATCCGCATCGCCGTCCTCATCGGCTTCACCGCCACCCTGCTCTACGGCGGCTTTCTGACGCTGGGGGGACAGTTGGCGGTGGGGGCGTACAGCGTCATGGTGTTCCTGACCCAGCGGTTGCTCTGGCCCCTGACGGCTCTGGGGAAAACCGTGGACCTCTACCAGCGGGCGATGGCCTCCACGCACCGGGTGCTGGATCTACTGGATACCGAACCCGGAATTCCCGACGGCACGGAACCGCTGCCCCTCGATCCGGTGCGAGGGGAAGTGGAATTGGATGGGATTGCCTTCGCCTACCACCCGGGCTTCCCGGTGCTGGAGGATCTCACCGTGCGCCTCCCGGCGGGGGAGACCACGGCTTTCGTGGGGGCCACCGGCTCCGGCAAGACGACGCTGATCAAGCTCTTGTTGCGCTTTTACGATGTGGACCAGGGCTCGATTCGTCTGGACGGCACCGATCTGCGGCGGCTGCGCCTGGCGGATCTGCGGGCCGCCGTGGGGTTGGTGAGCCAGGATGTCTTCCTCTTCCATGGGACGGTCAAGGAGAACCTCCTCTACGGTTGCCCCGACGCCACCGACGAGGAGGTCATCGCCGCCGCCCAGGTGGCGGAGGCCCACGATTTCATCTTGGAACTCCCCGACGGGTATGGGACGGTGGTGGGTGAGCGGGGGCAGAAGCTTTCCGGCGGCCAGCGCCAGCGCCTCTCCATCGCCCGGGCCATCCTCAAGGATCCGCCCATCCTGATCCTGGACGAGGCCACCTCCGCCGTGGACAACGAGACCGAGGCCGCCATCCAGCGTTCCCTGGCCAAGATCTCCATCGGGCGCACCACCATCATCATCGCCCACCGCCTCTCCACCATCCGCCACGCCCACACCATCTGCGTCCTGCACCGGGGTCGTCTGGTGGAGCAGGGCACCCATGAAGAGTTGCTGGCCCGTCAGGAGCCAGGGGGGCCCGGCGGTCAGTACGCGGCGCTATGGCAGGTGCAGACGGGGGCGGCGGTGGGGTAGAGGCGGGCTACTCCGGGCAATGGGTCTTCAAGAACACCGCGACTTCATTCCGCGAGGCGACGGAATACCCCGGCGTAGCGCTGGTTGATCTTCTCGACGCCGACTTTGAACTTGGCCACCCGCTCAGGGTCCCGGATCGGACTGATCACGATGCCGTCGCCGTCGGTGGAAACCTCCAGCGGCGTTTCCAGGCCGATCCCGGTGGCTTCCAGAAGGGGCCGCTCGAGGATCAGCGCGAGACTGTTGCCGGTGCGGGTGAGGTGTTTGCTCATGGGATCTCCTTGTACGAACAGAGTTGCGCTTCCGTCCGTACAGCGACAAGTCTTCGAGGGCGATCACAGAGATCTATGGTAACCTTCGAATAAATACATACAACAGGAGGACTTGCCATGAACCCTGTCGTTTCTCCCTCCTCGTCTCTGCCCCATCGGGCGGATTCCATAACCCGACCCGCCGCGCCACCGCGGCTGATCCGGAGCCTGCGGCAAGCCTACGCCACGCTGGATGCCGCCGCCGGATCCCTGCCCACCTTCTCCCTCACCCTGGAGGACGGCACCACCCACGTCCTGGGCGAGGGGGCGCCAGCCTTCGAGATCTTCATCCATGATCGCGCGGGGCTGGCGGCGCTGACCTCCCTCGATGAAACCCGGGTTTGCGAGGCGATCCTCGCCGGATCCATCGACGTGGAGGGAGAGATGCTGACGGTGCTGCGATTGCGGCCCCTGTTCTCCGACCGCCACCCCTTGCGGGCGCTGTGGCACAAATTTCTCCATGCCCTGGTCTTCGGTCAGGCGCGCAGTGACCGCAAGTGGATCGCCCAGCATTACGACGAGACGGCGGATTTCTACGAACTCTTCCTCGATTCGCGGCGGGCCTACTCCCACGGGATTTTCGAAGACGATGGCGAGCCCCTGGAGGTCGCCATCCTGCGCAAATTGGACTTCGCCCTGGCGGCGGTGGAGGCGCGACCGGGGCAGCGGATTCTGGATATTGGCGCGGGTTGGGGCACCATGACGGAGCACGCCGGGCAGGCGGGGGTCCGGGTGACCTCGTTGACCATCTCCGAGCCCTCGGAAGACTACGTCAATGCCTTGATCGAGGCCCAGGGGCTGCCGTGCCGGGTGCTCAACGAGCATTTCCTGGAGTACCGGGCGGAGGAACCCTACGACGCCATCGTCAACCTGGGCGTCACCGAGCACTTGCCCGACTACGGCGCCACCCTGGCCCAGTACGAGCGCTTGTTGAAACCGGGCGGGCGGGTTTATCTGGATGCCTGCGCGTCCCCCACGAAGTTTCCCTTCTCCTCGTTCACCTACCGGTACGTCTTCCCCGGCAACGCCACGCCCCTGTGCCTCCACGACTACCTGGCGGAGGTGGCGAAGACACCCCTGGAGGTGCTGGCCGTGCACAACGATCGGCGCAGTTACGAGTTGACCTGCCGCCATTGGGCGGAGCGCCTGGAGGCGTCCCGCGACGCCATCGTCCAGCGCTGGGGCAAGAGTGTGTTCCGCCGCTTCCAGCTCTACCTGTGGGGGTGTGTGGACGTCTTCTCCCGGGGGGTCTTCGGGGCCTACCGGGTGATCCTGCAGAAGCCGCTGGTGGCGCCGTAGGGCGGAGAGCGGTCCGCGCGGGGTGCGCTACAATGTCGCAGGAGGCGCAAGATGACCACCAAGACCTACATCGAGAAAGAAGAAGGGTGCTACCGGATCAAGGGAACCCGGGTTTCCCTCGATTCTCTGGTCTACGCCTTCTGGAACGGCCAGACGCCGGAGAGCATTGCCCAATCCTTCGAGGTGCTGACCTTGGAGGAAGTCTACGGCGCCATCGCTTTCTATCTGGCCAATCGCGCCGAGATTGACGCCTACCTCGCGGCTGCCCGAGAGGATTTTGAGCGCCAACGGGTAGCCTCCCAGGCGGCGGACCCGGCCTTCTATCGACGCCTTGAGGCAGCACGGCTCCACCCCACTGCTGGATGATTCGTTACCAGGCAGACGCGGATCTCAACGGTTTGATTCTCCGGGCTACCCAACGTCTGGAGCCCGCTTTAGATTTCAAGTCTGCCGGTGAAGCTGGCTTGCGGGGGCTGCCGGATCCATCGGTTCTGGCGATCGCCGCGGAGGCGGGCCGCATTCTCGTCACTCACGACCAAAGGACCATGCCCGGCCACTTCGCCGAGTTTCTGGCTACACGATCCAGCCCCGGAGTGATCATCGTCCAGCAGCACCTTCCCGTCGCTGCCGCCGCTGAAGAACTCGTTTTGATCTGGGCTGGGACCCAGGCGGAGGAGTGGCAAAATCGGATCTACTGGCTGCGGCCCTGATCCGTTATTTCAACGCCTCAACCCAACCCAAATTCCCCCGGAAAGTGCTGCATCGCCGTGGTCAGCGGTAGCGACGCGGCCTGGCCGAGGCCGCAGATGCTGGCTTCGGTCATGCCCCAGGAGACTTCCGTGAGTTCTCCCAGGACCGACGGATCGCGCCCGTTGGCGAGGTAGCGGTCCAGGGCCTGGCGGACCATCTGGGTGCCGATGCGGCACGGCGCGCACTGGCCGCAGCTTTCGTCCTCGAAAAAGACCGCCTGGGCGAGGGCCGCTTCCACCATGTCCACGGTGTCGTTCAGGACGACGACCCCGGCGGAACCGAGCATGGAACCGGCAGCGGCCAGGCTCTTGAAATCGAGGGCGATGTCGATCTGGTCGGCGGGCAGGAAGCCGCTGGAGGCGCCGCCGGGGGAGAAGGCTTTCAAGGTACCCACGGGGCCACCGGCCATCGCCAGCAGTTCGCGGAAGGTGATCCCCAGCGGAGCCTCGTAGACCCCGGGGCGGCGCACATGGCCGGAGATGCAATAGAGCTTCGGTCCCGGGGCGGTGCGCCCGGCGTCCCGGAACCAGGCGCCCCCGCGCGACAGAATGGCGGGCACGCAGCCGATGGTCTCGACGTTCTGGATCAGGGTGGGCTTGCCCCGGAAGCCCTTCTCGGTGGGGAAGGGCGGCTTCATGCGAGGCATGCCGCGTTTGCCCTCCAACGCCTCCAGAAGGGCTGTTTCCTCGCCGCAGATGTAGGCGCCGTGGCCATCCACGAAATGCCAGGCCACCGGCTCCCCGGCGACGGTCAGGCGCTCCAGGTGGCCCAACGCCCGGGCCTCGGCCAGGGCTTTTTCCAGGGCGGCGCGAGCGCGACCGAATTCGCCCCGGACGTAGAGGTAGATCGCCTGGGCCTGCAAGGTGTAGGCAGCGATGGCCAGCCCTTCGAGGACAAGGTGGGGGCGGCGCAGCATCACCTCCCGATCCTTGAAGGTGCCAGGCTCACCCTCGTCGGCGTTCAACACCACGTAGCGTTCCGTCTCGGCCTGGTTGCGGATGGCGTTCCACTTGATGTGGGTGGGGAATCCGGCGCCGCCGCGGCCCTGGAGTCCCGAGGTTTCGATGGCCGCGCAGATCCAATCGGCGCCCTTTTCCATCGCCGTTCGCAAGGCAGCGTAGTCCGTGGCATCCGCCCCGAGGAGATCGATGGCCAGGTCTGGGCTATTGCCGTCGGCGCCTCCGGTGGGCGTGCCGGGGCATTGCGGCACGGGGGCTTCCTCCGCCGCGTCCCAATAGGCCGGGGCCACATCGCAGCGGCCCAGGCAGGAGACGTACTCCGCCTTCGTGCCGCGGCTCGCAAGGTCCGCCATCAGGGCATCGCATCCCGCGATCTTGCAGCTCAATCCCTGGCACACCCGCACCCCGGCGTCCGGGTTGGCCAGCAGGTGGTAGAAACTCCCCACCCCATAAACATCCGCCGCGGGCACCCCGGTTTCCCGGTGCACCCTCTCGGCAACCCCTGGTTTCAAGCCCCCCGCCTCTTCCAGGCGGTGGAGCACTTCTTCGCGGCGCGCTTTTTTGGACTGCATGGTGGGTTGATTATAGAGGACTGGCGGGTTCTTCCGGCCTCTTTCGTATTGGTGAGTTAGACAGGCAACCCCAAGTTGCCACAAGAAACACAAAAAAATACACGCCATCGAGTCATCGATGGAAGATCGTCAAAGGAGACTCACCATGAACCGCAAGAAACTCGTCACTGCCGTCCTCGCCGTGGTCCTCGTCGTCGTCGGTGCCGCCACGCTGCTGGCCCCGGGGGCGGAGAGCCTGCCGAGCCAGGAAGTCACCACGGTGTACTACAGCAGCCCCGCCAAGACCACCATCGTGGGTATCAAGATCCTCTCCTGCTTCGGTGGCACCGTCCAGGATGGCACCACCAGCGCCTACTACGACCGTTTCCAGGAGCCCTGCTTCTGAGTGGCCGACCCATCGGCGCGATGGCCTCGCGCGGGGTGGAGCGATCCGCCCCGCGCGTTTTTGCACATGCTGTTAGTGGTAGGCTGCGGCCATGGCCAAGAAAGCGCTGACGGAGGTGGAAGGTACGCAACCCGCTCTGGGTCCCCGGGGCGGCAAGACCACCATTTCCCCCGGCGGGCTGATGCGCAAGACGTTCTATCTCGGCCCGGAGGAGGAGGAGCTCCTCCGCCAGGAAGCCTTCCGGCTGCGGCGCTCCGAAGGGGACATCGTTCGCGAGCTGATCCGCCTTCATTTGGGCATGGTGCTGACGGTGGGTGGGCTGGTCGTGGCCTACGCCTGGGATGTCCCGGCGG
>Ga0055474_10000110_pt1 | contig 17289 bp, 17 predicted proteins | sample Muzzi_PWA_D1_FD_57680 | JGI IMG/M metagenome (GOLD analysis project Ga0055474, IMG submission 57680) | Wetland microbial communities from San Francisco Bay, California, USA, that impact long-term carbon sequestration - Muzzi_PWA_D1 | ecosystem: Environmental > Aquatic > Marine > Wetlands ... | reverse complement strand
TTTTTCGGACATCCAGCTGGATGCCGGCATTGCCCGCGGCTTGAAGCGGGGAGATGAAAAGGCGCAAACAGTGGCCTATCGGGTGCTTTCACCTGCGGTTATGGGTATGGCTGTGCGCATGCTGCAGGACCATGGTCTGGCGCAGGAAGTGGTGCAGGACACCTTCGTCGAACTGATTGAGCACGCCCACGCGCTGAAAGATCCGGCCGCTGTGATCGGCTGGGTGCGCAAGGTTGCGGTTAATCACTGTCTGATGCGGCTGCGGTCTCCCTGGCATCAGCGTCGGGCAAGCTCTGAGGAGAGTGGCGCAGAGGACATGGCCGATGTGCAGACAAATGCCGCCCGCGGTGACGATCTGTGGGATCTCGAGGCTGCGCTTGGCAGCCTGCCGGAGGCTACCCGCATGGTGCTGTGGCTGCATGACGTCGAGGGCTATACGCATCAGGAAATCGCGGCACTGGCGGGAAAGACTGTGAGCTACTCGAAATCACAGCTCGCCCGCGGTTACGAAAAGCTGTCTCAGAAATACCGTGAAGGCGACGAGATATCAGACCCGAAGCCGCAGGGAACAGCAAATTCAGGCGGTGGCAATGCCAGCCAGGTACTGCCACCCGTAGAAAAGCGAGTGATTGATAATGACACCGGACAAAATTTCAGACCTGTTAGCTCATCGTGACGGTGAACGTCTCGATCCTGCGCGGGCTCGGGAAATAGACGCGGATCCGGCAAGCAGATCCGAGCTGGCAGTACTGCGTCAACTCAAACATGAGCTGAACGAACTGCCCGCGATTGCGCCGCCGGCGCAGGCGTGGGCGAACATTCAGGCCCGGACGCAGTCGCGTCAAAGCCGGTTTGCGCGCATCGCCTCGAATTTTCCTCTTGCGACCGCGGCCACAGTCTGTCTTGCGACGATGATCGGCATCGTCATCTGGGATCCGGCCAATCTGCAGCGTGAGGCAGTCGATGTGCCGGCACAGGTAGCCGATCTCAGTGCGTCTGCTGCCGGTGACAGCAGCGCCCGTTTTGCTGCGCTGGTCAGCCGGTCGCAGCAGCTGGAATCTGCGCTGCTCTACCGCGATGGCGATGGCAATGCCTGGACGTCGGATCAGGAAGCTGCGCTGTTGTACCGGATCACTGATCTGGATGCTGAACTGATTGATGCCCGTGACAATGAGCTGATGTCACTGGAAGAGCGGGAAGCGCTCTGGCAGCAGCGGGTGGCGTTGCTGGAAGCGCTGGCACAGACCCGCCGGGCGCAGGCGCAGGCAGTGGTTTTTTAGGCTGCCGTCATGGCTGGCAGGAACGCAACGGAATTGAACATGAGAATGACACAGATGCTGCAGATAGGACCGGGCAGAACCGGGCAGGCAGATCCCGCAACTGCCGTGATCCGTTTCGGGATCAGGGCATCGGGATCCCTGCTGCTGCTGCTGGTGCTGCTGATGACCATGCTGCCGGGTTCGCTTGCGCAGGCTCAGTCGGAGTCGACGGCGGAGGATCAGGTTGAATTTGATCAGGCCCAGCTGGAAGCGCAGCTTGAATCCGCGCGCCAGGCGCTGGATGAGGCTGCGCGACAACTCGCTGAACTGAACATGAAAAAGTTCAAAGTGGAAACTGACGGGCCGAAAGCGGATCGGCCGATGCTGGGTGTGCTGATCGAGGAGTACAACTCCGGGGACGGCATCAAACTGGTCGGGGTAACGCCAAACGGCGGGGCCGCCCGGGCTGGTCTGAAAGCCGGTGACCGGCTGGTTGCGGTAAACGGTCATCGCTTGGACGAAGGTGACAACTCTCAGCGAGACCTGCATGAAGCCATGGCGTCGGTCGAGGCGGGCGATACCGTTACGGTCGAATACATGCGCGACGGCGGTCTGCTGGTGGCTGACCTGGAGACGAAAGCCCGCCGCGAATTTGCCGCTGAGATGATGGGCGACATTGATATAGACATCGATCTTTCTGAGCTGGAAAGCCTGAAGGAACTGCATAACCTGCAGGGGCTCGGCAAGATTGAAGCGCTGCAGGCGCTTGAAGGACTCGAGTCGCTGGAGGGCCTGGTGGATCTCAAGGAGTTACGCGGTCTGGTCAGTGTCAATGCCATCCATGGCCTGAAACTGGAGGACGTGGAAGGAGATCTGGCGGGTTATTTCGGCGTCGATGAGGGCGTTGTCGTGATGTCGGCACCGGACGACTCTGAGCTGAAAGCAGGAGACGTGTTGCTGTCGCTGAGTGGTGAAGAAGTGCAGTCTGCCTGGCAGGTGATCGCCGCACTGCAGTCCGCAGAGGCGCCGCTGGAGGTGGAAATACTGCGACAGAAGCAGCAACAGACTGTGCAGGTAGACGAAAACATCGCCATCGGCCCGGAAGTGATCCGCATCAGAAGTCATCATTCCAGCGCCGCGGAGGAGGCAGAAGAGCCCGCGCCATAGCGGCGGGGGCTGACAGTTTCAGACACTATCCCCTTGGGACGCGTCGTCAGGAAAGTTGAGTTTGTTCAAGCTCTTCGCACGTGGTTAACCAGTCCTGTTCGGCGTTGTCCCGTTTTTTCCGCAGCGCTCCCGCCTGTCTGATCAGCGCATCCAGTTCTTCCGGCGGCAGACTGCTGTAGACATCAGGATCTGCCAGCCGTGTTTCTACGGACTTGAGCTGTGAACCGAGCTGATCAATCCGGCGTTCCAGTTTACGGATTGTGTCGCGCAACGGTTTTTCCCGGGCGCGTTGTGCCGCAGCCGCCTGGCGCTGGTTTCTTCGACTACCGTTATCTGTGCTGTCTGCACGGGCCGGCTTTGGTGCGGGGTCAGATTGCGGGTGGGTGCCCGACTGCGCCAGATTCGTCGTTGCCCGGTTGTGGTCCTGTGCATAGTGCTCAAGACTCCCCTGCAGGCGATGCACCGTGTGATTTTCCACCAGCCAGAATTCGTCAACCGTACGTGACAGCAGACTTCTGTCGTGAGCGACAATCACCAGCGCGCCGGCAAATTCCTGCAACGCCAGCGCGAGCGCTTCGCGCATATCCAGGTCGAGATGGTTGGTGGGTTCGTCCAGCACCAGAATGGCAGGTTTTTCCGCCGCAATTCTGGCCAGCACCAGACGGGCTTTTTCTCCGCCCGAGAGGGTCACCACTGGGCGTTCGACCTTGTCCCGGGAAAATCCCCAGGTGCCGAGATAGTTGCGACACCATTGTTCGCGCTGATCAGGGTGGGCCAGCTGCAGACCGCTCAGCGCCGATTCCTGCGGGTGCAGATTTTCCAGCTGGTGCTGGGCGAAGTAGCCGATCCGGGAATGCTGACCGCGCACCAGTTCACCATCCAGCGGTTGCAGATCGCCAACCAGACACTTCAGCAGAGTTGATTTTCCGGCGCCGTTTTCACCCAGCACGCCTATTCTGGCACCGGGCAGCAGTGTGGCTTTGACGCCGGTAAGTACGCTCTTCCCATCGTAGCCGATACTCAGATCATTCAGACTGAGCAGCGGGTTGGAAATCCTTTCTGGATCGGGGAAGGCAAACTGATACGGCGAATCGGCGTGAATCGCGGCTACTGCCTCCATGCGTTCCAGCGCCTTGAGCCGGCTCTGCACCTGCTTGGCTTTGCTGGCTTTGGCGCGGAACCGGCTGACAAAGGCTTCGATGTGCTGGATCTCGCGCTGCTGTTTTTCGAAACTCGCCTGCTGGCGTGCCAGCGCATCTGCACGCTGAGTCTCAAACGCGCTGTAGTTGCCGCGATAGGTATGGGCACATCGGCCTTCCAGATGAATGATGTGGTCGACGACGTTGTCGAGAAAATCCCGGTCATGGGCAATCGTCAGCAGCGTGCTGTCTGACCGCTGCAGCCACTGCTCCAGCCACAGGGTCGCTTCGAGGTCGAGGTGGTTGGTGGGTTCATCCAGCAGCAGCAGATCAGCGGGCGACATCAGCGCCTGGGCAAGATTCAGACGAATCCGCCAGCCACCGGAAAAGTCTGCGTATGGGCGTTCGGTATCGGCGCTGGCGAAGCCGAGGCCATAGAGAATTTCGCCAGCGCGGGCCGTCGCTGCATAAGCGCCGAGATCGCTCAATTCTGCGTGCAGACTGGCGATGGCCATGTTGTCTCCGGCCTCTTCGGCTTTTTTCAGTGCTCTTTCGGCGCGACGCAGTTGGGTGTGACCGTCGATGACGTATTCGATGGCAGATCGATCACTGACAGCAGGGTCCTGCGCGAGGTGAGATATCCGCCACTCGCGCGGCAGGCTGACGTCGCCGCTGTCGCTGTGCAGTTTGCCCAGGATCAATGCGAACAGCGTCGACTTGCCGGCGCCGTTGCGGCCAACCAGCCCCACCTTCTGACCCGCGTGAACAGTCAGGTTCAGGTCTTCAAACAGCGGAATCTGCTGCCGCTCGAGATACAGCTGGGTGATCGTCAGCAAAACGTGAATCCGTGTTGGTTGGTCTGCAGCGCGCGGGGAAGCTGTGGCCGATAGTTAGCGGCCATCGATTCTCCGACGGCGGATAGTTTCAGCGGCGCAGGTTATGCGGACAGAGGTCGTTCGTCTACCGGTCTGGCTTCATCGCCGGCCGCTTTGGTGGCAGCGGCCGGTCGCATGCGCAGGTCGTGGACCGTGGTCGCGGAAGCTTTAGGTTGTGAGTCAATCCACTTGATCAGCCTGCGCCACTCAGGCGTTTCCCGGCGTGCGGCGCGGGAATCCAGCATGTCGACGACACCTTTACCCAGCTCCACTGCCTGGGTATAAACCGGGCTGTCGCGGAACGTTGCCACGGCGGGTACGTCAAGACAGCGCAGGAAATGTTCGAGCTTGGCATGTGTCTCTGTGTTCGGCTGCACCCGATTGGCGATCACACCGACGGGTCTTGGCGAGTTGCGGAAGGCGCGCTGGGTCAGCAGCGAAGTGATGAACTGACCGCCAGCCCGGATGTCGATTGCCGACGGCAGCATCGGTACCAGCACTACGTCAGCCTGTTTCAGCAGCGCCTCGAGGTCGCGGTCGCGGGCGTTGCTGTGGCCATCGACGATGATCCGATCAGCGCTGGCAGGCAGGCGATGCTGAAAGGTATGGGTCTGATACATGTGGGTGCGCTGATGCGCCGCCACCAGCTGCACAGGTGGCAGGGACTGGCCGCGCACTTCGCTCCAGTAGGTACTGGACGCCTGGGGGTCATTGTCCACAAGGGCAACCGAACGGCCCGCACTGGCATAAGCCACTGCGAGATTGGTGGCGATCGTCGTCTTGCCGCAACCACCCTTGCCGTTGATTACCAGAATACGGCGAGAATCTGCGTCTATCATGTCGCTTCCCGGCTCAATTCTGAAGCCGGCTGAGGCGGCAGGAAAAACTCCCTGCCCGCGCCATTCCGGCCGTGTAGAGCTCTGATTATTACGGAGCGGCTCAAGTTCCGCTCGCAAGCTGCGCCTTTGAAAATCCGTCAGCGGCTCGAAATCAGGGTAGCGAATGCGACCGCTGATCCTGGTCGCCAAAGGAAATGCAGCCTCCCTTTGTTATGCAGCAGACTATAGCCACCGAATCGTTGCAAAACCAGTGGAGATAATCTGTAGATGTGTTGTGAAACAATTAGTTACATGTCATTTCTACAGCAGATGCTGCAGTCAGGGGATAGCCTTTACGCCGCCGTGGATCCCTGCCGCAGATGCGGCGGTGAATCAACGGATGCCAGCCCGCCACTGCAGAACTGACAGAGCGGCGATAGCGATGAATCCCACCAGCGCCCAGCCGGGAATCGTCAGCCCGAGGAACTGCCAGGACACTGCTGCACAATCGCCGGTGCCCTGGGTCATCAGCGTGAGAACCTCACCGAGCGGGAAGTTTTCGAACAGATAGTCCATGCTCGGACCGCAGGCGGGTACCTGGTCTGCCGGCAGACTCTGCAGCCACAGCTGGCGGATTGAAAATCCGCCGCCGATGAAACTGGCCAGTATTGTCAGCAGCGGGTAGATGCCCCAGCGGGGATTGTGCAGCAATCCCAGCAGCGTCAGTGCCCCGGCAAAAAAGAACCAGATGCGCTGCATCAGGCACAGCGGACAGGGCGCCATATCGAAGGCGTGTTCCATGATCAGTGCGCCGCACAGCAGAGCGCCGCAAAGACCAATGATGAGTGTGGCGTAGGCTTCGGCTGAATCCCGGAAAACTGCCTTCATCGTACCTTGACCACTACTTTGCCGATTGCCTGTCGTTCGGAGAGACAGCGCATCGCTTCGGCATACTGTTGCAGCGGGAATTCGTTGCCCACGAGCGCCTGCACCTTGCCTTCGCGATAGTAGTCGAGCACAGCCTGAAGATTTGCGCTCGCCTCATCGGGGTGTCGTGCCGACCAGGCACCAAAAAAAACACCAACCAGCTGACAGCTCTTCAGCAGAATCAGATTGATCGGGACTTTCGGGATGTCCCCGGCCGCGAAACCGATCACCAGGATCCGGCCGTACCAGTTCACGCAGCGCATGCACTGGTCGAACAGGCTGCCGCCTACCGGGTCGTAAATGACATCCGCACCCTTGCCGTCTGTCAGCGCCTTGACCTTTTCCTTGAGTTCACCGTCACTGTAGTCGATCAATTCGTCAGCCCCCGCCGCTCTCGCGGCAGCCAGCTTCTCGGTGGTACTGGCCGCCGCGATGACCCGAGCCCCCATGGCTTTGCCGAGCTCCACCGCTGCCAGCCCGACACCACCGGCAGCGCCGAGTACCAGCAGTGTTTCACCGGGTTGCAGATCTGCGCGCTGTTTCAGCGCATAGTAAGAAGTGCCATAGGTGGTGCTGATGCCGGAAGCCTGGACATAGCTCATGCCTTCCGGGATTCGCAGCAGCGCGGATGCCTTGACGCAGATCTGTTCAGCAAAACCGCCGACGCCGATTCCGGCAAACACCCGGTCGCCGGGGTCAAATCCGTCTACGCCCTCGCCGAGCGCGGCAACCCGGCCGGCAATTTCACCGCCCGGCGAAAACGGAAACGGCGGCTGACTCTGATATTTACCGGCAATCATCAGCACATCGGGGAAATTCAACGCGCTGGCGTGCACATCCACAAGCACTTCGCCGCGACCGGGAGTCGGCGCGGCAACCTCTTCGAGCACCAGGCTCTCGGGTGGTCCAAAAGATTTACAGAGTACAGCTTTCATTTATCTCTCTTGTTTTGCTCATCGGGTCCTGCATTTCTCATTCTGATAACGCTTCCGGACGTCCGGAGCCATCAACAAAGCACCCGCTAGGGTACTGGCCGATCCTGCAACGTCAACTATCCTCATGAAGATAGCCCGCGGATCGACGATCTGAGGATTACGAACATTGTGCTTCAGCGCTGAGCCATAACGTGGCATGGGTAATCAGGTCCGGAAAGTATTCGTCGAAGTCCTGCTGCAGTGCGGGCAGCAGTGGCCGGACTTCAAGTTGCAGAGCCTCATCCAGTTCCTGTCTCTGTAGTCGGCGGGTGATGGATTTCATGCCTCGATAGGTGGTTTCCCAGTCGGTATACCTCGCCAGCAGATCGTGCTGCATCATCCATTGCAGAAATTCTACGCCGCGCGGCGACAGGTGCGCGGTACTGGCGGCAATGTGGCGGTAGGCCTGGCGGCTGAAGATATTCAGCGGCAGCGGGTGATACCGGTGCCATTGTTGTGCCAGCAGGTGGTCGGCGATCACGTCCACCAGCGCAGGCGCCAGTCGTCGCAGCGCTGGCGGAAAGCGATTGCAGCTGCGGCGGATGGCATCATTCTGATTGCTGTAAGCGTCAATCCGCCGGTGCAGACGGATGCCCTGACTGAGCGCCGCGGGCAGATGATCCGGCACGCTGCCTTTGACGAAGTCGCCGAGGAAACCACCGGCGATGAGCATCCGCACGGCGTTGGGGTCCGTCAGCTCCGCGGCGGCCTGTTCATTGATCAGGCAGTGCGCAAGAAAATTCACTGGAACGCCAGATAAGCCTGCAGGAATTCGTCGAACGGCAGAGTATCCAGGCTTTCTATCTCATGCTGACGCTCGAGGGATTCAGCGGCGATGCGCTGAAACTCTTCCAGTTCGCTCGGGCGCAGCGGGTGCTCGGCAAAATAGCCTTTGTGGGCAAGGGACTGGTTCATTGTGAACCGGAAAAACGGCATCTGCTGACTGCGCATCATACCCAGTACCCGAGCGGACGGTGTCAAGTCAGGATCTGCCACCTTGGTGACCTGTTCTTCCCAGGTGGTGCTGAACCGATTGCAGCCGTGGCATTCATCCAGCAACTCGGCCAGCGGTGCCATGCCGTCGAGGATTTCCCGCGCCCAGTCCGCCAGCTCAATCTGATCGTCGAGACGGTCGAGCAGCAGCCCGGGACGACGACCTTCTTCCACCACCCGCAGCTGATTGGCCTGCATCAGCTGCGACTCCTGTTCGCTGTCCTCCGGGCTCTTGTGTAGCAGACAGTAGAGCAGAAACATGTCGAGAAAGCGGATTTCCGGAGCGTCTATACCCAGCGGTAGAAACGGATTCAGGTCCATGCAGCGCACTTCAACGTACTCCACTCCGCGGCTGGTCAGCGCGGTCAATGGGCGTTCGCCGGAGCGGATGGGTCGTTTTGGCCTGATCGTGCCGTAGAACTCGTTTTCTATCTGCAGGATAGCTGTGTTCAGCTGGCGGTAACTGCCATCCACCTTGACCCCGATTTTCTCGTACGGCGGATAGGGCTGGGTCAGCGCCTGACGCATGGTGCCGGCGTATTCCTCGAGGCTGTTATAAGACACGTGCAGCTGACTCTGGGCATCGCTCTGATAGCCGAGCCGGCCCATTCGCAGCGATGTTGCATAAGGCAGATACAGGGAGCCCTCGTCAAACGGCTGCAGAGGGTGCGGCCGGTCTTTTACAAAGCTTTTGCAGATGGCCGGTGAGGCGCCGAACAGATACAGCAGCAGCCAGGAATAGCGTCGGAAGTTCCGGATCAGGCTGAAATAGGCGCGGGTCTGAAAGTCCTGACCGTCGCTGCCGTCGAGACTTGCCGCGTATTTGGTCCAGAAACTCTCAGGGACCGAAAAATTGTAGTGAATGCCGGAGATGGTCTGCATCAGCCGACCGTAGCGGTTGCCCAGACCCAGGCGGTATACCGTTTTGGCGGTAGCGATGTTAGAGCTGCCGTAACGGCCGACTGGAATATCCTGGTCCGCCCCCAGGATGCAGGGCATGCTCGATGTCCACAGCAGTTCGTCACCGAGATTGTGGTAGACAAAGCGATGCACGTCTTCCAGCTGTTCCAGGCAGCGCTCGGTGTCGTCGTGAACTTCGGTGATCAGTTCCAGCTGTGCTTCGCTGAAGTCCGTGGTGATCTGCGGGTGGGTCAGCGCCGATCCCAGCGCCGGCGGATGTGGCAGGCTGGACAGCAGACCTTCCGGATTCACCCGCAGGCTCTCTTTTTCAATACCCCGCCTGAGGGCCGTCAGCGGCGTCGTGTCACGCCGCAGGGCCGCCAGAATCTGGGGTGAGAGCTGCCCGGCTGAATCCGCCACATGCTGTCCTGGCTTGAAAACCGGGCTAGATTAGCTAGAAATCTGTGGTCGGACCAGCCGCGACGATTGCAGGATCAACATCGTACTTGCCGAAGTTCTCGATGAATTTGCTGATCAGGCTGCGCGCGGTGGCGTCATAAGCTGACTTGTCGCTCCAGGTGTCGCGGGGGTTGAGCAGCTTGGAATCGACACCGGGTACGGCTTTCGGCACCTCCAGATTAAAACTCGGCAGGGTTTCGGTGTCCGCGTCGTCCAGCGCCCCGGACTGAATGGCGGCAATGATCGCTCTGGTGGTCGGTATGCTGAATCGCTCACCCACACCGTAGCTGCCGCCGGTCCAGCCGGTGTTGACCAGGAATACCCGGGAGCCGAAGTCTTCGATGCGCTTGATCAGCAGATCGGCATAGACTCCGGCCGGACGTGGAAAGAACGGCGCCCCGAAACAGGTTGAGAAGGTGGTCTTGAACGCCTCGGTTGAGCCGATCTCGGTGGAACCAACCTGGGCGGTATAGCCGCTCAGGAAATGGTACGCCGCGGCTTCTTTCGACAGCACCGATACCGGTGGCAGTACACCGCTGACGTCAAGGGTCAGAAAAATCACGTGGCCGGGTTCGCCGCCGCGATTCTCTGGGACTTTGGCTTCGATATTGTCGCGTGGATAACAGGCCCGGGTGTTTTCGGTCAGAGAGGAGTCAGCATAGTCGGGTACCCGGGTTTCGGGATCTATGACCACGTTCTCAACGATCGCGCCAAACGAAATCGCGTCGAATATGACGGGTTCGTTTTTACGGGTGAGGTCAATACATTTGGCGTAACAGCCACCTTCAAAGTTGAAGACGGTGCCTTTGCCCCAGCCGTGTTCGTCGTCTCCGATCAGAAACCGGTCCGGATCAGCGGACAACGTGGTCTTGCCGGTTCCGGACAGTCCGAAAAACAGCGTCACATCGCCAGCTTCACCCATATTGGCTGAGCAGTGCATCGGTAAGACGTCTTTTTCCGGCAGCAGGAAATTCAGCACCGAAAACATGGATTTTTTCATTTCACCGGCGTACCGCATGCCGGCGATGAGAACCTTGCGCTGGGCGAAATTGATCATCACGGTGCCATCACTGTTGGTGCCGTCACGGTCCGGATCACAGGCGAATCCGGGTGCATTGATGACCTGCCAGGCTTCTTTGTTGTGCGGGTTGTAGTGCTCGGGAGTAATGAACAGGGCCTTACCAAACAGTGCATGCCAGGCGTATTCGGTGTTGACCTCAATCGGCAGGTAGTGCTCAGGGTCAGCGCCGACGTGCAGATGCGAAACGAAGGTTTCGCGATCTTCCATGTGCAGCTGAACGCGGTCCCACAGGGCATCGAATACGTCAGTACCGATCGGCTGGTTGACCTCTCCCCAGTCGATGCTTTCCGAGGTGGAAGGTTCGTCAACGATGAAGCGGTCTTTTGGTGAGCGACCGGTTCGAGCGCCTGTCTGGACGACGATGGCACCGTTGCTGGCGAATTGTCCTTCGCCGCGAAGCACAGCGAGCTCGGCCAGAAGAGGAGATGAAAGATCCACGTGCGTGATCTGCTTCGACGTAGTATCGATGTCGACGGCCATAATAATTATTAGTGTCTTCCCAAAACGCGATTATGCCAGACCCCGGCTGGAACACATAAGTCCTTTGTAAAGCCTTATTTGTGGGCCCTACAACCCGCGTCAATGTGGCCAGATGGGGGGTTCAGTGCAGCGTTGGAGTGCCGTGTCGGAGCAGTTGATGGATATCGACAGCGTCATAGTCGTAGCTCGCGCCGCAGATTTCGCAGGACACGTTGATCGAACCACGTTCGGCGAGCAACTCCAGAATCTCCTTCCGCGGCAGCGCCTGCAGAGTCATCGAGGAGCGTTCACGGGAGCAGGAGCAGTCGAACCGCAGAGGCTGCGGTGGATGCAGAGTAATGAGCTGATTGCGGAAGGTATCGGCCAGCAGATCTACCGGATTGGCGCTGGCAAGCTGGCCTGAATCGATGTTGCCCGCCTGCTGCTGTGCCAGGCGCCAGGCACGGTCATCCTGTGCCAGGCTGAGGTCGTTGGCGTCACCGGCGCTGGGCAGTCGCTGCAGCAGCAGGCCTGTGGCTACGCCGCCGGGCTGCTGCTCTGAGCGGGCGAAAAACAGACGTGTCTGCAGCTGTTCACTGTTGATGAAGTAGGTTTCCAGATTGCCGGCCAGGCTGTCGCTGCTTAGTTCAATCAGGCCCTGATAGGAAAACGGCGGATCTGCCGGATTCTGTGCCGCTCGGTTCAGCGTGATGGCCAGATGGCCGTTGCCCAGGAGCTCCCGTAGTCGCTCCGCCTGCGGTGGCGTTTGTTCTTCCGGCCAGCGGGCGATCGCCCTGAGGGCGTTCTGGGCACGACATTCTGCCAGCACCGTCGTCAAAGGACCGCTGCCGCGGAACTGCAGTGAAACCGAGCCGTCGAACTGAATGCTTTCAGAGACCATGGCGACAGCTGCGAGCATTTCTCCAAGCAGAACGGCAACCCGGTCCGGGTAGGTCCTGCGCCCGGCAAGTGCGCTCAGCACGCTGTCGAGTCGGACCCATTGTCCGCGGATGGGCGCGTTGGCAAAGCTGAATCGATGCAGCCGGTCAGTCAGGTCTGCTACTGGATCTGCTGTATCTGTGCTCATGTCATTCACTGCTGTTCGGTATTGCCCGGTCTTCTAAAGTGTTCTGTCTTCCGTTAAGCCGCTCAGTCTTCCCGTGAGTCGCTCAGGGCTGTTTTCAACTTCTTCAGCTCGCGGCGGTCGCGCTTTGATGGCCGATGCTCCGGCATCTTCAGTCCGGCACGTTCCATGCGCCGTCTGGCGGTTTCCGTTTCTCTGGCTTCGATGGACTCCAGGGTTTCCTGATACAGCTGACTCGCCGCTGCCGCATTGCCGCGCTGCTCGGATAGCCCGGTAACGATCACGGTTTCCGGCGACCAGCCACGCTGAATTGTCAGTCGTTCACCAATGCCGATCTCTTTGCTGACTTTCGGCTTGCTGGTGCGTGACCGACCGGGAGTACTGCCGGTCGAGCCCGGGTGCAGCTCTACCTTGCCGCCTTCAATGGCGGTTTTGGCGGCCGCCCGGGTCTTGAAAAACCGGGCTGCCCACAGCCAGCGATCCAGCCTCACGCGGTCAGTCATGGTCCAGCAGGTCTCTGAAATCATGCAGTGCCGGGTAATCGAGACACTCGCGCGGCGGTTTGCCGGAATCCGGCTGCACGATAGTGATCAGGTGCGCGATACCGAAACCCTCCGCTGCCTGGAGCACCTGATGATTGTCGTCAATCAGCAGCGTACGCTCCGGATCAAACGGGTGCTCGACAATAAGCTGCTGCCAGAAACTCTGTTCTTCTTTTGGTGAGCCGTAGTCATGGCACGAAATCGTTTCGTCGAGATGGCGCGTCAGGTCTGCGTGGGCATTCTTGATATGCAGGCTGTCGCGGTGGGCGTTGGTCACCAGCAGCGAACGCTTATCACCCGCTTTCAACCAGGCCAGGAATTCGAGTGCGGAGGGTCGGAAGGTAATCAGTTCTTTGAGTTCGTGATGCAGTTCCACGATGTCGAGACCCGTAAACTCCGCCCAGTAGTCCAGGCAGTAGAATTCCAGCCGGCCTTTTTTGTCATTCATATGGCTGAACAGGTGCGCCTGGGAGTGTGCCAGCGGCAGATCCTTGAGCCTGCTGTAGCGTTGTGGCAGCAGAGACGTCCAGAGCGTGTTGTCGAAACGCAGATCCAGCAGCGTGCCGTCCATATCCAGCAGAACAGTATCAATTGCATCCCAGCTGACCATGACAGTGTCCGCGCGACGAAAATGAAGTGAAGCCAGTATAATAACCCGTTTACCAGTTGCTCTCAGAGAGGGATCGTGGCGTTACCGGAAATAAAGACCGTAAGGACTATTGCGCGTTCCCGCTTCTTCCGCATCGAAGAGCTTGACCTGGAATTTTCCAACGGCGTCAAACGCACCTATGAAAGGCTGCCGGGCTCCGGGACGCCCGCGGTCATGGTGGCGGCGCTGAACGATGCAGGTGAGCTGCTGTTGATCCGCGAATACGCTGCCGGTTTTCATGAATTTCAGCTGACGCTGGTAAAAGGCGCCGCTGAACCCGGTGAATCGCTGGAGGAGGCGGCAAACCGGGAATTGAAAGAGGAAATCGGTTTCGGCGCGAAAAGCCTGACGTTCATCAAAAAACTCAATCTCGCGCCCGGGCACATGGGCTTTACGATCAATGTTTTTCTCGCCGAGGGACTGTATCCTGAAAAGTTGCCCGCCGACGAGCCGGAACCGCCCGAACTGGTAGCCTGGCCACTGGCACGGCTTGACGAACTGCTCGATGGAGACGATTTCCGCGAAGCCCGAGCGATCGCGGCGCTCTATCTCGTCCGCCAGCACCTGCAGACGGCACCCGACAACTGACACTGACCAGACAGGAATCTTATGGACGCACAACTCACCCAGGCGTTGATTGACCTCACTCGACGCGCCGGCGAAGCCATTCTGAAAATCTATCAGACGGACTTTTCGGTCGAGATAAAAGGTGACGAGTCACCGTTGACGCAGGCGGATCTGGCTTCGCACCGAACCATTGTCGAGGGTCTGAGTGCGCTGACTCCTGACATTCCGGTTTTTTCGGAAGAGTCGGATCCGCCCGACTTTGCAACCCGGCAGTCCTGGCAGAGCTACTGGCTGGTCGATCCGCTCGATGGCACCAAAGAATTCATCAACAAGAACGGCGAGTTCACAGTCAATATTGCACTGATCGAAAACCATCAGCCGGTTTTCGGAGTGGTTGGCGTGCCGGTGCGCGATGTGGTTTACACCGGCGATGCCGAGCGTGGAGCCTTCAAGTACAGCGCTGAAGGTCGTACATCGCTCAACGGCCGGAAGATGAAAGAAGGCAGCGTAACGATTGTTGCCAGCCGCAGTCATGGCGGCGAACGGCTGGAAGGATACCTCGAAGATCTGCAGGCTGAATTTGGCGAAGTATCCCGCACGCCGGTCGGCAGTTCGCTGAAGCTGTGTATCCTTGCTGAGGGTGAAGCGGATCTTTATCCGCGCCTCGGGCCCACGTCGGAGTGGGATATCGCGGCAGCGGATGCGGTACTGCGTGCAGCGGGCGGTGACGTCTGGGCCGTAGACGGATCAGAGCTTGATTACAACAATAAAGAGTCGGTACTGAATCCTGAATTCTTCGCCGTAGCGGACGGCTCTTTCCCCTGGCGCGAACGCCTGCCACGCGTGCCCGAGTAAGCCTTGAGAAAAACTGGAGACTGGAATGTCGAGACCGATACCTGCACCCACACCTGAAACAGCACACTTCTGGGAAGGCACCCGGCAGGGTGAACTGCGGCTGCAGCGCTGCGATGACTGCAGCCACGTTTACTTCCCCCCGCGTCCCTTCTGCCCGTCCTGCAGTTCAAGGTCGGTAACCGTTTTTACCGCCAGCGGTCGCGGCGTGCTCGCCAGCTACGTGATCAATGAAAGGCCGCATCCGGCATTTGAAGGTCCATACGCGATTGCGCTGGTAGACCTGGAGGAGGGTCCGCGAATGATGTCGAACATTGTCGAGTGTGATCAGACCCCGCAAGCGCTGCAACTCGACATGGCGCTGGAGGTAACGTTCGAAACACTCAGCGATGAGATCGCTCTGCCGCTGTTTCGACCTGCCAGCGGAGGTGACTCATGAGCCTGCCTCAGGTCGCCGTTGTCGGCGCAGCCGAAACCACGGAGCTTGGCCGGATTCCCGGCATGAGCCAGCTGCAGTTGCATGCTGATGCAGCGCTGAACGCTTTCGCAGATACCGGCCTCACCGCAAAAGACATCGATGGCGTTGCCACCGCTGGTGAATCGCCGACCGGGGTCGCCCACTATCTCGGCATTACCCCGAGCTGGGTGGATGGCACCAGCGTTGGTGGCTGTTCTTTCATGATTCATGTGCGGCACGCGCTGGCGGCGCTGCAGACAGGTCAGTGCACGACCGTGCTGATTACGCACGGCGAAAGCGGCCGGTCCGGTGTGGGTCGCGGCCGGCGTGGCGGCGCCGCAGCATCGCTGCAGGGACAGTTTGAAGCGCCGTATGGTCCGATGGGACCACCCACCAGCTTCACACTGCCGGTGCTCAGGTTCATGAAGGAATACGGCATGACCCATGAGCAGCTGGCTATGGTCTCTGTCGTGCAGCGGCAATGGGCGGCGCAGAATCCGCGCGCCAGTTTCCGCGACCCGATCAGTGTCGAAGACGTCCTGAACTCGAGGATGATTGCCTATCCTTTCCATCTGCTCGAGTGCTGCCTTGTTACCGATGGCGGGGGCGCACTGATCCTGACGACTGCGGATCGGGTAAAAGACTTCCCGCAGAAACCGGCGTACATCCTCGGCACCGGGGAAAGCGTGGAAACTCCGATGGTCAGTCAGATGGAGGATCTCTGCAGTTCCCGGGCATTCAGTATTGCCGGGCCCCGCGCCATGGCAGACGCCGGGGTCAGCCACGGTGATGTGGATCATCTGATGATCTACGATGCTTTTGCGCATCTGCCGATCTACGGGCTTGCCGATCTCGGCTTCTGCGAGCGCGGCGATGCTGCTGCCTTCATAGCCGAAGGCAACACCGCACCCGGCGGTAAGCTGCCGACCAATACCAACGGCGGCGGTCTCTCCTACATGCACTCCGGCATGTACGGCATGTATGCGATGCAGGAGAGCGTACGGCAGATTCGCGGCATTGCACCCGCGCAGGTTGATGATTGCGAAGTTTCGGTCTGCCTCGGTGTCGGCGGCATGTTTGCCGCCAGTGGTTGTGTCGTTTTCGGTCGGGAACCGCGCTAGCTCAGCCGCTGTTGCGTCGATTGCGCGGAGGAAGTCTCCGCGCGTCGCGCTTGTGTCGACAGATCTGTCAATGAAACTGACCCGCGGGGCTCTGGAGCCTTTCTGAGTGCGTCCGGAGGCAGCACCTGGATGTGTCTACTGATCTGTTAACGTCACAACAGATATGTCGTGGCGGGTCTGTGAGTCTGAGAGATCGTCGGGGAGGTTGGTTTGGCCTCACTAGCCGGGACCGATGTTCGTGCGTTCGCCCTGCCGAGGAGAAGTACACTGTATGTACATACAGTCCCGGCTAGTGAGGCTGCTCAAGATACCAAAAAAGCCCGGGAAAAAAACCCTGTGAATGTCGCTTTGGTACAAGCTGATGTGCAAAAGCTAATGACATCAAGGTGTTAGCGATTGCGAATCCATATTATCTTCACTTTTACGGCTTTTTCGGTCCTCAGAGGCGGTGATTCCCGATGACGGGTGGCTGTCCATTTTACAAAGCCTTTACACGTGAACGGGTTCACAGATTTGCCGCAGCGTCGGGCTGCAGGTTAAATGGAAAGCGCGAGGAACATGGATAAGCCGTCCCGAATCGGGGCATGCAACCTGGGGAACGACAGTCAACGACGGACTGTGTGGTTGCAGCACGGATGATGCAGTCCCGGCAATCATTGAGAACGCTTGATGAGTCGGTCTGCATCGAAGGAGTCCGCATGAGGGAGATGTCCATGAACGGACCTCAGGAGCGTTATGATCGCTCATATGACGCGACCGCGAAGGTGGTGGCGTTTCTCGGCCCGTATCTGGTCTGGGGTATGGTTGGGGCCATTGTTGCCGGGATCGTCCTGGTGATTGGCTGATGTAAGGTGCAGCGGCGATGCAGGTTCACCTGCTGTTGCGCAGGTGGCTACACAGCTAGCCGTATAGAATGTTGCGCGGACGCGGTCTGCACGAACAGCCAGCCGTACAGAAAGCAGCCAG
>Ga0055474_10000109_pt1 | contig 17528 bp, 15 predicted proteins | sample Muzzi_PWA_D1_FD_57680 | JGI IMG/M metagenome (GOLD analysis project Ga0055474, IMG submission 57680) | Wetland microbial communities from San Francisco Bay, California, USA, that impact long-term carbon sequestration - Muzzi_PWA_D1 | ecosystem: Environmental > Aquatic > Marine > Wetlands ... | reverse complement strand
GCCAGTAGTAGAGCGCCGCGATCGGCCGGTAGGTTTCCGCATCCTGTTCGATCGGTTCCAGCGCATCGATGATGGCGTAGATTTCGATCAGCTTGGCCGTGTTCTGCGCCCGGTAGTATTCACCACCGGTGCTGCTGGCGATGGCCTGCAGCGTTTCTTCGTCGAGTTCGGCTGACGGATTCACCACCCTGGCACCGAATGATCCGAAGATGCTTGGCAGCCTCATCTCGTCGGCTCCCACGCCAATTGTGTATATGCGGATGCCTTCCTGGGCTGCAAGCTCGGCAGCCTTGACCGGGGCAACTTCGCCGACGTTGTTGGCGCCGTCAGTCAGCAGAATCAGCACCTTGTCACCTGCCGGGCGGGCGCGCAGGCGTTTCACGGCCAGACCAATGGCATCGCCGATGGCGGTTTTACCGCCGGCAATTCCGACCGGGGCTTCCGTCAGCAGCTGGTTGACCGTTGGCAGATCGAAGGTGAGCGGTGCCTGCACATAGGCATTGGTACCGAACAGGATCAGGCCGATCCGATCACCCTGGCGGGCATTGATGAAGTCACGGACGACGCTTTTTACAACGGTCAGACGGTTCACCAGCTGCCCGCCCAACTGCAGATCTTCGGTGCCCATGCTGCCGGAGATATCCACCGCCAGCATCAGATCGCGGCCGGTGGTGGGAAGCGTTACCGGATCACCCGTCCACTGAGGTCGTGCTGCGGCACAGACCAGCAGCGCCCAGATCAGCCACAGAAGAATGATCCGCCAGGGCAGACGTTCGCGACCGATGCCGGTGGCGGATTCTCCTTCCGCCTTGAAACTGGAGACGTTTGGTACCGTCAGTGCAGCCTGTTCCCGGGCCAGCGGTCGCCACAGCAGGCGGACCAGCAACGGCACCGGTAGCAGCAGGAATGCCAGCGGCCAGACCCATTCGATCATGGCCGTGCCCTGTTGAAGAAGCGCTCGAGCAGTGGATGCAGGGCATCGATGTCCGACTGCGGGTGTGCAGCAAAACGCTGGTTGCCGAGCTGGCGGCCTGGTCCGCGGGTAAAGGCTTTGCTGTCTGAGAACTGATCGAGCAGCTCGAGCCAGTCTTCATCATTGGCGCTGCGGGCAGCGTTGTCGCCGGCGCCGAATATCAGCAGCCGTTTCAGCAGCTCATTGCTCTGGTGCAGATACTGTTCAGGGCTCAGCTGACCCTGCTGGTAGGCAGTGTGCAATTGCGCATAGAGCCGTCGCGCCTGTACGAACGGACGTCGACGCCGGTAAGCCCGCTGCACCCGCCTGACCAGCAGCACGAGGAGAACCAGCAGCAGCAGTGCCAGCAGCCACCAGCCTGGCGCTGGCGGCCACCAGCCGGGTGCGAGCGGCAGGTGTACGTCCTTCAGTTGCGCCAGCAGATCAGGCTGCATCTACAGCCATCCCGGCACCATGGACAGGGGTTCGTGGGTTGGTATCAGACGATAGTTCACCAGGGTCTGCTCGCAGGTCTTTCTGAACTGCTCCGTGTCGTGTTCAAAGCGGGAATGATAGCGGCTGCGCAGACGGCTGTTACCGGCATGGAACTGCCAGCGCTGCTCGCCGTCGGTTACCGTATAGCTGTCGGCGGGCGGCAACTGCGATTCCAGCTCATCGTATACCCGTAAAGCAAAGACCTCGTTGCGTCGGCTTAAGTTCCGGAATGCATCGCGCCAGTGGTCCCCGAGTGGGTGAAAGTCGCTGATGAAGTAGATCCGGTAGTTGTTGTGCGCAAGTCGCCGCAGCTGCATCAGCGCTTCAGCAAAATGTTTTACCGGCGGATGCGCACCTCCCCGATTCAGAGCCTGATTGGCCCGGGTCAGATCACCAAGAAAACGTGCTACCGATTTTACGTTTCGGAACGGCTTGTGGATGATCTGCGAGTCGTTGCCGATGATCATGCCGCCAACCCGGTCGTTGTGGTGAAACGCCTGCCAGGCGGAAAATGCGGCAATTTCTGCTGCTGCGACGGATTTCAGCCTGACTTTTGAACCGAAATACATGCTCTGCGACTGATCCACGACCACCAGAGTCAGCCGTTCCCGTTCTTCGCGGAAGACTTTGGTGTGGGGTTTGTTCTTCCGGGCCGTGACCCGCCAGTCGATGGTTCTGACATCGTCGCCAGGCTGATAGGCCCTGACTTCGGAGAAATCGACGCCGCGACCCCGCAGTTTCGATAAGCGGCTGCCGGCCTGGCTGCCCATGACCCGGGCGGTCTGGGTCGAAAGGTTCAGACGTCGGTAGCGCAGCGCCAGCAGATCCTTCAGATCGACGTGGGCTCCTGTGAGAATCTGCTCAGACACCGGGTTTAAGGCACCGGCACCTGTTCTATCAGCAGGTCGATGGCGTCGTCGGTGGTTACTCCCTGAGCCTCGGCATCAAAACTCAGGATCAACCGGTGCCGGAGCACGTCGTGAGCAATGGCCTGGACGTCTTCGGGGGTTACAAAATCCCGCCCACCGAGCCATGCCAGCGTGCGTGAACACTGATCCATGGCGATGGTGCCGCGGGGGCTGGCACCGAACTCCAGCCAGGTGCCGAGTTCGCCCCGGCCTTCCCGGGACGCCATCGTCAGCGCAACGATATAACGTTCGATGGGTTCTGCCATGTACAGCGACAGGATCGACTGGCGGGCGGCAAAGATGTCTTCTTCGGTCAGACGATAGGGCGGGGTGGCCTCGCTGGTCTGGCTGCCGGTCTCTGCCCGCACGAGGTGCAGAATTTCTGTTTCGGACCTTTCATCCGGATAGCCCACTTTGACGTGCATCAGGAAGCGGTCCAGCTGTGCTTCCGGCAGGGGATAGGTGCCTTCCTGTTCAATCGGATTCTGGGTCGCCATGACCAGGAACAACTCCGGCAGCGGAAAGGTTTCGCGACCGACGCTGACCTGGTGCTCAGCCATGGCCTCGAGCAGCGCCGACTGCACCTTCGCTGGCGCCCGGTTGACCTCGTCTGCCAGCAGCAGATTGTGAAACACCGGGCCAGGCTGGAACTTGAAAGAGCCGTCTTCGGGCCGGTAAACCTCGGTGCCGGTGATATCGCTGGGCAACAGGTCCGGTGTGAACTGAATACGGTGAAAGTCGCCCTGTACAGCGTTCGCCAGTTCTTTGATGGCTCTGGTCTTCGCCAGCCCCGGGGCGCCTTCGACCAGCAGATGGCCGCCGCACAGCAGCGCGGTCATGAGACGCTCGAGCAGTGTTTCCTGGCCAATGATCCGCTTGGTCAGCCATTGTGTGACCGCGGCCACTTTCTCCTGCTGGGCTGACTCGACTGCTTCCATAGTGTTTTCCAATCCTCTGCGTGCTGCTTGTCTCTTCATCGTGCTGCGGCCCGCTGTGTGGTTTTCGCCGGCTCCGGCTGCGGCCCGATTGCAAGGCGCGTATTGTACGGGTAATGACCGGAAAAACACGTAGTCTGCTCCCGCTCCTGTGCGGATGCTGGACTGCGTGGCAAACGGCGGACTTGCCGGTCGGGCCGCACGGGCACTCAAGGCGTCTTTCCTAAATACAGGCGGCTGACTAGAATGCCGGGCGATGTTCACCCTGCTGCGCCCACTGCTGTTCAGTCTCGACCCGGAACTGAGCCATGATCTCTCGATAGCCGCGCTTGGCTGCTATGGGCGCTCGCCCGGGCGCATCAGACCGGCGCAGGGTCCCGGCCGGGCAGGTCGGCCGATCGAGCTGATGGGACTGAAATTTGTCAATCGCGTCGGCCTCGCAGCCGGACTCGATAAAGATGCCCGCGCGCTGGAGGGGCTTGCCCGGCTCGGCTTCGGCTTCATCGAAGTAGGCACTGTGACGCCGCGGCCCCAGCCCGGTAATCCCAAACCGCGACTGTTTCGACTGCCGGCACAGGAGGCCATCATCAATCGGATGGGGTTCAACAACGACGGTGTTGCGGCAATGGCCAGACGGCTGGCAGATGTCCGGCACCGCAACCGGTTGAGGGGAACGCTGGTTGGGGTCAACGTCGGCAAGAACAAGGACACCCCGCTGGAATCTGCGGCAGACGATTACACCGAATGCATGCGCGCCGTGTATGCCTATGCCGATTATCTGACGCTGAATCTGTCTTCGCCAAACACCCCGGGACTGCGGGCCTTGCAGTCCGGGGAAGAACTGACCCGCCTGCTGCGCGCAGTCAGCGCCTGTCGCGACCGGCTGACATCGGAGCAACAGCGACGGGTACCCTTGCTGATCAAAGTAGCGCCGGATCTCCACAGCGACGATGTCACCGCGGTGGCGCAGGCGGTGATCGCACATGGCATCGATGGTGTAATCGCCACCAATACGACGATCAGCCGATCCGGTGTTGAAGCATCACCGCATGCCGCCGAAGCCGGTGGATTGAGCGGAGCGCCGCTGCATCCGCTGGCCCGTGCCAAGGTCCGTGAATTCCGGCAGGCGCTGGGGGCCGATGTGCCGTTGATCGGCGTCGGCGGGATTACCGATGTCGACTCCGGCGAAGCCATGTTTGCGGCTGGTGCAGACCTTGTGCAGATCTACAGTGGTTTCATCTATCGGGGTCCGGATCTGATCCGTGCGCTGATTTCCGGTAGTCATCCTCCCGGTGGTTGAGTAGAGTCTGGCGCAGTACGGCCGATGCAGAAGAAGCCGTATGTGAATATGGGGAACACTTTGGGGGAGTCGATGAAACCATTCCTATCAGGGCGGAACAGTGCCAGTCAGAAACTCGCGTCGGCATCAGGATTGCGACTGTGGCCAGTCACGCTGTGTTTGCTCTGCGTTGCGCCCGGCGTCGTCGCCGACGATGGCCTGAACGGTGCGAATACCGCGTGGATTCTGACCAGCACGGCGCTGGTCCTGTTCATGACGATACCCGGATTGTCGCTGTTCTACGGTGGACTGGTACGTGGCAAGAACGTGCTCAGCGTACTGATGCAGTGTTTTGCAATTACCTGTCTGATGTCCATCCTCTGGCTGACAGTCGGCTACAGCCTGGCGTTTGACGATCAGGGATACGGTTACATCGGCGGCCTGAACAAGGTGCTGTTTGCCGGTGTCACGGAAGGAGCGCTGGCCGGTGACATACCTGAAACCGCGTTTGCGCTGTTTCAGATGACCTTCGCCATCATCACGCCGGCACTCATTGTCGGGGCATTCGCCGAGCGGATGCGGTTTTCCGCCGTAATCCTCTTTTCCAGCCTGTGGCTGCTGCTGGTTTATGCGCCGGTCTGTCACTGGGTCTGGGGTGGCGGCTGGCTGGGGGATCTCGGTCTGATGGATTTTGCCGGTGGCACCGTCGTGCACGTCACAGCGGGGACCGCGGCGATTGTGGCCGCCCTGGTGCTTGGTAACCGGCGTGGTTTTCCTGAACAGGCGATGATGCCCCACAATATGGGCTTGACCATTGCTGGCGCTGGCATGCTCTGGGTGGGCTGGTTCGGTTTCAATGGCGGCAGTGCGCTGGCAGCGAATGGTGATGCTGCCATGGCTATGCTTGTCACCCACACATCCGCCGCCGCGGGCGCATTCACCTGGATGATCTGCGAATGGATCCGTTTCGATAAACCCAGTGCACTGGGTGCGGTCACCGGCATGGTGGCTGGACTCGGGACCATTACGCCGGCATCGGGATTTGTTGGCCCGGCCGGCGCGCTGGTGATCGGCGTCAGTGCGGGTCTGGTCTGTTTTCTGGCCACGAACTACCTGAAGCGGACGCTGCGGATTGACGACTCACTGGATGTGTTTCCGGTCCACGGTGTCGGCGGCATTCTGGGTACACTGCTGACGGCGGTGTTTGCCAGTAACGCACTGGGGATATTCAGCGGCCAGGAAGACATCAATATTGCCAGCCAGTTAGGCGTTCAGGCGCTCGGAGTCCTGGTGACCATCGTCTATACCGGGATTGTCAGCCTGGTACTGCTGAAACTGACGGACAGACTCGTAGGCAATCGGGTGACCAGTGAAGAAGAGCAGGAGGGTCTGGACATCAGTCAGCACAACGAACGTGGTTTCGATTTCTGAGCTGCAGATGAATTATCCGGGCTGAAGATCGGGTTGCAGAAAAATCGTCGGGAAAGTCGATAGATATCAGCCTGAAGCGCGCCGCAACGCACTTTCCACCAGCAGCTGCATCAGTTCCGGAAAGCTGATATCCACAGCCCGGGCGCCATCGGGAAACAGGCTCGTTGGCGTCATGCCCGGCAGTGTATTGACCTCCAGCAGGAAAATCTCTTCGCTGTCCGTGACGATGAAATCGGCTCGCGACAGATCCCGCAGGCGCAGCGACCGGTGGGCGGTCAGTGCAATCTGCTGCAGTTCTGCCGTGGTTGCCGCGCTCAGCGGTGCCGGGATCACATGCTCACTTCTGCCCGCCGTGTAACGGTTTTCATAGTCGTACCACTCATCGCCGGCTGTGCGGATCTCGATCACCGGCAGCGCACGGGCAGATTCTCCGGCGGGATCAAGTACGCCGACAGTGATTTCTGCCCCCAGCACATAAGGTTCCACCAGCACGCCGTGGCCGAAACGCAATGCATTGGTCAGGGCGGGTTTCAGATCACCGCCATTGGCCAGTGGCGTGACGCCAATGGCAGAACCCTGGCCTAACGGTTTCACCACAACACGGTCACCGAATCGCGCATGAACCTGCGCGCTGGCGGTATCCGGATCGCAGTGGGAATCGAACACCAGGTGTTCGCACACCGGCAGGCCGAACTCACGGAAAATGGTCTTGGCGAGACTTTTGTCCATTGCCACTGCGCTGCCGTGAACGCTGCTGCCGATGTAGGGATAACCGAGAATTTCCAGAAATCCCTGGACTGTTCCGTCTTCGCCCGGTGGACCGTGCAGGGCTGGAAAGACAACATCCGGCGAAATTTCCGCCAATGCGTTGGCCGTATTGTTATCGAGTTCCACCAGAGGTGCCTGGTGTCCCAGAGATTCCAGTGCCCGGGCTACTTCTGCAGCTGAGGCACGGGAAACCTCGGCTTCAGCGGAGGGGCCACCCATCAGAACGGCTACGGAATAACTCAAGATGCGCCTCCTGTGGCGGCTGGTGGATTGGTGATCTCTACGTCGGGAAGTTTGTCAGCCGGTGTGATGTTGAAAATTCTGCTGAAGAACGCGAATTCACTTTCGAGTGCCCGGACGATATTGTCAGCAGAACGGAAACCGTGGCCTTCCTCGGGAAACAGCAGATAGGCTACAGGTATCTTTTTCTGCTTCAGCGCTTCGACCATCGCCTCGGCCTGGTTCGGCGGGACGACCTTGTCGGCGCCACCCTGAAAGAAAATCACTGGACAGGACAGTCCGTCGAGATGATTGATCGGTGAACGCCTTGTGAGATTTTCTTCACTGTCCAGCAGCGTGTGCATGTAGCGTGATTCAAACTTGTGGGTGTCTTCCACCAGCGCGTGCAGATCGCCGATGCCGTAGTGGCTGGCGCCGGCACTGAAGCTTCGTGTGGTAGTCAGTGCCACCAGTGTCGTGTAGCCACCGGCGCTGCCACCACGAATCGCGACCCGGGCTGGATCGATGCGACCCTGGGTGGCCAGATACCTTACGCCATCCTCACAATCCCACACGTCGAGTTCACCCCAGCGGCCGTTCAGTGCGCTGCGATAGCTGCGGCCATAGCCGCTGCTGCCGCGATAGTTGACATCGAGTACTGCCCAGCCACGGCTGGTGTAGTACTGCACGCGCATGTTCAGCGCCGCGTCTGTTGCCGCGGTCGGGCCACCATGGCTCATGACGAGAAGCGGTGGCTGTTCTCCCTGCGGGCCCTGTAAATACTCGCTGGTCGGCGGATAGAAAAAGCCGTGAGCGCTGGCGCCGTCACGAGTCGGGTATTCGAGCGCCTCGGCTTCTGCCACGGCCGCGATGATCGGCTCACCGCCGGCATCGACAAGGTGCCTGGACTCCCGGGTACGGATGTCAAGCGCCTCAATTGCGGGCGTACGGTCGGCAAAGCCGGCAATGAAATACAGTGTGCTGCCGCGAGCGGCCAGGCTCTCGAAGTGCTTCCAGGGTTCACTTTCGCCGGCAATAGGGCTGGCCAGACCTGACGTCATGTTGATCAGCACCAGTTCCGGGCCGGTTTCGGTCTGGCGTACGGCGGCCAGGTGCTCAGCGTCGATGCTGGCGTATTCCTGCATGCCGAATACCCAGGCAGGCTGGGCATAGTCGGCGCCATCTTCCAGCAGGCAGCGGATACCGGCGGCGTCGAAACAGTAAAGGTTATAGAAACCATTCTGATCGCTGACGAAGATCAGGCTGTCATCAGCGAGCCAGCCGGGTTGTGTCACAGACTCAGCTGCGCCACCCGCGACGTTGGTGACCGTGCCGAGGCTGCCGTCCGGGGAGATCTCCGCCAGCATCAGCAGGGTACCGTCCCAGGGCATGTTGGGATGGCTCCAGCACAGGAACGTAAGCCGCTCACCATTCGTATCGAAGCGGGGGGCAGCGTAGAAGTCATACTGATCGCAGAGGATCTCGACGTCACCGCTGTCGAGGTCAACGGCAGCCAGCGCATTCAGCGGTTCGGAATCCGGCTGATGACGTTCCAGCACGCTCAACAGCCGCTGGTGTTTCGGATCCACGCAGAAGTCGGCGAAGCGCTCGTCGGGACCGCTGTCGGTGATCCGGCTGATGCTGTTGTCTGCCTCGATGCGGTAAAGATTCTGATCCGTGAAGTTGACGAAAAAGATCGTGTCATCCGCAAATGCGTAAGCACCTCCGCCATATTCGTGCACGCGACTGCGGACGTTGAATGGCGCAGGTGTCAGTTCCTGGCGTTCGCCTGTCGGCGCCAGCGCCATCAGTACGGTACGACCGCCTTCCTGAGGTCTGCTCTCGAGCCAGAACAGGGTTTCGCCGCGGAGTTTCAGCTCAGCGAGACCCACCACGCCGGCGACCACGCTTGCAGCGGATATGGAGGAGGCCCAGGAGCCGTAGGGTGCTGTGTCTTTCATGGCTGTTTCAAGAGATCTGCTGTGTGGTGATTATGTTGGTCAGCTCTGCAGTGCCCGGCGTGTATGGATCACCGTCCAGCGTTCATGGTCGCGCCATTTACCATTGATGAACAGAAAATCCCGCGACAGTCCTTCGCAGTGAAAACCGCAGTGTTTCACCAGGGCTATGGAGCGGCTGTTGTCCGGCTGTATATTCGCCTCCAGCCGGTGCAGGCCGACATCTTCGAAGGCGTACTGTTTCACCAGTTCGAGTCCGGCACGCATCAGACCGCGGCCTGCGAACTGCGCACCGACATAGTAGCCCAGGGACGCGGACAGAAAGGAGCCACGCACGATGTTGTTGATATTGATGACACCGGCAATGCTGTCGTCCTGCTGCTGGCAGACCAGCAATCCGTCATGGTCGTCACGATTGATCCGAGCCAAATAATGCGAGAAGGCCAGGTCGGTCAGGGGCGGGGATATCCACGGATGATGCAGATGGCGGCTTTTCTGCATCAGCTGCAGAAACTCGGCGCGATCGCTTACGTCGACCCGTCTTAGATAGGCATGCGTGGTACTGTTCTCAACGCTTTCAGCGGCCATTGTTCTGTTGCTGGTGTTCGAGCAGAAAAATCTCCCACAGCGCCGGCGGCACCATGGCGAGTCCGAGAATCAGCAGATGCAGTGCGTGGGGGCGATAGCCGTTGTCGAAGAACCAGACGCCTTCGAAGCTGAAACCCGTTGCCCGCCACATCATCAGACCGGCGGCAATCAGCGCAAAGCCCGCAGTCAGCAGCAGAAATCTGCTCAGATATCTCATGAGAGGAGAATATACGCTGCGCCCCGATGCCGGAACCAGGCTTCGGTAAATTGCTCGATCGGATAGCGTCGTTTTACTGAGCCGTGGTTCGGCGCGGCGGGGTCATTGACGTACACGTGACTACTGTCGACACCGTGCACCACTACAAGATGGCCGCCGCTGCTGTGCATCGGACTGCCAGGCAGTGCTGAGCCGGCGAATCGGATGCTGGCGATCACCGGCAGATCCGCGTCCAGACAGGCCAGCACCGGGGCCCAGTCTGACAGCAGTTCTACCGCTCCGATGCTGCCGTAGCGGCTGGCGGTACGTATTGCCAGAGGCCACATCCCATACATGCCGGTAGCCGGATCGCGGCACAGGGAGAACAGTCTGGTTGCCTCTCCTGGTGGCAGCCTGCCGCCGGGATGTTTTCCCGCCAGCAGCATGGCAAGACTGACCGGAGAGCAGACTCTGGCAGCGATGCGTGGATTTTCCAGCATCTGACTGAGCAGCGGAGGCGGCTTTACCTGTGCGGCTCTTGCGGGCGCCTGGGGTAGCTGCGGCAGATCGATGGGACGTGAGGTTGCGGTCAGCAGATACCTTTCGGGCCGCCGCTTTGCAGCAACACAGACACTCAGGCTGACGTCGCTCAGGCGGCTGCTGACGTGCCAGCAGTCGAGCCTGCCCTGTACGGCACCTGCGGCTCCCGCGTCGGCTTTGCTGTCAGGTTCAGAAGGGACTTTCGGCAGTGGCCAGTGTCTCTCCCCGCAGTGCAGTTGAAACTGGAAGTCGTAGGGCCAGTTGTCCAGCAGTGAGAGACTGGGAGCCAGAATGCTGCCGGCCGCAATATCGCCGAGTTCCACGGTTACCCGCCAGAGTCCGTCAGCAAACTTCCAGCAGAGGTTATCCGTAACTGCTGCAGGATAATCTTCAGTCGTCTGCGTATCTGCGTAGCGCTGACGCAGATCAGGAATTGTCATAAGCTCCCCGACTTGGCAACAGAGATGAAATCATGAGCCGGCCTGGACTGACACTGCTCTCCACAGACCACTGCAGCGCATGTGAACAGGCGTTGGATCTGCTGTTGAGTATGCCAGAGCTGGCGGGTCTGGGCCTCGATGTGGTTGACGTCATCGAGGATGCCGGGTTGCTGGAGCGTTTCGGCGACAAGGTGCCGGTGCTGGGTTGGCACGATAGCCATGGAAATCTTGTGCTCACGCTTGACTGGCCGTTCGAGGCGAGGGGAGTCTCAGCCTGGCTCGGCCAGCTGGAACAGCTGCCGGGCGTTGTCAGTGCTGGCCTCGATGATGCGCCCGACGGGTAGATCGTAAAGTTCAGCAATCCAGCCGGCGATCACCGGCAGCAGCATCGGCTCATTGCGTCTTTTGTAGCGGGCGGGCACTCCTGGCGGTGGCCAGTCCGTGATTCCGTGAGGCAACAGAAATGGTGCGTCTGTCTCCAGCAGCAGGCGATCCAGCGGGATTTCAGGCACCAGCGCACGCAGCCCGCCGCCTCGCTTCGGATCGCTGACCCAGCCGGTGATACCGATGTAGAAACCGGCGTCGAGATACTTGTGCAGATCTCCGCGGGTACCGGTGAAACAGTGCACAACCACGCCGTTGAGATGGTCGGCGTGGGCGCTGAGCAGGTCGAAGACTGCGCCATCTGAGTCGCGATCATGGACAAATACCGGTTTCTGCAGTGCGGCGGCGATGTTCAGCTGGATGTCGAACACGCGCCGCTGGATGTCGGGTGGAGAGAAATTACGGTTGAAGTCCAGACCGGTTTCGCCAATGGCTTTCACAACTTCCGCGGCCGCAAGTTCCAGCAGGGTGTCAGTGAATTTCTCCGGAACGCTGCTGGCGTCATGCGGGTGGACGCCGGCAGTACAGTAGAGGCTGTGAATCTGCGCAAAGTCGATTGCCTCGCGACTGGATGTGATGTCGGTTGCAGTGATGAGCAGGTCGCTGACTCCGGCCTGTCTGGCGCGGTCCAGCACCTGATCGCGATCCCGGGCAAACTGACTGTGCAGCAGATTGACACCAATATCGATCATGCGATGTCCGTTACAGAATGGCCGCTTCGTGAACTTTCAGCATCGGAATGGGATTGTTCATCAGCTGACTGTAGACCTGATCGAAAGCAAGCACGTTTTTCACGTAGTTACGCGTTTCCCTGAATGGAATTGTCTCGATCCAGACATCCATGGCCTGGCCGCTGCGATCCCGGGTCCATCGGGTTACGCGGCTCTCACCCGCATTATAGGCGGCGGCCGCCAGTGGTCTCTGCTGTGAGTAGCGGTTTAGCAGCGCGGCCAGGTGGTGGCCGGCCAGTTCGACGTTAACAGAGGGATCGTAGAGTTCGCTGACGGTGGGTGGTGTTACACCAAGGCGTCTGGCGATACCAATGGCGGTCGGGTGCATCAGCTGCATCAGTCCGCGAGCATTGGCGGATGATCGCGCCCGCGGATCAAACGCACTCTCCTGGCGGGCGATTGCCTGCAGAAATGAACGCGAGACATTGGTTGCGTGGGCCACCTGTTCGAACGAGTCCGGATAGGCCATCGGAAAGCGCAGCTCCAGTGTGTCGCGCAGGGGTTCTGTGCTGGCGGTACGGATGCTCTGCGATGTCCAGCCGATGGAACTGGCCAGCGCCGCGGCCGCCGCCTGATCCTCATCATTGAGGTCGGGCAGCAACTCGCGCCATTCCCGGCGTGCATTGACCAGATCTCCCACCGCGTAGAGTTCCAGCGCACGTTCTACGGCCGGGTTGCGCCGCAGCTGGTTGATACGGATGGGTGTCAGCTGCAGCGGATCGTGATTCAGGCGCATCGGCCTGCCGATCTGCTCCGCCGCCAGAAAACCGTAGTAGTCGCGGTACTCAGCCAGGGCCTCGTAGGTTTTCTGGGCTCGCTGCGAGCTGAAAACGCTTGCGGCGAGAGATCTGGCCAGCCAGTACTGCCAGCGGCGTTCCTGACGTTCCTCGCCACCAATCCGGTCGACCCAGTAGGCGGCGTGGGGCCAGTCTTCCCGGGTAATGGCGGCTTGTGCGATGCCGGCAGCTGCTGCATCGGGCACCAGTGCCGGATCGGCGGGGAAACGGCCCTGGTCTGCATTGCCGATAGCCAGCGCCACCTCAATGTCTTCAATGGCCTGTTCGCTGAAGGCGCCGCTGCGCTGATAGATCTGCCAGGCGTCACCGGCAGCCTGTGGATCCGTTCGCGCCAGCCGCAGCAGGCCGTGCCGGATGACATCGCGGTAAAGCGGATTGTCGGTCGGATAACGGTGGGTTCTGACGATGTTGGCCGGGGTGATATGGATATTGTAGTAAGCCTGAGCCGCGGTGCCGGCTGAACTTTCGAAGAACCGCAGCAGATATCTGGCAAGGGTTCTGGCGTTGGCTTCCAGCGCAAGCTGCAGCCGCTGCCAGACCATGGCTTCAGTCAGATTACCCGCATCGATCCAGACGTCGAACAACGGGTCACAGGCTTTCGGCTGTGACCTCGGTACCAGCCATAGTTGCGGCACTTCGGTAAAGGCCGCTTCCGGATCACCGGTTGCGTAAAGTGCGCGCAGCCGATAACAGGTCAGTTCAGTGTTGCTCGAACCAGAGTAGTTGGCGAGCAGAGTAATCCAGTCACGACGGCTGCCAAGCCGCTTCAGCCAGCGATAGCGGACAATCTCCGCAACCGGCAGATAGTCATACTCCTGCTGGAAATTTCTGATGTCGTCGGCACTGGCTCTGGACAGGGAACTCTGCAGTTCGTGGTAGGCCAGATAAGGGGCTAGAGCGTAGTCGGCAAGTGCCGCCTGTGCCTGTTTGAACTCGCTGGTTCTACCCGCCGTCAGATCATCCAGTGCAGCCAGATAGGCCATGCGCTGCTCGTACAGGCTCATCTGTTGCGCAGTCCCGTTCTGACCACGCACCTCCTGCGCACCCGCATTCATGGCGACCAGCGGCAACAGGCAGGCGAAGACGGCAATCCGGACGATGAGGAATCGGGCGAGTGACACCAGCAGAAGTTCTCTTGGGGTGATGATGGTTACACAGTCTGACGCGTCAGCCGTCTTCAGGTTCCCCGTCATCCTCTCCGGGGGCGTCTGCTTCTCCGACCCGGACAGCCAGAACATCGCAGGTGGCGCCATGCAGAACACCGTTCGCCGTTGATCCCAGCAGCAGCGCCAGACCGTGCCGGCCATGGCTGCCGACCACAATCACGTCGGCTCCCTTGGCTTCGGCTACGCGCTGAATCTCGCTTTCCGGTCGGCCGAAAATCAGATACTGATGTTCGGGCGGGACGTTGAGAGTTGCGGCAAACTCTGCCAGGTGAGACTTTGCCTGATCGTGGATCTGCTCCTGCACCGTAGAGAGATCCATCGGGATATCGCCACCATAGGCCAGACTCAGCGGTTCGATGACATGCACAATGCGCAGTTCTGCGCCGCAGGCCTGCGCGAGCGAGCGCGCCCGTTTGGCAACCCGGTTTGATTCCTCCGTCAGATCGACGGCCAGCATGATGCGACGATAGACGCCTTCTTCTGTGGACATCTGCGTGTTCCTCAAGTTGCCGCCAAGAGCGGTTTGGCGCGACGATAACACAAACAACAACGCCGACAAGTGGGCCGCGGTCCGGCATCCGGCTGCTGCTGCTGGTAGAGTGGCGGCTCATCGTATCCGGAGACTGACAGCTTGACCTGGGTGATCATTGGTATCGTGCTGCTGGCGGCATTCGGTCCGATCCTGTGGCTGGTACCCAGTCGCAGAGATCGTCGTCTGGCCCAGATACGCCAGGCTGCGCGCAGCGAAGGGCTGACCGTTGAGCTGCGCACTGTTCCAAACACGCATCCGACCGCCGCGCAGCGGGTTTCCGCGGGAGGTGCCATCCGGGAACCGGTAGTCAGCTGCACCGGCTACAGCCACACACTGAGGCGCAAGCTTACCCGTCTGCCTTCCGTGCGCCTGCTGACATCTCCCGAAGCCGAACGGGGTCCGCGGGAAGGCTGGGAGTTCAATCCGCCGGTGCCGCGCCCGCAACCGTATCTGACGCAGCTGCTGGCAGTCCTCGAACCGATATTTGCAGAACTGCCTGATGACGTCATCGGAGTCGAAATCGAACCGCGCACGCTTACTGTGCTGTGGCTTGAAGGGCCCGGTTCAGGGCCGGCTGAGGTGGCGCAGATCGCCCGTGTTTTGCGGGCTTGCGAGGATCGACTGGTGACCCAGGAAGCGACCATCGAGGCCGAATTAGCAGACGAGGATTCTTGACAGTCGTTTCGCCGAACCCGTATAACGGCGCCGAAATTGCCTCCGGACGCACCCCTGGATCTATATGGCCCGTTCTCTAGTCATCGTCGAATCACCCGCGAAAGCCCGCACGATCAACAAGTATCTGGGTAAAGATTTCGTGGTCAAATCCAGCGTGGGCCACATCCGCGATCTGCCCGTGGGCGGACGTGCGGCGGATCCCAAGGCCCGTGCTCAGGAGGCAGCCAAGACCCGCAAGCTGTCACCGGAAAAGAAGGCGGAATATAAAAAACAGCGTGCCAGAACGCAGCTGGTGCGCCGGATGGGGGTGAATCCGGATAATGACTGGCAGGCTGAATATGAAGTTCTGCCGGGCAAAGAGAAAGTGGTTGCTGAACTCGCCAAGCTTGCCGCCAATGCTGATGCCGTCTATCTCGCCACAGACCTCGATCGTGAGGGTGAAGCCATCGCCTGGCATCTGCGGGAAACCATAGGCGGCGATCCTTCCCGGTTCCGCCGGGTCGTCTTTAATGAGATTACCCGAAAAGCTATCCAGGAGGCTTTTGCAGATCCCGGTGAGCTGGATATGAATCAGGTTTATGCCCAGCAGGCGCGCCGGTTCCTGGACCGGGTGGTGGGTTTTGAACTATCGCCGCTGTTGTGGGCCAAGGTAGCACGCGGCTTGTCAGCGGGTCGCGTGCAATCGGTTGCCGTCCGCTTGCTGGTCGAACGGGAACGCGAAATAAGGGCATTCGTGCCCGAAGAATACTGGGAAGCCTTTGCGGATCTCGCACGCGGCGACGAATCTGAAGGCCTGCGCTTCCAGGTGGCCAGAGATGGTGGGGAAAATTTCCGGCCGAATTCCAAGGCGCTGACCGACGATGCGCTGGAACGACTGCGGCAGCGGTCTTATGTCGTCAAGAGTCGTGAAGACCGACCGACACGGACGCGGCCGGGCGCACCCTTCATCACTTCGACGTTGCAGCAGGCGGCAAGTACGCGGCTGGGGTTCAGCGTCAAAAAGACCATGACCATGGCGCAGCGGCTTTATGAAGCCGGGTATATCACCTACATGCGAACAGACTCCACCAATCTGAGTGGCGAGGCGGTGACCACGGTCCGCGAGATGATTCAGGAGAAGTACGGCGATCCTTACCTGCCGGAAAAACCGAACGTCTATGTAAGCAAGAAAGATGCACAGGAAGCGCACGAGGCCATCCGGCCATCCAACGTGGGCACGCTGGCGGAGTTCGTCACCGGCGTGGATGACGACGCGGTGCGACTCTACGATCTGATCTGGCGCCAGTTTGTGGCCTGCCAGATGACTCAGGCGGAATATCTGAGCACTTCGGTAACCGTCGAAGCCGGCGAATTCGAGCTGAAGATCCGCGGCCGCATCATGCAGTTTGATGGTTATACCCGGGTCCTGCCGCCGGGTGCCCGCAGGGAAGAGGATACCGCTCTGCCGGATTTCAAGGTTGGCGAAAATCTGCAGCTGCTCGACCTCGAAGGTGTGCAGCACTTTACCAAACCACCACCGCGCTACGGCGAGGCGAGTCTGGTGCGGGAACTGGAAAAACTCGGTATCGGCAGGCCGTCAACTTATGCGGCTATCATCTCGACGATTCAGGATCGAGGTTATGTGACGCTGCAGAACCGCCGTTTTCATGCAGAGAAAATAGGCGAGCTCGTAACGGACCGCCTGGTGGAAAAATTCGAGAATCTGCTGGATTACGGCTTTACCGCACAGATGGAGCAGGAACTCGATCAGATTGCGGAAGGGGATGCCAGCTGGAAATCAGTGCTCGATGAATTTTACGAAGATTTCAGTGACAAGCTGGTGGAAGCTTCCGATCCCCAACGGGGCATGCGTGGCAATGAACCCACGGATACGGATGTCATCTGCGACCGCTGTGGCAGGCACATGCAGGTGCGTACCGGCAGCACAGGCGTTTTTCTCGGCTGTTCAGGCTACGCGCTGCCACCGAAAGAGCGCTGCACCAACACGCTGAATCTGATTCCCGGTGAGGAGGCCGTGGACGTAGAAAAGGACGATGAGGGTGAATCGCGATTGCTCCGGGCGAAACATAAATGTCCAATCTGCCAGACCCCGATGGACAGTTACCTTATCGACGAGCACCGTAAACTGCATATCTGCGGCAACAATCCGGATTGCGCCGGATTCTCTGTCGAGCAGGGGCAGTTTCGAATCAAAGGCTACGACGGACCTGTCCTCGAGTGCGACAAGTGCGGAGCACAGATGCAGTTGAAATCCGGTCGGTTCGGCAAATATTTCGGCTGTACCGCGGAAGACTGCAAGAACACACGTAAACTGCTGCGGAATGGCGAGGCGGCTCCGCCGAAGGCGGACCCGGTTCCGATGCCGGAACTGCAGTGCGAAAAGGTTGATGACTACTACCTGCTGCGTGATGGTGCTTCCGGGATTTTTCTGGCCGCCAGCCAGTTCCCGAAACACCGGGAAACCCGAGCGCCGCTCGTCGCTGAGATCAAGCCGCATGCCAACGAGCTGGATCCCAAGTTCAGCTATCTGCTCA
>Ga0055474_10000108_pt1 | contig 17582 bp, 16 predicted proteins | sample Muzzi_PWA_D1_FD_57680 | JGI IMG/M metagenome (GOLD analysis project Ga0055474, IMG submission 57680) | Wetland microbial communities from San Francisco Bay, California, USA, that impact long-term carbon sequestration - Muzzi_PWA_D1 | ecosystem: Environmental > Aquatic > Marine > Wetlands ... | reverse complement strand
CAAAGAGGCGAAACGCCAGGTGGTGGAAGACTTCGAGAGACGCTATCTGCATCATTGCCTGGAAGCCGCCCACGGCAACATCAGCGAGGCGGCCCGCATCGCGGCTCTCGACTACAAGAACTTCCACACCAAGATGAAGAAATTGGGCCTGGAGGCGGATCGCTTCAAGGGGTGACCGCCGCCAGCACGGCCTCCCGGCAGCCCCGCGCCAGGATGGGCAAGCGGGGATCCTCGCTGCGCTCGACCAGAGCCTGACCGCGATCCAGGACCCGACGGGCTTGCCGAATCGAGCCTTGCGCCAGCAGAGCACAAACCTGGACGAGAAGGGCTCTGGCCTCGCCGTCGGGGACCCCTGCCCGGTGCAGCCGGTCGGCACTCTGCGCCGCCAGGGCCTCCGCCTCGGTCGCCAACCCTGCGGCCAGAGCCACCTGGGCTTGCTCCCCCAAGCCGTGGCTGGCGGCCAGCGAGTCCCCCAAACGATGGTGAATCCGGGCCGCCCGCTGCTGGGCCTCCCGGGCGCCGGGCCAATCCCCTTCAGCGGCCCGCAGGAGCCCCTCGACGGCGAAGACGAGAGCGGTTTCCCGGCCCTCCCAGCGCGGGTCCAGATGAGCGTGGGCGGCCTCCAGGGAGCGACCGGCGGCGGCGGGGTCGCCCATTTCCAACCGCACCCGGGCCAACCAGGCGTGGGCGGTGACGGCCCCCCCGGCATCCTGGACGGCGCTGGCCAGGGCCGCCGCCTGCTCCAGCGCCGTGGCGGCGGTCGATAGGTGGCCCTGGGCCCACCGGGTCCATCCCAGTTCCCGCCACGCCAGGGCTTCGCGATCCCGCCGCTCCTGTTGGCGGAACAGATCCAACGCCGACTCCAAGAGCGCCGCTGCGGACGCGAGTTCCCCCCGCTCCCTCAACAACCGGGCCAGGGAGATATCGACCACCGCGGCCTCGTACGCGGCCCCTGCCCCTCCCGTTGCCCACGCTTCCCGCGCCGCGCGGAAGAGCGCCTCCGCCTCCGGGAGGCGCCCCTGGCGCAGTAGCAGTTCCCCGAGATCCACCTGTGCCCCGGCGGCCACGTCCCCGGCGCCGATGCTCCGCGCCAGCGCCAGCGATTCCTGCAACCGTTCCCGGGCCGCGCTCACCGCGCCTTGCCGCGTATCGATCATCGCCAGGCGCTGGAGATCCTCCGCCAGCTTGTGGAGATTCCCGACCGTGCGATGCACGGTGGTGGATTCCTCAAAACAGGCTCGCGCCGCCTGGAGGTCCCCCAGCTCGAATTCCATATGGCCCAGGGCCTGGAGGGTGGTCACCCGTTGCCGGGGCGCCGCGATCTGGCGCCACAGCCCCAGAGCTTCCCGGTAGCGCTCACGGGCACCCTGGAGGTTGCCTTGCTGCGAGGCGATATAGCCCAGGCCGTGAATCAGAATCGCTTCGGCGAAGCGATCCCCCAGAGCGCGGGCCTGCTCCAGCCCGGCCTGAGAGTACACCCCAGCTTCCCGCCACTGGCGCTGCGCCATGCGCACCGAAGCCAGGTTCCGCAGCGCCTCCATTTCTCCCCGGGGGTAGGCCGTGCGCCGGGCCAATTCCAGGGCCTGCTGGAAGTGTGCCTCGGCGCTCTCCAGGGCATCGCGATGCCAGTCGAGGGTGCCCTCCTCGGAGAGGTAGCGCACCTCCAAACGGGGCGCCGTCAGCCCGGCGAGGACCTGCCGCCCGGCCTCCAGAGCGCTCTGTGCCCGATCCAGGTCCATGCCCCGTCGCCACGCCCGGGCCTGGTACAGGGCAGCCTCCACGACGATCTCCGGCATCCCCTGGCCGCGCCCCCTTTCCAAGGCCCTGCGGGCAGCTCCCGCCTGCCGCGCCGTCTCCCCCTTACAATCCGCCAGCCGGGCCTCCAGCAGATCGAGGCGGGGATCCGTCGAGTTCGGGACCAGGGCCTCCCAGGTGGCTTCCGCCCCCGGCAGATCGAAGGCATCGAGCTGGGCTTCCAACCGTTCCAGGGTCGCCCCCTCCGCCTCGGGGTTCGCTCCGGTGGTGGCGGCGGCGGGGGCGCTGAGGGCGCCGGGAGACGGCGCCGAGTCGTGCGCGGCGAGTCGCTCGACGACCCACCGACCACCCCCCACGGCGATCAAGCCAGCGACCAGCAACGCGATCAACCCGCCTCCCAGGACAGCAGGACGGCGCCAGCGCGGCGAAGGCTTCACGGTCGGGTCCATCCCCTCGCCCTGACCGCAGAGCGCCGCGAGGACCGCCGGAGCGTCCGGGAAACGCTCCTCCGAGCGTCGGGCCAGGCACCGCAGGATCACCGCTTCCCAGCGGGGATCCAGGTCCGGAACGAGAGCCCGGGGGGAAGGGGCCGCTTCCTGGAGCCGCTTGAGGGCCGTGTAGAAGGCGCTTTCCCCTCGGAAGGGCAGCTGGCCGGTGACCATCTCGAAGAGCACCACCCCCAGGGAGTAAAGATCGGTGGCGGGGGTCACCCGCTCGCCCCGCACCTGCTCCGGCGCCATGTAGGCGGGCGAGCCCATCATCTCGCCGGTGACCGTCAGGGTGGTCTCTTCATGGCTGTCGCAGTCCCGATCCCGAGCCAGGCCAAAATCGGTGATCACCACCCGCCCATCGGACTCCAGGAAGATATTGGAGGTCTTCAAATCCCGGTGCACCACCCCCGCGGCGTGGGCCGCCGCCAGGCCCGCGACGATCCCTTCCACGATGGGCATCGCCGCCTCGGGGGTGCATCGGCCGCACCGCTCCAGATGCGCCGCCAGGGTCTCCCCCCGCAAGAGCTCCATGGTCAGAAAGTTCGGTCCCAGGTCGAAGGTGCGGCAAACGTTGGGGTGGGTCACCCGGCGCGCCAGCTGGATCTCGCGCTTGAACCGGCGCAGGGTGCGCTCTTCCGCTGCCACCTCGGGGCGCACCACCTTGACCGCCACGCGCTCCCCTAGCTCCCGATCTTCCGCCTCGTAGACCTCGCCGATCCCGCCGCGTCCCAGCGGGGCGACGATGCAGTACCGGCCTCCCAGTTCGTCACCAGCAGCCAGGGACCAGGGAATGTCGTGCTTGCTCATACCACCCGTCCTCTTTGCCATCACGGCGCCGTTTTGGAAGCCCTGCGCGCAGTGTAGCCCTCCTGTTATACTCGATTCAGTCTATTAGCACTCCGAGAAAGGATCTAGCCATGAAGTCTCCCCTCCGGCTTCTCGTCGCTCTCGTCGGCGTTGCCTTCGCGATGCTTTGGGGCTTACCCGCCGTGGCCCGCGTCTCTCCTTCCCATCCCGGGGATGACATCGGGTCGATGCGAGTCGAGCGCTCCCCGGCCCCCACCAAGATGCCCACGGTGCGCAACGTCAACACCGCCGCGACCTTCAACACTCTGCAGGATGCCATCAATGCCGCCACCGCCGGGGACACGCTGGAGGTCATCGTGGCGGTTCTCAGCGAGGGTCCGGTCACGGTGGACCGCAGCCTCACCTTGCGGGGCGCCACCGGCACCGAAGTGATCGCGATGAATACCAACACCGGTTCCAGCGGTGATGCCCGGGGGTGGTTCCTGGTCGATGCCGGGGTGGATCTTCAGGTGCGGGCGCTGACCTTCGACGGCAACGGCTTTCTGGTGCACCAGGCTTTCCGGCATCGGGGGACCGGAAGTTTCGAGGATTGCGCCTTCCGGGACATCCAGTTCAACGCCTCGGGACCCACCTACGCGGGCACCGCCCTCGCCGCTTTTGGGGGCACTGTGGATGTGCGGCGCTGCACCTTTCAGCAGATCGGTCGGGTCGGGGTGCTGGCGTTTGGCGCTGGGGTGACGGGCGCGGTGCTGGAAGACAACACCTATACCGGCAAGGGGGACGGCGATTTCCTGGATTATGGCATCGAGGTCGGAGCGGGGGCCCAGGTCACGGCGCGGCGCAACACGATCACCGACTGCCGCGGCGTGGCTTCCAGCGATGGTTCCGGCTCCGCGGGGTTCCTGGTGACCACCTTCTTCGGCCCGGGGACCAACGCCACCCTGGAGAGCAATACCCTGACCGCCAACACCAGCGGCCTCTCCGTCGGCCTGCCCGGCGACACCTCCACCGTCAACGCGGCCTTCAACCGCATCGTGGGCAACGCTTTCGGCCTGCACGCGGAATCCGCCACCGTGACAGCGGAAAACGACTGGTGGGGATGCAATGGGGGGCCGGGAGCCGCGGGCTGCGACACCGCGGGCGGCCCCGGCACCCCGGATTTCGACCCCTGGCTGGTGCTCACCCTGGCCGCCTCGCCCACCACCCTCACCACCGCTGAAGCCGCGGCCTTGACGGCGGCGTTGACGGAGAATTCCGACGGCCTGGACACCTCCGGACTGGGCACCGTCCCCGACGGCATCCCGGTGGCCTTCGGTGCCGCGCCCGGCAGCACCCTGCCCGGGGCCACCACCCTGCTGGCGGGCACCGCCAGTTCCACCTTCCAACCCGCTGGCGCCGGCAACGCGCTCGCCTCGGCCACGGTGGACAACCAGACCGTGAGCGTTCCCCTTCTGGTCACGCAAGTTGCCGTATTGACCATCCCGACGCTGGGCGGTGCGGGGCGTCTACTACTGATCGTGCTGTTGGTGGGGGTGGGGGTGGCGGTGCTGCGACGGGGTTGAGTGGCGGCCTTTCGTTCCCCTTCCCGTAGGACTTTCATAGACCTTGAATGAACCTGCTGGAAGGAGACCACACCATGCTCGTACGACACCTTACCCAAAAGACGGCTTTCGCCTGCTTCGTTTCCGCGCTGGCCCTCAGCACGATCCTCGGCTCTCCCGCCGCCGCCGAGGCGCCCCCGGTGGGCCAGGACATCGTCTTTGCCGATCTTGCCCTGCGGCCCGGGGTGGAGGTGGATCTACACCTTCGCGTCTTCGGCACCGTGGACAAGGATTGCCAGGTGGCGGTCCACGGCTTCATCCACACCGCCGACAGCTGGCAGCGCTACGCGGACGCGGTGGGCGGCTGCGTGCTGGCCCTGGACCTGCCCGGGCGCGGCGGCAGCAGCCTGCCCCGGGGCTTGCTCTACAGTGACCTGCTGCTGGAGGATCATGTGACCGGCATCCTGGCGGTGCTGGAGCGGTTGCGGCAAGAATTGGACATCGAACCGACGACCCTGGTGGCGCATAGCCAGGGGGGTTTGCTCCTCCAGATGGCCCAGCAACGCCTGGTCGCGCAGGGCTCCAACCTGGAGCGCGCCCACGACATCCGCGACGTGGTGATCCTCGCTTCCGCGCCGCCGCACGGCCTGCCCGCGGAACTCTTCGATAGCGGTGCGGGACTGGGCCTCTTTCTGAGCTTTCTGGTGGAGGATCCCCTGGCTGGACCCATCATCGCGCTGCCCGCGGCGATCTTTCCCGCCCTGATCTTCACCAACGCCTCCGGTGATCTGGCGGCCGGAACTCCGACCCCGGAGGAGATCGTCTCCAACGGTTGGAACGCCCCCGGGGAGCCCCTCCTGGCCACCCTGCAGTTGGCCGAAGGCCAGGGCTTTGTGCGCCCCGCCGTGGACGCCGGGGTCTTCCGTGACGAACCCCGCCTGCGGGTGGTGACCTTCGAGGAAGATCTGATCATCCAGGCCGCGGAAAACGTCCTCCTGTACCGCTATCTGACCGGGGATGAGACCGGGCATTGCCTCGCCGTGATCGGAGGTCCCGACGCGGTCCACGACATGTATGTCGCCGACCCCGGTACCGTCGCGGTGGCCCTTCAAAATCTGGCACTGTGTGAGTACTGATCGGTTCAGCGAGTGCGGACCCGCAAGCCTTCCACCCGACGAAATTCCCCTTCGTTGTGGGTGAAGAGAGTCAGATCGTGCTGCAAAGCGGTGGCCGCGATCAGCAGATCGTGGGCACCGATCACCTGCCCTTGCGCCTTAAGATCGGCCCACAGGCGGGAATGAATGCGCGCTGTGGCGAGGTCGAAAGGCATTACGGCCACGACTTCCAGCATTGTTTCGACGAAGCGTTCCCGCTTCTGCCGCCGCATGGCACTGTTGGCTCGATGAAGGCCGTGAAGAAGTTCAGATGCGGTAATCGCCGCTATGGCGGGAGGCTGATCCCCCAATTCCTCGAGTAAATCGAAGAGTGCACCACCCGCTCGCTCCAGGGCGATCAAGATATTGGAATCGATCAGGAGCCCCAAGGATCCTCCGGCATCGGAGGTTGATTCTCCCGGATCTCTTCAAGATCCTTCCAAAAATCAGGATCTGGTGATTCCAAATTCGCCAGCAATTCCACCAATTCGCGCAAGGTCACTTTGGATCGTGGCATCGGCGGCTCCAACCGCGCTACCTCCTCGCCACCCCGCTGGATGACGAAACTCTCCCCACGGTACCGCGCCCGATTCAACAGATCGGACAGATTGCGGGCGGCTTCGGTGGAGGTGACGGTGGTGGGCATGGTTCTATGATAATCAGAGAATCGTATGATGGCAAATCAAGTCTCCCAATACCCCTCCAACTCCACTCCCAGCCCATCCGCCAGACGGTTGACATACGCGTAATACCCCGCCACCTGGTTCATGTCCAGAATGGCGCGGTCGGAAAAGCCCTCGGCCCGCAGGCGTTCGACATCGTCCCGGGTCATGGTCCAGGGTTCACGGGTCAGCTTGTCCGCGTAGTCGAGCATGGCGCGGTCGGCGGTGGATAGATCCGCCTGGCGATAGTCCCGGCCCAACGTCTCGACGAGGACTGGATCCTTGGTGAGTCGACGGAGCCCCGCTCCGTGATGTTGCAGTCAGTAGTGGCAGCGGTTGGCGGCCGAGACCACCACCGCGATCATCTCCCGTTGGGCACGGCTCAAGGGCGAACGCCCGAACATCATCGTCTTGTAGAGCGCCAGGTGGGCTTCCAGCGACTCGGGATTCAGGCTGTGGATGGTCAGGATGTTATCGACCTGACCCTCTGGATTCACCAGTTTTGAATACAGTTCCGCCAGTTTGCCTTGCTTCGCCTCCGGGTCCTGCTGGACCTCCTTGGGCTCGATGACACGAATCCAGGCCATGGGGTTTCCTCCTGTTAGCGCATTGTTGGGGCGAGCGTAGCAGGTCGCTGGGCCGGGTCCCCGTCGCCGTGTTAGCTTTCTCTCCATGGCCAACCCGCCCTCACCCTTCTGGCCCCAGACCGCCGTCGAGATCGCCCGGCTCACCGGCGGCGACCTCCAGGGCGACCCGCGCGCCCGGGGGGAACGCATCCTGACGGATTCCCGCGCCGGAGTGCGGGCTGGGGATGTCTTTGTGGGTCTCGCGGGGCCGCACTTCGATGGCGGGCGTTTCGCCCCCCAGGCACTGGAGGAGGGGGCCAGCATCGCGGTGGTGACGACGGGGACGGCGGCCCGCGACTTCAACCTTACCGAAGGCAAGGCGGTGGTGGCGGTGGCGGATCCCCTGGTGGCGCTGCACGCCCTGGCGGCGGCGGCCCGGCGGCGGTTTTCCGGCACCGTGGTGGCGGTCACCGGCAGCAACGGCAAGACGCTGGTCAAGGACATGCTCATCGCCGCTCTGGCGGGAGAGAAGCGGGTCACCGGCTCGCCCCAATCGTTCAACTCCCAGGTCGGCGTGGCGCTCTCCCTCCTGCACCTGGATCCAGAGGCCGAGATCGCCATCGTCGAATGCGGCATCAGCCAGCCCGGCGAGATGGACCGGCTGGAGGCCATCGTGCGGCCCCACTGCGGCATTCTGACCAATATCGGCGACGCCCACCTGGAGGGATTGGAGAGCCGCGAGATCACCGCCCAGGAGAAGGTTCGGCTGTTCCAGCACCTGGATGCCGTGCCACCGCCCCGGGGCTGGGTGATCCTGCCCCTGCGGGAACGCTTGGGGCGGCAGGCGCTGGAACGGGCGGAAATCGCCTACAGCGCCGTGGGGGAAGATGCCAGCGGGGTCGAGTTGCCCATCGAGCCGTCGATGCCGTCGATGCCGTCGATGGCCTCGGCGCCGCCCTACCGCCGGGGCAACGCCGCGCTGGCCGCCGCCGCGGCGCTGCGCCTGGGGGCCACCCCCGAAGGCATCCGGGCGGGGCTCGCCGCCTGGCAGCCGCCGCCCATGCGGCTGGAATACGCCACCACCCCCCGGGGCATCCTGCTGATCAACGACGCCTACACCGCGGATCCCACCAGCGTCGAGGCGGCGCTGGCCACCCTGGCCCGCGAGGGCGGCAACGGGGGCGGGCGCAAAACCCACCAGACCCTGGCGGTCCTGGGGGGCATGGCCCAGTTGGGGGCCATGCAGGGGAGTGCCCACCGCGCCGCCGGGCGGCGGGCGGCGGAACTGGGGATCGATCGACTGATCGGTGTCGGCCCCGGCGGCGGGGAGATCGCGGCGGCGGCGCGGGACGGGGGCATGGCCCCGGATCGGGTGCACGCGGCGGCGGATGTGGGGGAAGCAGCGGCGCTGCTGGAGGAGTACTGCCGTCCCGGGGATCGGGTGCTCCTCAAGGGGAGCCGCCCGGAACGGCTGGAGCGCATCGCGTCCCTCCTGTTCGACTCGGTGGCCTCGGCCCGACTGTACGTCGATCTCGACGCCCTGGTGGACAATTACCGCGCGGTGCGACGCACCGCCGGACCGGGGTGCGCGGTGATGGCGGTGGTCAAGAGTTTCGCCTACGGTCTGGATGCGGTGCGGGTGGCCCGCGCCCTGGAGCGGGCCGGTTGCGACGCCTTCGCCGTGGCCTACCCGGACGAGGGGGTCGAATTGCGGGATCGGGGCATCACCGCTCCCATCCTGGTGCAGAACATCCTCGCCGGGGAGGTGGACAAGGTGGTGCGCTACGGCCTCACCGCCGAGGTGGTGAGCGAGGACCAGATCGCCACCCTCGCCGCCGAAGCGGCGGCCCAGCGGCGGGCGGTGCGGGTGCACCTCAAGATCGATACGGGCATGGGCCGGGCGGGGGTCTTCGCCCGCCAGGCGGTCGCCCTGGCGCGGCGCATCGAGGCGGCGGAGTGGCTCGCCCTGGAGGGGTTGATGACCCACTTCGCCGCGGCGGAGGATCCCGCTCACGACCCCTTCACCCGGTCCCAGATCGAGGACTTCGACGCCGTCCGCGCCGCCCTGGCGGAGGCCGGGATTCGGGTGCGCTGGACCCACGCCGCCAACAGCGCCGGGCTGGATCGGTTCCCGGAGGCCCGCTACTCCATGGTCCGCGCTGGCCTCGCCCTCTTCGGCTATGCCGACACTGGCCTGCCCCAGCGCCCGGTGCTCCGTCTGACCACCCGGGTGATCTCCGTCAAGGAACTCCCCGCCGGGCACGGCGTGGGCTACGGTTTGACCTTCACCACGGAGAGCCCCCGCTCCATCGCCGTGATCGCCATCGGCTACAACGACGGCTACCCCTGGGCGCTCTCCAACCAGGGCTGGATGGCGCTCCACGGCCAGCGCTGCCCGGTGGTGGGGCGGGTGTGCATGGATGTGACGATGATCGATGTCACGGAGCTGATCGACCAGGGTGGCACGGTCCACCCCGGGGACGAGGTGATCGTCTTCGGCCCCGATCCGGAGGAGCCCTCCCTCCTGGAACTGGCCCGCCTCGCCGGAACCATCCCCTACGAACTCCTGACCCGCATCTCCCCCCGGGTGCGGCGGATCTACCGAGCGAGTCACGGGTAGCAGGGCGTGCTAGCCTGAAACCTGGAACTGGCGAAGGGGCACCGGTGCAATTCAAAGCCGTCTTGGAAGAGCTGGGAAAGTGGTTCGACGACCACGGCTTCCCCTTTGCCGTGATCGGGGGCCTCGCCCTCCACGCCTATGGCATCTCGCGTCTCACCTACGATCTTGACCTGATCACTGTCGGCGAGGCCCAGGGGGAGGTGGTGAGCTTCCTGGAGTATCTGGGTTATGAGACTTTGCATCGCTCTCTGGGTTTCTCGAACCACCAGCACACCGAACCCGCACGCGGGCGCATCGATGTGCTTTACGTGCGAAGTGACACCGCAGATCAGCTGTTTGGAGAAGCCGAAACCCGCACCCTCCTGAGCGACATGAAGGTTCAGGTGCCCCGTCCCGAACACTTGATTGCACTCAAGTTGCACGCCATGCAGAATGAGCCCGACCGCCTCCTTCACGATTTGGCAGACATCCATTCCTTGATGCGACTACCGAACGTGGAGCAGGACACCGTGCGACAGCTATTTGCCGAGAAGGGGCAGACACAGCTTTATGAGAAGCTCCAAGAGGAAGGCTAGCCTCCCGAATCTCAACCGAGATCTACCTGTCACCGAGGAGGACATCGCCGTCCTCCGCCAACTGCGACAGCAGACCCGCCTCTCCCCCGCCGACTATGAGCGTTTCCTGGAGCAGTTCGGCCACGCCCCGGTGGAGGAACTGCGCAAACGCCCCGTTTTCCGGGGTGACCCGTTCGAACTGTAGGAGAGAAGCTTTGACGACCCGCACCGTGGTAATCGCGCTCTTTGACGATGTCGAAGTCCTGGACTTCGCCGGACCTTTCGAGGTCTTCTCCGTGACCGGGGAACTGGGGCAGCACTTCGAGGGCGAAGCTCCGTTCACGGTGCTCACCGCAAGCATCGACGGCGAGAGGATCACCGCCCGCAACGGCCTCAAAGTGGTGCCGGACCGAGCCCTCGCCGACTGCCCCCCCGCCGACATCGTGCTGATTCCCGGCGGCGCGGGCACCCGAGCCTTGCTGCACAACGACGCCGTCCTCGACTGGCTGCGCGGTGCGGCGCAGAAGGCGGAACGGGTGCTCTCCGTCTGCACCGGCTCCCTGGTTCTGGCCCGGGCCGGAATCCTGCGGGACGGCATGGAAGCCACGACCCACCACCAGGTGCTTCCCGAACTCGAGGCCCTGCTCCCCGCGGGGGCCACCCTCTGTCCCGGCAAGCGCTTCACGGACAACGGCAAAGTCCTGACCGCTGGAGGCGTGGCGGCGGGGATCGATCTCTCCCTCCACGTGGTCGAACAGCTCCTGGGCCAGGCAACGGCGGCCCGTACCCGGGCCTACATGGAGTATGGGGAGTGGCGGGCGACCCTCGCCTGAAGCCGGGAACTTTCCATCGTCGGGACGACTCCAATGCGGACAAAGGAGGATCCCCATCATGGAAATACAAACCCAAATGTTTGAACTCATGAACGAGGGCGGGGTGGTCATGTGGCTGCTCCTCGCCCTCTCGGTGCTTGCCCTGGGCATCGCCATCGAACGCACAATCGTGCTACATCGGGCCCACCGCCACAACCGGGCGACAAAGCAGCGCCTGGCAGCGCAACTCCGGGCCGTGGCCGAGGGCCGTGGCCCGCAGGCCGACACCCCACCCACGGGTCCGCTGGATACCTTGTTGCGCACCGGCATCCGACGGGCCCACCAGGGCACCCGGGAGGCGGAACGCGCCATGGAAGCCGTGGCCGGTGTCGAGCTGCGTCGTCTGCACCGGGGCATGGCCATCCTGGCCACCGTGGCCAATGTCGCGCCGCTGTTGGGTTTTCTGGGTACTGCGGCGGGCATGATGGTCTCCTTCGACGCCATCGCCTCCGTGGGCCTGAAGGACCCAGGGCTGGTCGCCATCGGCATCAAGACCGCGCTGACCACCACCGTCGGTGGCCTGGCGGTGGCGGTTCCCGTCCAACTGGCCTACAACTTCCTGACCAGTCGCATCGGCGCCATCGCGGGTGACATGGAGCATGCCGCCACCCTGCTGCTGGGTGCCATCGCCGACCGCCCCTGACTCGACCACGGACTCGGCCAGGTACTCGGCCAGGTACTCGGCCAGGTACTCGCATCGCCCCGCCCCCTTTCTCCCGCCTACCCGGAGAGGGGGGCGGATATCGTCGGTCCGTCCCAACGTGGCCGGGCGCCCCATTTCCCTCCACCCACATTGCCTCGCAACAGACCCCGTGCCATTCTTCCCCGACCGTGCCACAATTCCACCGTCGGAACGTTCGTTGCGATGAGATCCCGTGGCCCTGGAAGGAGAACCGTTGATGTTGAGCAAGATGTGGTTGTTGGTTTTCGTCTGCTGCGCCTTGGGCGTGATCGTGGTCCCGGCGACCCCGAGTCAGGCCCAGACCCCCGGAGAAGGGAACCCGGAAGGGTCGAACACTGGGGTCGCCCCGGAGGAGTTGGACAAGGCCGAGGCGGCGGCCATCGCGGCGCTGATCGAAAAGCACGGGGAAGGAGAGGCGGAGCGCATCCGCCGAGGGGTGACCCAGGCGGCCCGCTACTGGCGGGCGGAGGACGGCAGCGCGGCGGAGTTTCAGGCCTTTGCCGAGGCGGAATTCCTGCCCCTGGGGGACACGCTAGACCTCACCTTCCAACGCTTCGAATTCGCCCTGGAACGCATGGACGGCTACCTGCTGTCGCTGGGCCGGGACTTGCGCCGGGGAGCGGATCTGGACCTCGGCCCCATGCTCCCGCTCGACAGTCGGCTGGCGGCCTACAACCCTTCGGCCCATGTCGCCGACGACCTCTTCGCCAACAAGATCGCCTTCATCGCGCTGCTCAACTTCCCGGTCACCAGCCTGGAGACGAAGCTCGCCGAGGGGATGACCTGGAGCCGTCGGCAATGGGCAGAGACCCGGCTGGCGGAACGCTTCACCAACCGGGTGCCCGCGGAGGTCAACCAGGTCATTCGCGCCGCCATGGCGGAGGCAGACTCCTACATCAATGGCTACAACATCTACCTGCACCATCTGCTGACCGGGGACGGGGAACGGCTCTTTCCGCCGGGGCTGCGGCTGATCAGCCACTGGGGCCTGCGGGATGAACTGAAGGCCAATTACAACGATCCCCAGGCATTGGCCAAGCAACGCCTGATCATGGAGGTCTTCAATCGCATCGTCGATCAGAGCATCCCCACTTCCGTGGTCAACAACCCGCGCTACGACTGGAACCCGCAGAACAACGTGGTCGAGCTCTCGACGGTCGAGGATGCGCCGGTGCCGCCAGGGATCGAGGCGCGTAGGGTGCGTGCCGACGAACGCTACTACCAGTGGCTCAAGGTCTTCCTCGCCCAGCAGTTGGCGGATCCCTACTTCCCGGAGAACCCCACCTTCATCGACCGCCGGTTCAACAGTAATCGGGAGGTGCCGGAAGAGGAGGTGCGCGGGCTGCTGATCGCCGTCCTCGACTCCCCCCTGCGCCATGCAGCGGGCAAGCTGGTGGAACAGCGGCTGGGACGACGGCTGGCGCCTTTCGACATCTGGTACAACGGATTCAAGCCCGGCAACACGATGAGCGAAACGGAGCTGGACGCCCTGACCCGGGAGCGCTACCCCACCGTCGAAGCTTTCGCCGCGGACATCCCACGGGTCCTGGGGGATCTCGGCTTCAGCGCCGAGCAGAGCCAGCTGATCGCCGAACGGGTGGTGGTGGAACCCTCTCGGGGCGCCGGGCACGCCTTTGGTGGCGCTCGCCGCGACGACAACGCCCACTTGCGCACCCGGGTGGGCGAAGGGGGAATGGATTACAAGGGCTACAACATCGCGGTCCACGAGTTGGGGCACAACGTCGAGCAGATCTTCTCCCTCACTACCATCGACCACACCCTGTTGCAGGGGGTGCCCAACACCGCCTTCACCGAAGCGCTGGCCTTCGTCTTCCAGAATCGGGACCTGGAATTGCTGGGGATCGCCGCCGAGGGCTCCGACGACCACCATCTGGCGGCCCTGGATGCCTTCTGGGGCACCCGGGAAATCGCCGGGGTCGCGCTGGTGGATATCGAGGTCTGGAACTGGCTCTACGAGAATCCCACCGCCCGCCCCGCAGGCCTCCGGGACGCCGTGGTGCGCATCGCCCAGGATGTCTGGAACCGCTATTTCGCCGATGTCTTCGGGGTGAAGGATCAGACCCTGCTGGCCGTGTACAGCCACATGATCGACGGCGCCATGTACACCCCCGACTACCCCCTGGGGCACCTCATCGCCCACCAGGTGGAGGAGCACTTCCAGACGCTGCCGGACGAGGACAACGCCTTCGGTGCCGAGTTCCAGCGCATCTGCCGCCTGGGCCAGCTCACCCCCGACGCCTGGATGCGCCAGGCGGTGGGCGCGCCGCTCTCCGCGGAGCCGCTGCTCACGGCGACGGCGACGGCGCTGGGGGCCTTGGGGGGAACCGGGGAAAAATAGCGTCCCGCGGCCCGCAGCTGTCCAGGACCCCGGTGGTACGATCCACCCCGGAGGAACCCCTTGGCGAGCCTGGCAGAACGGATCTATTTTGCGAGCCCGATTCCCGTCCAGCAGGGGCTGGTGGCGGGCTACGGGTGGTGGTGGTTTCGGCGGCGATTCGGTCGGGAGTTCCACCGTTGGTTGCCGGAACTGACGGCGCGGGAGCGCTGGAGCCGGGAGGCCTGGCGGGAGCACCAACGACAGGCTCTCGGGGACCTCTTCCGAGCGGCGTGGAACGCCCCCTTCCACCGCCCACGGCTGGAGGCCGCAGGCTACACTGCCGAGGCCGATCCCTGGGAAGTCTTCGCGCGCCTCCCCCTACTGACCAAAGAGGATTTGCGCGCTCACGGGCGGGAGTTGCTGACCCGGGAACCACCCCGGGGGACGGCGGTGTTTCGCTCCAGCGGCACCACGGGCACCCCCACGGAAATTTACTACGAGCACGACTTCCATCAAGTCGTGCAGGCGTATTTCGAAGTGCGCAATCGCCAGTGGGCCGGGGTGACATACCGCTCGCGGCGCGCCATGTTCGGGGTCCGCAAGGTGTGCCGACCGGGGCAGGATCGTCCGCCCTTCTGGCGCCGGAGCCCGGCGGAGAAGCTGACCTACTTTTCTATCTATCACCTGAGCCCACAGCACCTGCCCCATTACCTGGACGCCCTGAACCGGCTGCGCCCGGAGGTCGTGGTGGGGTACCCCAATTCCCTGGTGACGGTAGCTCGCTTCGCCCTCGAAACCGGCGTCCGCCTCGCCGCCCCCCGGGCCATCATCACCACCTCGGAGACGGTGATGGCAGCCATCCGCCGGGATCTGGAAGGGGCGTGGGGGTGCCGTGTTTTCGATCAATACGGCGCCGTCGAAGGGTGCGTGCTGGCCAGTCAGTGCGACGAAGGAAGCTACCACGTGAGCCCGGATGTGGGGATCGTCGAGATCTTGCGCCCGGACGGCACCCCGGCGCCACCGGGGGAAGTGGGAGAGGTGGTGGTGACCGGTCTGCTGAACCGCTTGCAGCCGCTGATCCGCTACCGCATCGGCGACGTCGCCGCCTGGGCCAAAGAGCAAGCCTGTGCCTGTGGTCGCGAGATGCCGATCCTGCGCGGTATCGAGGGTCGCCTGGAGGATCTGTGCGTCACCCGCGATGGCCGCCAGCTGCTGCGCTTCGATACGGTCTTCAAGGGGGTCGAGGCCATCCGCGAAGGGCAGATCGTGCAGGAGAGCCTGGACCGCTTCCTGATCCGCGTCGTGCCCACGGCGGCCTTCTCCGAGCGGGACCGGGAGCGACTGCGCCACAACATGGCGCTTCATGTCGAGGGCGTGGACGTCGAAGTCGTCCTCCTGGACGCCATCCCCCGCACCGCCAGCGGCAAGTTCCGCCCGGTGATCTCACGGGTCAAGCCAGAGGGTAAAGCATGAGCCCCCGCCCACCCCTCGCCTTCTCCATCGACTTCGAGGGCTTCGCGGAGGCCATGGAGGAGAGCTTCCCGGTGCCGGAGCGGTTCTCGCGCTTCGAGATCGAGGCGGAATTGAACGCCAACGCCGACGCCTGCCTGGAGGTGTTGGCGCGCCATGGGGTGCGGGCGACGTTCTTCATCCTGGGATGGATCGGTCGGGATTTTCCGGCCCTGGTGCGGCGCATCGCCGAGGCGGGCCATGAGATCGGCAGTCACGCCCTCTACCACCGGCGGTTGTGGAATCTGCCGGAGGCCCAGGGGCGAGAGGAGATCCAACGCTCCAAGGCGTTGCTGGAGGATGCCTCCGGCACGGCGGTGGTGGGATTTCGGGCGCCGGATTTCTCGCTCCGTCCCGACTCGCCCCTCTTTGCCCATCTCGTGGCCATGGGGTTTCGCTACGATGCCAGCCTGAATCCCACGGATCTCCACGACGTGTATGGGGATAGCACCATCCCGGCGCGCATCCACCGCTTGGACTGCGGGCTGGTGGAGCTGCCCGCCTCGGTTTGCCGCCTTCCCGGTGGACGGCGGTTGACCGTGGGTGGCGGGGGCTACTTCCGACTCTTTCCCGGTTGGTGGACCCGCCGAGGGCTGCGCGCCGCAGCGCACCCGGTCTGCTACCTGCATCCGTGTGAAATCGGTGGCGTCTACCCCCAAGACATCCCCATGTCCGCCCTGCGGCGTCTGCGCCACACCTGGGGCAACGGTCGGCTGGAGACCAAATTGAGCCGCCTCTTCGCCACCTTCCAGGCCATGCCGGTGCTCGACTTCCTGGAGACCCATCATGCCTTCGCCTGAGATCCACTACCGGCCTTACCAACCGGAAGACGAGGCGGCGGTGGCGGCCCTTTACCAGCGAGCCTTCGGCAAGGCGCTGCACCGGGAGCGCTGGCGGTGGCGCTTCCCCACGACGCCGGTGGGCCCGAGCTACCTGCTGGTGGCGGTGTCCGAGGGGGCGTGCGTCGGCTACCTGGGGTATTGCCCCCTGCCCCTTCAGGACGGCGGCGAGGCGGCCCACGGGGTCGAGGCCTTGATCGCCCTGGACGGCATGGTGGACCCGGCGTGCCACGGTAGGGGGATCTTCCAGCAGCTGGTGCGCCGCTTGAGCGCGCGGCTGCCGGAGGATGTGCCGTATATCGGCTTTCCCAACCACCGCTCCTTCGGCATCTTCATCCACAAACTGGGGTGGGTCTCCCCGGGGCCGCTCCAGGTGCGCTTGAAGCCCCTCGGGATGGGAAAGGCGGGGGGGCTGGCGCGGCGTTCACGGCTGCTGGGATTCCTGGCGCTGCTGGCCCGGCCCGGCATCGCGGCGTATCGGGGCTTTTATCGCTGGCGGGGCCAGCGGAGCCCGGGAGTGGAGGTCGTCCCATTGGAGGATTTTCGAACGGTGGAGCCCGCCTGGCAGCGCGCCCGCGGTCGGTTGGGGATCACCTTCCGACGGGATCCGGCGGCGCTGGCGTGGCGCTTCGAGGCGGCGCCGGATGACTACCTGAAGCTCGCCGTCCGGGTGGCGGGAGAGGTGGTGGGGATGGTGATCTTCAAGGTGGAGACCCGCTTCGGTTTCACCGTCGCCTGGGTGATGGACGCCTTCGTGGACACGGACGATCCCCAGGAGGAGGGGGCATGGCTCACCGCCGCGCTCCTCCGGGCGGAGGCGTTCCTGCCCCCGACGGTGGATTTCGCCTCCCTGCTGCTGCCCCACCGCCGGGTCGCCCGGGCGGTGGCCCGGGCGGGGTACCGCTGGCTGCCCCCCAAACTCCTGCCCCACGCGTTCTTCTTCATCGTGCGCCGCAATGGCTATCCGGAAACCGTGGAGAACATCGACAACTGGTACCTCAGCTGGAGTCTGCACGATGTGTTGTGAAGAGTGTCCCTTGAGAAGGGAGGGGATTTTCCCGGCCCCGCGGGGTCAGAAAATCCTCCCCAACCCCTCCTTTGAGAAAGGAGGGGCTTCCCGACTTCTGGCTTCCCCCCTTTTCCAAAGGGGGGACTCTTTCCGGCAAGACTGGGGGGATTTTTCTGTCTTCCC
>Ga0055474_10000107_pt1 | contig 17612 bp, 14 predicted proteins | sample Muzzi_PWA_D1_FD_57680 | JGI IMG/M metagenome (GOLD analysis project Ga0055474, IMG submission 57680) | Wetland microbial communities from San Francisco Bay, California, USA, that impact long-term carbon sequestration - Muzzi_PWA_D1 | ecosystem: Environmental > Aquatic > Marine > Wetlands ... | reverse complement strand
GGACCCGCCGCTGGTGCAGGGCACGGCCCGCGGCGTCGGCCTCTTCAAAGCGCTCCTCCAGAGTCTCCGCGATACTGACCAGCACCTCGATCAGGCGCGCCACGGCCCCCCGGGTGGTGCCGATGTGGACCATGAAGAGCACCGTGTTGCGGGAGGTCTTGTTGATCTGGATGTCGTATTCATCCATCAGGTGTTGGCGGAAGGTGTCGCCGTCCATCCCGGTCCGCCCGATATCCAAAGTGATGCGGGTGGGATCGAGGGCGAACTCATCCCCCGCCCACGCCTTTTCCATGCGACTCCAACCCTCTTTGGGGTCGTAGTAGAAGTTGATCTTCGACGGCCGGAATCCCTTCGGGATCAGCTCTGCCGGCCCCAGGATCTCGAAGTATCGCTTGAGCAGGGGAAGCTCCTGGAGCTTGCGCCGCAGGAGCATCGCCAATTCGATGCTCTTTTGTACCAACTCGTACCCTTCCAGCTCGACCTGTCGCCGTCCGACGTCGAGGGAGGCGAGAATCTGGTAGTTGGGCGAGGTGGAGGTGTGGGTCATGTAGGCTTCCAGGAACGCTCCGCTCACTTTTTCCGCAAAATCCTGATCATAGACATGGATCATCGATCCCTGGCGCATGGCGGTCAGGGTCTTGTGGGTCGATTGGGTGGCGTAGACCCGCACCCGGGCCCGCTCCGGATCCGGCAAAACGCGGCCCTCCAGAAAGTCCTCCGGGGTCGGTTCCTGGCCCTCCCGCGAGGCCCGCCACTGCTGATATTCCTCCCGGTAGGCCTCGGAGCGATAGCGCTCCCGCAGGCGCCGAGCGCTCTCGATGCTCGTGCGCCGCCGCAGCGTCGGGTTGAAATAGGCAAAGGCGAACCACGCCTCATCCCACAGGAAGATCAGATCCGGCTTGATGGCCAACAATTCCTGCATCACGGTTTGCGGATCGTAGGTCAGGCCGTCGAAAGTGCAATTGGTCAACAGCACCATCCGCACCCGATCCAGCTTCCCCGCGGCCTGCAACTCCAACAGGTGTTCCTTGATCGTTCGGGTGGGTACCGCCCCGTACATGGAGTATTGGGAGAGGGGGTAGGAGTCCAGGTACACCACCTGGGCTCCCGCCAGCATCAGGCCGTAGTGGTGGCTCTTGTGGCAATCGCGATCCACCAGCACGATGTCGCCGGGGCGCACCAGCGCCTGGACGACGATCTTGTTGCCGGTGGAGGTGCCGTTGGTGACGAAGAAAGTGCGTCGCGCCCCAAAGGCCCGGGCCGCCGCTTCCTGGGCGCGCTTCAGCGGCCCCATGGGTTGCAGCAGGGAATCGAGACCGCCGGTGGTGGCGGAGGTCTCCGCCCGGAAGATGTTGGGGCCGTAAAAGCGCCCGATATCCTGGATCCAGTGGGATTTGCTGATCGACTTGCCCCGGGAGATGGGCATGGCGTGGAAAACGCCGGTGGGCTTTTTGATATAGGCCATCAAGGCATTGAAGAACGGCGCCTCGAAGCGCTTGTTGAGGTGGCGCAGCATCGAGCCGTGGAGTTCCTGATAGTCCTCCTGGCGGTAGAAGATCCGGCGAAAGAGTCCCCGGGAATGACCGGCGATGTCCTCCACCGGCGCATCCGTCACCAGAAAAAGGTCCAGTTCCGGGCGCAATTGTTTGATCACCCGCCCCAGGGCAAAGCCCCGATTCTCCTCTCCCGCCGCCAGGCTTTCCCGGATCTCGACATCGAGGGTGTCGATCATGCGCTGCAAGGGAGGCAATGAGTGCACGGACTTGTAAGGAAAGGAGTAGCGCAGCACACAGGTCTGAATATTGTGGTTGAAGAGCACCGCCACCAGAGCATCCTCGAAACTGGGCACCGTCACCACGTCATAGACGAAATCGTCCCGCTCGTCCCGCTGTTCCAGGAGCTGTTGCCGGACCTCCGACTCCTGGCGGGGATTGAGATCATCGACCACCAATACCTCAAAATACGGGCGACGCTCCGCCGTGCCTTCCACCTCATCCTCGTCCAGGGATAGAGAACGCGGATCCCCTTCTTCTTCCACCAGCAGCCGCTGGCGCTCGGTCAGGTCCCGGCGGCGGTACGCGTTGCTGGCCAGCAACCGCACCAGGCGGGCCGTGTGATGGGCCAGGTAAGCGTAATGACCGCGCTCGCAAAGGCGCCGCAATTCTTCCAGATGGTGTTTTCCCGGAAAGGCCCAATACAGCTCGATGGGTCCCAGCAGATCCAGGGCCTGCTCCACCTGCTGGAGCAGGGAGGCGGTCTCCTCCCGGCGTTCGGCGGCGCGGCGCAGTTGTAGGGTCGCCAACTTGAGGTCGTCCCAGACATCGGTCCGCAGGTGGGAGGCGTTGTAGTGCCTGGAGAGCCCCCCGGGAGGCGGTGTCGTCGGCGGGCCTGGGCTGGTTTCCATCGCGGTCAGAGTCATGCACTGTCCTTTCTGAATCATTGGCTTTCTAGGCTGAATCGTCGGCTGTTACCGCAGCCCCAACTTGTGCAGCAGCCCTCCCTTCCCTTCGGATCCGACATCCGGTGCCGGAGTGCCGGCGGGGATCTCCGCGCCCATCCCCGGTAGCGCCTGGGTGCCTTCCGTACCGTCCGCCGCCAGGTCCGGGCGCGCGGCGCTGAAGCCACGCAGACCGCCGTCACCGCCGTCACCGTCGGAGGCGCCTGGAGAGAGGCCGGCACGGCTCCCCCGATGGGGCTTGACCAGCGGTCCCAGGGAGTCGAGATAGGCCGATTCCGACCGGTCCCGGTAGACGGTGAACTCCGCCCGATGATCCCGGAAGCTCTTCAGGGGCTGACCGAGACCCCGCAACCCCACCTCGCGGCTACGGCGCACTCGCGCCAGATCGATCTCGATGGGGATGATCTCCGGCGCGCCCCCCGCCTGGTGCAGGACATCCCCCGCGGGGCCCACGATGATCGAACGCCCCGTGCCCCCCGCCGACAGGCCGTTGATGTCGAAGAAGAAACACTGGTTCACCGCCGCGCTGGCCACGGCGATGGACAGTTCCACCTCGCGGTCGATGGTGGAGGTCAGGGAAGGATGGAGGATCACCTCCGCCCCCCGGGCCACCAGGGTCCGGGTGGTCTCCGGGAACCACATGTCGTAGCAGATGGACAGGCCAAAACGCCCCACATCGGGCACGTCGAAAAGGGTGAACTCCTCCCCCGCCGTCACCCCCTCCTCATAAGGCAGGAAGGGGAACATCTTGCGGTGTCGGGCCACCACCGTGCCGTCCGGCGCGATCACCGGCGCGGTGTTGAAAACTCGATCCCCCTGACGCTCAAAGAGAGAACCGGGGAGCAGCCAGATCCCGTGGCGCACCGCTGCCGCCCGGAAGGCATCCTCCACCGGACCGGGCAGCGCTTGCGCCGTCCCCACGAGGGGCCCCAGGGGGGCGAGTTCACTGAACAGGACCATCTGGACCCAGGGATAGAGGTACATCACCAGGTCGAGCTTGGCGCACATGCGCTCGACATTGCTCTCCGTGGCGGAGACGTTCATTTGAATACCAGCTATAGCGAATGGAGTCATAAAACAAATAATCCTTGGAATGCGTGCTGCCCCGCGGAGTGCGCGGGGAGGTATCCGTCGCGCGCTACGCGTGCGCTTGGAATTGGAGGTGAGCCGTGTCGAGACCGGGGAGTAGAGGGCGTGCCATTCATAGCCATGCTAGCATTCTCAGCCCTATGGCACAACTCACCTTCGACGAAGGCGTCATCAAGTTCCGCGCCCACCACCGTCACGAAGGGCTCGATCCGCGCCTCCACGGGGCCACCGCGTGTACCCTCATGGCGTGGCGGGAGATCCTGGCGCGCACGGGGTTGGTGGGGCAGGAGACGGGGCTTTACGGCGGCTTCGGCTACGGCAATGTCAGCGCCCGGGTGGGGCCACCGGGGGCGGGACGGGGGCGACGGTCGTTCCTGATCACCGGCACCCAGACCTCCGGCAAGGCGTGCGTCACCCTGGGGGATTTCTGCCGCGTGGAGCGCTTCGATGTGGGCACCAACGCGGTGTGGAGCCAGGGGACGGTGATGCCGTCGTCGGAATCCATGACCCACGGTGCCCTCTACGACCTGGGGCCGCACATCCGCTTCGTCTTCCACGCCCACACGCCGGTGATCTGGCGCCGGGCGCGGGCGTTGCGCATCCCCACCACCGATCCCCAGGTTCCCTACGGCACCCCGGAGATGGCCCGGGAAACCCACCGCCTGTTCCGGGCCACCGCCCTGGCGGAGACCCAGATCCTGGCCATGGGTGGCCACGAGGACGGCATCGTGGTCTTCGGGCGCACGGCGGAAGAGGCCGGCCAGATCCTGCTCAAATATCTCGCCCGGGCCTACGAGGCGGAGTGCGGCGAGGCCGACGGGCTATGCCGCCGTTGACGGCTCTCCTCGCCCTCAATGCCCCTCCCCGTACGTCTTCTCCCCCGCCTCCACCCGGATCGGTAGTTTGTTGCCCTTGGGAGGCAGGGGGCAGGTGGCGTAGGGGGTGAAGATGCACGGCGGGTTGTAGGCGCGGTTGAAGTCCAGGACCACGCGGCCCTGCTCATCCGGGGGATCGACGTAGAGGAAGCGGCCGGCACCGTAGGTCTCCTTGCCGTTGGTGGCATCCCCGAAGATGACGAAGAGGGGTTCCGACAAGACACCCGTGGGGTCCAGCCGGTACTCGGTGCCCGCCACTTCGAAAACCAGGGCGCCGGGGGAGGGCTCCTCGCTGACCGTCCCCAGGACGTTGGGTACCGGGATCACCTTGGGTGGATCGTAGGGCTCGAAGCGGCCCTCGATGCGCCAGGCGAAATCCGTCGGGAAGGCGTCGAGACCGTGGAAATTCCGCAGCACCTCGCTCTCGCTATCCTTCACCCGGATTCCAAACCGGTCGCCCCGCCGGATGGCGTAGAAGCTCAGGCTGCCCAGAGTTAGGGGCGTGGGACCTTCCTCCGCGTTGTCGTTCCGCACCACCACCAACTCCCCCGCCGGGAGCGCGGCACCGTCCACCTGGAGACCGGAATCGTCCGCCGCGCTCACCGACACGGTCTCCCCTTCGAGCAGAAAAACCCCAGCCTCTTCCGGAGCCTTCTCCGGGAAGACGATCTTGTTCTTCGCCCCGGAGCCAAAGGGGTTGGCCCCTTCCTCCAGCCAGTGCAAGCCGACCAGGGAGAGCCAACCATTGGGTTTGCGCAGGTTCGCCTCCCGCTCCGCCCGGAAGGCTTCGATCTCCGCCGCGTGCTCCTCCGGGGAGATCGAGGGAGCGGCGGGGGGTTCTTCTTGGGCCTTCTCTTGAGGCTGTGCGCACCCCCCAACGGAGAACACCAGAGGGAGCAGGAGCACGAGGAGTTTCCTACCGGATGAAGCGGAGAACAGCATGGGATTTCCTTCCTCTATAGACCAGGTTTCCCAGGATGATACCGCGACTGGAGCCCCGGGAGCGCCTACAGTAAGATGCGGGGACCAATCCGCGAAGACCCGACCAGGAGGATGATCCGATGCGCCACGCGTTGCCCGTATTGACCCTGCTAGCCCTGCTCCCCCTGCTCCTCGGCGCCAGCCCCGCCTTGGGCAGCACTTTCGACGACCACTTCACCGGCGGCACCTTGCGCTTCGACTACCACCACTCCGGCACCGCCGGGGAGGAGCACATCAGCCTGGAAAAGATCCGCCGGGAGGGCGAATGGCCGGGCAGCCGGACGCAATTGCTGGACGACAGCAACCTGGGAAAATACTTCTTCGAAGTGATCGACCCCACCACCCATCGGGTGCTCTACTCCCGGGGTTTTTCCAGCATCTACGGCGAGTGGGAGACCACCGGCGAGGCCCGCCGGGGCGTCTGGAACACCCTCCATGAGTCGATGCGCTTCCCGGAAACCCGGGGCAAGGCCCAACTGGTCTTGAAGAAGCGAGCCGACGACGGCACCTTCCGGGAGATCTTCTCCACCGTCATCGATCCAGAGAGCCGCTTCATCGACCGCTCCCCCTTGAACGCTCCCGGCGCGGTGTGGACCCTGTTCGAGAACGGCTCCCCGGCCACCAAAGTCGATCTGCTGATCCTGGGGGACGGCTACACGGCGGACGAGCGGCAGACCTTCCACGACGACGTGGAGCGGCTGATGGCTGGCCTTTTCGCGGCGGAACCCTTCAAGAGCCGCAAGGGGGATTTCAACGTCCGGGCCATCGACATCGCCGCGGCGGAATCCGGGGTCACCGATCCCCGGGCGGGGGTGTGGGTGGCCTCGCCCCTGGGGCTCGCCTACAACGCCTTCGATTCGGAGCGCTACGTGTTGACCTACGAGAACCGCCGCCTGCGAGAATTCGCGGCGCTGGCCCCGTACGATGCCCTGATTCTGCTCTCCAACACGGAAAAGTACGGTGGCGGCGGCATCTACAACCTGTGGACCACCGCCGCCGCCCACAACTCCCAACAACCCTATCTGGTGGTGCACGAATTCGGCCATTCCTTCGCGGGGTTGGGGGATGAGTACTACTCCTCCCAGGTGGCCTACGAAGACTTCACGCCGCAGGGTGTGGAACCGTGGGAGCCCAACATCACGGCGCTCCTGGATGCGGAGAACCTCAAATGGAAGGATCTGGTGGCGGAGAGCACCCCGCTGCCCACCCCCTGGGACCAGGACGCCTACGACGCGGCGGTGCTGGCCTACCAGAAGAAGCGCCAGGAGATGCGCGCCGCGGGTGCTTCGGAGGAGGCCATGACCGCCCTCTTCGCGGAGGTCAAGGCCAGCACCCAGCCGATGCTCGAAGGGGAGGCACACTTCGGCCAGGTCGGCGCCTTCGAGGGCGCGGGCTACGAGGCCAAGGGGCTCTACCGTCCGGCGGTGGACTGCATCATGTTCACCCGCAACCCGGACGATTTCTGTCCGGTCTGCGCCCGGGGGATTGAACGGGTGATCGAGTTGTATTCGCGGTGAAGGACGCGCTGCGGCGCGGGGTGCATTTTAGCGAAGCAACCTGACCGGCGGCCTGGTGGAATTCTGGTCCGCCGACTGAGCCATCTGGCGATCGAAGCTCGCGAATTGCTCGGCAGTGGCACTGGACGCGAGGTGCAGGGCGTCTGCGAAGTCCATCCCGGAGGCATACCACCGGATAGCACGCAGCACGTTCCAATGGTCCTCGACTTCAACCCGGGGGTAGCCGATCAGCAATTTAAGCGCTTCAAGGACTCTCTGCCGATCATACGCATAGGTGTACCGTAAGACCCACTCCAACTCCAGCACCACCGTCTTCGCCACCCAAAGGCGGGGCTCCTCCATGACTTTGCGCACCACCGCAGCCTGATCAGGATCATCCTTGGTGAAGAACCGAACAAGGATGTTGGTGTCCAGCGCGATCACGAATGCTCCCGAGCCCCTCGCGCGATTCCGGCTTCCATATCCGCCAGGCTCTTGGTTGGGCCCTCGTATTTCAGGCACCCCTCCAATTCATCCAACGTGGATTCTCGAATCCCCAGCAAAGGACGCAGAATCACCGCATCGCCCTGCTCCTCGATCTCAAAATTCATTCCAGGACTCCAGCCATGTCGATCCCTGATTTCCTTGGGCAAGATCAACTGGCCCTTGGTTGAAAGCTTGGTAACCATGTGACCCCCTGAAGTAAGACTTCGGTAAGACTATCACGCCATCGGATCTTTCTCTACGCCGTCTTCACTCCCACTTCGCCGGGGCCTGGGTGCGCTGGACGGTGGGGCCGAAGAAGAGGGCGTTCAGGAAGAGTTTCTGGGTGCCGTGCCAGTAGCCCCGGAAGGAGGGGTTTTCGGCGAATTGCACCACCGTGCCCCGACCCACCCGCCGGGCGATCACCGCCGCCTTGCCCTCCAGCTTGGCCAACTTCTCCGGGGAAATGTAGCCGGAGAGGAGCGGGGTCTCGCTGTACAGGACGACATTTTCGTAGGGGTTCTCGCTGGCCTCCAGGAAGACCGTATTGTTGCGGAAGAGGGCGATAGGGTCCCGGGGAAAGCCGAAGGCCACGGGATGGGTTCGATCCAACACTCCTTGTAGGATCACGCCGCTCACCAGCTGTTTGGCCCGTTCCTGCTCGTAGTCGGCATAGCGCGGGCGCGGCGCCTCCGGGGCCTCCTCGGCGGCTTTCCCCGTGGATTCTTCCGCCTCCGTTTTGGCCGGTGGGACGGCGGCGGGTTTCGCGCCCTCCTCCTCCGGCTTCTTGGGCGGCGCCAGGAGCGTCGCGCCCACCCACTGGGCCGACCGCTGGACCGCGATCAAGGTGCCACCCTCTTCGATCCAGCTTTTCAGCTTCCCCTGCACCTTCTCGTCCCACGCCTTGAGATCCCCATCCACCAGGACCAGATGGGTATAGCGATGAAGGTCCGCAGCGCCCGGACTGGATCCGAGGCGGTCCGCCTCCACCAGAGAGACGGGAATGCCCATCCGGTAATCCAGCAGATGCCACAGTTCCCCCACGGCGTAGCTCGCCATCCCCTGCCCCGAGACCAGGGCGATGGTCGGGGTTTTGAGGGGGCGGACCCGGGGGCTGCCGAGATCGACCCCCTCCGGAGTCAAGCCCGTGGAGGCGGCGTAGACATCGATGCCATCCTCGCGGCTGATCACCTCCAACACGCCTTGCAGCACTTCCCCGGAGACTGCCTCCCTGGCCCCCGCAGGCACGAAGATCGTGCCCTCCCGAAAGGCCCGCTGGCCGCGATCCGTCAGCGCCTCAAAAGGCACCGTGGCGACATAGGGCCGGGCTCCGGCGGCTTGCAGACGGTGGAGGGCCCGGGGAGCGTAGAAACCATCCCAATCGAAGAGGTAGCCGTAGACCACCGCGCCACCGGGGAGCCGACCGGCAGGGAGGGCGAGATCCTCCGCCTTCACCAACTCCCCCAGCAGCTGCGGTGAGAAGCCCCGGCGCCCGGTCTCGCCACGAATCTCTCCATGGACCGCACCGTAGGCCTGGAAAAAACCCCAGGCGGAAACATCGTAGAAGGTGGAGTCTTCAAACTCCGTGCGGGATTCGAAGAGCGCCCGGACCAGCCGGTACTGGGGTTGCGCCAGGGGCACGACGTAGCTCACCCCGGGCTCGAAACGCTCCCCCCCCACCTCCACCGCCTGGGCCAGGGCGTGGACCTGGATACGGTGACGCAGGATCACATCCAGCAGCAACCGCGCCCGGGCCGGATCGTTGGGGAAGGTGAAGACATAGGCCCCCGGGCTGTCCGAGGCCGCCTGCGCCGCCGCTTCCATGCCGGAGCGGGCCAGCGCCGCCTGATGGCGCAGCAGTTCCCCCTTCAACTCCCGCGCTGCCTGGAGCATCGAATGGGAGGCGAAGACGTGGTTCTGGATGGCGAAGGGGAAGGAGAGCGGGCCGTTGGCCGACTCTTGCACATGGCCCCGGGCGCTGGCCTGCTCGAAGAGGATGCCGATGGTGCCCTGGAGGTCCGGATAGGTAGAACCCTTGCCGGGATAGAAATCGTCGAAGCTCTCCTCCGTGTAGTAGAGACGCCCCGCGCGGTTCAAGGCGGCGGCGTGGAATTGGGCCACCTTACGGGTCAGATCCAGCGTCGCCGGGGGAATCAGAGGGTTCTGGCGACTGGGGATCCCCGGCTGGAAGAAGAAGGTCGAATCGGTGCCCATCTCGTGGTAATCCCCCAGCAGGTTGGGGCGCCAGCGGTGGAAGGACTCGATGCGCGCCCGGGACTCCGGGTGTTGCAGCAGGAGCCAGTCGCGGTTGAGGTCGAACCAGTAGTGATTGGTGCGCCCCCGAGGCCACGGCTCGCGGTGCTCCCGGTGCTCCGGATCGGCCACGGCGACCTCGCCGCGATGGGTGTTCACCCAGTGGGCGAAGCGGCCCAGTCCATCGGGATTCAAGCTAGGGTCCAGAAGGACCACGACCTCGTCCAACAGCGCCTCCGCCTCCGCGCCCTGGGCCGCCGCCAGAGCGTAGGCCACCGCCAGCGACGCGTTGGAGCCGCTGGCCTCGTTGCCGTGGATCGAATACCCCAGATAGACCACCGCGGGCATCGCCGCCAGGGCGTCGTCCGACGGCAGCGGCGTGGCCGGATCGCTCAACGCCAGATGCGCCGCCCGGATCGCCTCCAGCCGGGTGTGATTGCCCGGCGAGGTGATGGTCAGCAGCAGCAGGGGTCGCCGTTCATGGGTCTGCCCCGTGACCTCCAGGGTGACCCGGTCGGAACTGGCCGCCAGCACCTCCATATAGCGCACCAGCTGGTCCGGGCGCACATGGCGCTCCCCCACCTCGAATCCCAACACGGACGCTGGCGTCGGGATCGCCGGGTCGTATTCCACCCCGGTGGGGAGGTATTGGGAGAGCTGAATCTCTTCCCCATTCGCCGCCAGCGCCGGGCTGAGGCAAAGGGGCAAAAGGAGGAGGGCAAGGGCGGCGAGAGCGCGGGTCCAGGGCATCGACGAACTCCTTCCAAGCGAGAGGGATTCCTTCAGGAAGCGAGGGGGATGGTACCACTGTCGCCGCGGTCACCAGACCGCGTTCTCGAAGTGCTCCAGGATGGTCTGGTCTTGGGTGATCAGCGGGGCTCTGTGGAGCTTCGCCGTGGCGACGATCAGTCGGTCGAAGGGATCGCGGGTCCAGGTCAGCGCCATGGCCTCCGCCACGATCTCCTGGATAGGATCGCTGGCTTCCGTGACGCCATAGGCAGTCGTCAATTCGCTCAATAGGCGATCTGGAGCGTGGTTGATCCTGTGAATCTCATGGAGGTAGGCAAATTCCAGACGCACCAGGGGGGAAATGAAGAGCGCCGCACGCTCTAGTTCCTGTTTCGCCCGCTTACCAAACGCGGCCTCATCCCCCTCCAGCAGGAAGATACAGGCATAGGTGTCGAGGAACACCTTCATGGATTCGGATTCCACTCCCCTTCCCAGGAAGTGTTGACCAGCTCCTCAGCGCTGCAAGTGCGAATTCTACGCTTCGGCAGCCGGTCAAAGTCCAATCGCTTGCCACTCTCCCGCACGATCAACAGAGTCTGGCCATTGCGCACCACCGGCTGGGCAACGCCGGTCGCGAGCACTCGGTCGAGGGCGTTGTAGATATCTTTCCGCAGTTGCGTCGCGGTGATGGGTTCCGCCATGGTGGGCCTCCTTGCTGTACAGCGCTCCAGAGCCCCGTACGCTTGAGAATCATACAACGTACGGTGTTCCCCCGCCAACGATAGCGCCCGACCAAACGGCTGCTCGATCTGCGGATCCAAGGGTCGCAGGCCGCGCTACCGACGATGCCCGGCTTCGATCCGTCGCTGACACTGCGGCAGGCTCTGGGATTGGCGAGTCCCGAAAAGGATCCGACCTGCTGATCGAACTCCGCCGGGTTTGGCGTTTCAAGGGGCGGTGAGGCACCGGAGAACAGGGCGCCTCACCGCCCTTCTTGGGCGGGCTCTAGTAGCAGGTCCAGGTCGTGCCGACGCAGGTGCACTCCACCTTCTTCCAACTGCTCCCGGAGGTATCGATGCAGCCTCGCGACTGGCCCGGGTTCTCGCAATAGTCGCCACAGTGGGGAATCGGCATGATCATGCCGGTCTCACCGAACGTGGCCTCGAACACCGCCACGCTGTAATCATCCGAAGGTGCCGCCGCCTCGGGCGCACCGGCACTGCACAAACACACAATAAGCAACAGTCCAAACAAAGCAGTCTTCTTCACAGGCATCTCCTTTTGTTAGGGAACGGATAGGTTGCGGGGAAATCTATCACGGCTCTTCGGCTCGGGGACGCGCCGCCGGTGAGCTTGCCGCCGCGAGAGGAGAGTCGGCCACCAACGCCTGAAAACGCGGATCGCCTCGCCAGGGATCCCAGACGGGGCTGCTGGCCCAGAAGAAACTGCAGGAGCGCTCTCGATGGGCCTCTTCGAGCCAGTCCAGGGCCTGGTCCTTTTGTCCCGCTCGGGCCGCCTTGAGAGCCTTCCACCCCGTGAAGTCGGAGCCAAACTCCTCGGGTCCGTTCGCCGCCGCCATCGCCACCAGAAACACCTGGACCGCCTGACGCGCCGATGGCGCCGCCGCCACCGCCCTCACCACCGGTTCGCGATCCGGTCGTTGCCGCAGCCACCCCAGCACCCTCTCTCGCGCCTCCTCGTATTCTCCCAGGCCCATGAGGGCATCGAGAAGACACCACTGGAGCATCGCGCACTCGGGACACATCTGGTCCATGGCACGACGGCAGATGGCCGCCGCCTCGTGGTTCTGACGGCTCATGAGATACGTCGCCCCCGCGTGATAGTGGCCCAGGCCGGAGATCGGATCGAGTTCCAGGGCTCGCTCCGCTTCCTGGATCGCGGCGTCCGACCGACCCAGAATGGCGAGAAAAAACCCGTAGGCACTGTGGACCTTCGACTGACCACCGGCAAGTTCCAGCGCTCGCTGAAAATGCTCCTCGGCGCGTTGGGGGTCCCATTCCTGAAGAAAGGCGATCGTCCCTCGCAACACGTGAGCCTGTCCGGAAAGGGGGTCCAGTTCAAGGGCCCGTTCGCTCAAGGCCCGCGCCTCCTCCCGCACCCGTCGGTCATCGCAAGGGAGGCCCCACGTGGCCTGCGCCAGACCGAGCCAGGCCGGGGCGTGCCGCGGTGCCAGTTCCGTGACCCGGCGAAAGAGTTGTCGAGCCGTTTCGAGATCCTCCGCGGTGCCCGAACTCAGCCGGAAACGCGCCTCCACAAACGCCGCCCAGGCCTCTGGATTCGCCAGCCCCTCCGTCATCCTCGGAGCTTGCAGCGGCACCTCAAGGGCGTGTTCCGAAAGAGCCCGAGCGATCTCCGTCGCGACCACCAACGCGCCGGAGCCCACCCGGTCCTGATCGAAGGCAAAGCGCTTGCCCCACACGACCGACTCATTCCCTCCACGGATCAGGCGCACCAGCAGAATCGTGCCCTGGGGATCTGCCCGAACGCTCCCCTCGACCAGATAGGTGGCGCCCAATTCCTCAGCCACCCTTTGGAGTTGCCGGGGGTGATGGGAGTAGCGCTGCATGGAGGCGCGGGACAGGACCGTCAATCGCCCGGTGTCGAGGCTCGCGAGAGCGGTGATGATCTCTTCGGAAAACAGTGCGGACAGAGGCTCACCCTCTGGATCCCCAAGGGTTTCCAGGGGCAGGACCGCCAGGCGCAGGGGGTGATCCGGCGCGACCCGTGGGCGCCCCGTCCACCGGGCCACGAAACCAGCCCCAACCAGGACGAGGGCCACCAGCAAGACGCCGAGCCAGGCCCGCCGGGTCCTTCCCGGCGGCGGCAGGACCACCGCCGGATCCTCCGCCGGGCCGATCTCCACTGGGGCCATGAAACGATAGCCCTGCCGGGGCACGGTCTCGATGAACTCGGGACGTTCCGCCGAGTCTTGGAGTGCCTTGCGGATCTGCCGGACGGCATTGTTCAGCCCCTGAGCGGCATCGACATGACGATCCCCCCAGAGATGTTGTTGAAGTTCCTCCCGAGAAACGATGCGCAGCGGATTCTGGACCAGATGGGCGAGAACTTTTTTCGGCTGAAGCTGCAGATCCACGCTCTGCCCAGCGCGACGCAATTCGAGACTCTTCAGATCCAGCGCGAACCCTCCGAAGCGCGCGCAGGTCGGTGGTCGGGGTTCCTTCACGGCGTCATGCTAGAGCTGTCCCGCGATTGGAGTCAACGAATGGATGTAATGGCTATAATTTCTTAAAACACAGGGAAAAATAACCCCTTTTTTCCTAGGTGTTTAGCTTGAGGGGTGTTGGAACAGGGCGAAAACAGCGGCAATCCATCGATTTCTTTACCACCCTCCGACCAGACTCGGGTTGCCCAGCGTCGCCCCCTCGGGGCCACGGCTCACAAGGGGGATCGCCGGGTGTGCAAGGGCTTGTCCCACCTCACGAGGCCAGCTCGCACAACTCACGACTCACTGGAGGTTTCCAACCATGAAAACGCTGCAACGGCCCCCTTGGATTCTGTCGCTCGTCCTCGCCCTATTCGCCCTGTCGAGCCTGGCGCTGGCCCAGGCGCAGGGTGTCGAACCCTCCCCCCCGGCGGCGGAAGCGACGCCGGTCGTGGATTCGGCGGCCCTCGAAACCACGCCGCCGGCCCAGCCTCTCGCCTGGGGCGGCTATACCTGCGAGGCCCTGGGTACCACCGACATCAGTTGGGGCATGGGGTCCGACTGCACGGCGGCAGCGGCGGACTTGCAATTCAACCTGAAGGTCCTGGGTGCCAATGAGTGCGCGGATCGGGAGCTCCTCCCCTGCGGGATCACCAACACCGTCATCGTCACCGCCTGTCACCTGTACCAGGGCTCGTACCGCACCGACGGCTACGCCACCTTCAAGTGCCGCATCTACGACTGAGTCATCCATCCTGAACACTAACCGGAGGTCAAACATCATGAAGAAATTGCAACAGGTCACCTTCCGTCTGGCGCTGGTCCTGGCGCTGGTCGCGGGTTTGAGTCTGATGGTTTTCCAGGCCCTGGCGGAAGACGCGCAAGCCCCTGCGGAGGCACCGGCGGCGCCGATCCTGGATCCGACGAACCTCGACACCGTGCCACCGGCCCAGCCGATGGCCCTGGTTCCCTCGACTTGCGAACCCATGGGCACCACAGCCACGGAGTGGGGCATGGGGTCGGACTGCACCGCCGCGGCGGGCAATCTGAACATCAACCTGCTGATCGATGGCAGGAACAAATGCGCCGATCTGGGCTATCTGCCCTGCGGCATCACCAACACGGTGATCGTCACCGCGTGCCACCTCTACCAGGGTTCGTATCGCACCGACGGTTACGCCACCTTCAAGTGTCGCATCCCTCTCTGAGTCTTCCTGCGCCTCCTCTCCCTTTGGGGGGAGGAGGCTTCTTAGCTCTCGGCGGGCGCCACGGAAACCCCGTAGACGGCCTCCGTGGTGGTCCGGATGTAGGCCAGGAAGTCGTCCGCTGCCAGGAGCTTGCCGGTGGCTTTCACCAGGAGATCGGAAGCCTCGTAGCGGCTGCCGTGCTGGTGGATATGGCGCCGCAGCCAGTCCAGCAGAGGCTTCAATTCCCCCCGCGCGAACGCCTCGTCCTGATCCCCCAGATCCCGCTCCGCGGCGGCCATCAGTTGCGAGGCGGCGAGGGTGCCCAGGGTGTAGGTGGGAAAGTACCCGAAGGCCCCCATGGACCAATGGATGTCCTGCAAGACTCCATCGGCGGCGGTTTCCGCCGTGATCCCCAACAGGTCACCGTAGGCAGCATCCCACGCGGTCGGCAGGTCCGCCACCTCCAGATCCCCCGCAAACAGGGCGCGCTCCAGATCGAAGCGAATCGCCACGTGGAGGTTGTAGGTGGCCTCGTCCGCCTCCACCCGCACCAGGCTCGGACGCACCGTGTGGAGGGCTGGCCAGAGGGTATCGACGGTCGCGCCCTGGGTGCTGGGGATCATCTCCTGCATCTGGGGGAGCGCCCAATGCCAGAAGGGGCGGCTGCGAGCCACCAGATTTTCCCACAGCCGCGACTGGCTCTCGTGGATTCCCAGGGAGACCGCCCCCCCCGCGGGCGTCCGGTGCCCGCTCGCCGGGAGACCCTGCTCATAGAGCCCGTGGCCGGTCTCATGGAGGATACCGAACAGGGCGGGGCGGAGGTCATCCTCCTGGTAGCGCCAGGTGAGCCGCACATCCCGCGGGTTGAAGCCGGTGCAGAAGGGGTGGGTTGAGAGATCCATCCGCCCGGCGGCAAAGTCGAAGCCGAACGCCTCCGCCATGCGGCGACCGAAGGCTTCCTGCTGGGCGGCGGGAAAGGCCCCCTGCGCGGCGCTCTCATCCACCGTCACGCCGCTCTCCACCACGCCTTGCACCAGGGGACTCAGGGCGGCCTTCAGCGACTCGAAGAGGGGTACCAGCGCCGCCGTCGTCGCTCCCGGCTCGTACTCGTCCAACAAGGCATCGTAGAGGGCGCCATCACCGGGACTCGAATCGCCAGTCACCGCCCGGGCTTCCTGCCGCTTCAGGTGCAGCAGGCGCTCCAGGTACGGTTGGAAATGGCTGAAGTCGGCGGCCTTGCGGGCCTGTTGCCAGGCAGCCAGGGCCTGACTCTGGGTCTCCGCCAGTTCCCGGGTCAGGGAGCCCGGCACCTTGACGGCGCGATCGACGACGCGCCGGGCGCAGCGCACCTGCGCTGCCAGGACACTGCCGGGCTCCGCCGCCTCGGCACAGGCTTCGAGCACCTCGCGGAGCGCCGGGGCGGTCAACTTCTCGTGCCGCGTCCCGGCCAGGGTCGCCAGGATCTTGCCCCGGCCTTCGACCCCCGCCGAGGGCATGAAGGTCTCCTGATCCCAACCCAGGATCTCACTGGCGGTGTCGAGGTCCTGGACCTCTCCCCACAGGGCGTAGAGTTGCTCTTCAACGCTGGCCAACGATGGCCTCCTCTTCCGGTTGCCGCGCTCCCGGGGCCGGAGCATAGGCCAATTCAACGTAATCCCGCACCATGCGGTGGGCGGAAAACTGTGGCGCCACGGTGGCGATGGCCCGCTTCATGTGTTCGATCCAGCGCCGGGGAAGCCCATCCTCTCGCTCCCGGTAGAGGGGGATGACCGCCTCCTCCAGGGTGCGATAGAAGGAAGCGGCGTCATCCCGGTCCTGCTCCGCTTCATTGTCGAAACGCTGCGCCTCGCCGATGGCCCAGCCGTTCTCTCCGTCGAAGCCCTCCGGCCACCAACCATCCAGCACACTGAAGTTGAGGGCGCCATTGAGGGAAGCCTTCTGACCGCTGGTGCCGCTCGCCTCCAGGGGGCGACGGGGCGTATTGAGCCAGACATCCACGCCCTGGACCAGCATCGCCCCGACCCGCATGTCGTAATCTTCGAGGAAGAAAACCCGCCCCTTCAGCTCCGGGGATTGGCTGAGCTGGAAGATGTTCTGGATCAATTCCTGGCCGGGACGATCCGCCGGATGGGCCTTGCCCGCGAAGAGGATCTGCACCGGTCCGTCTCGCAACGCCCGCTGCAAACGCTCCAGGTCCGTGAAGATGAGGTTGGCGCGCTTGTAGGTGGCGAAACGGCGGGCGAAACCCAGGGTCAGCACCTCCGGATCGAACATGGCCTCCACCTCCCGCAGGGCGCTGGGAGGCTGGCCGTGGCGCGCCAGCTGCTCCCGCAGCCGCCCGCGGCAGAACCGACCGAGGCGCGCCTTCTGGGCCTGGTGGGCCTTCCAGACTTCCCCGTCCGGGACGTCCTCCAAAACCCTCCAGGCCGCTGGTTCCAGAAGCTTGTCCTGCCAGTCGCGGCCCAGGTGGCGTTCCAACAAGCGGCGCATGTCCAGCCCCAGCCAGGTGGCGGAATGGACCCCGTTGGTGATCCCCCGGATGTGCCGCGGCGGCCCCGGTTCACCGGATCCGTCCAATCCCTCCGCCAGAAGAGGTTGCCACATGCGCTCCAGGACCTCGGCGTTGAGCTGGCTGACCCCGTTGACCGGGCCACTGGTGCGCAGCGCCAGAGCGGTGAGGTTGAGCGGCTGGGCTTCGCCGGTCCCACCGGAATTCCCCAGGGCCATCAGCCGCTCCACCGGGCAGTCGAGGCGGGTGCCCCAAGGCTCCAGGTAGCGCACCGCCAGCGCTCGGTCGAACTGTTCATTGCCGGCGGGCACGGGGGTGTGGGTGGTGAAAGCCGTGGTGGCTCGCAGCGCCGCCAGGGCCTCGTCCAG
>Ga0055474_10000104_pt1 | contig 17759 bp, 19 predicted proteins | sample Muzzi_PWA_D1_FD_57680 | JGI IMG/M metagenome (GOLD analysis project Ga0055474, IMG submission 57680) | Wetland microbial communities from San Francisco Bay, California, USA, that impact long-term carbon sequestration - Muzzi_PWA_D1 | ecosystem: Environmental > Aquatic > Marine > Wetlands ... | reverse complement strand
GCCCAGATAACCGCCAGTGTTCACATCTATCGTGATCATGGCCTCTGTCTGCTCGATCAGCACATGTCCGCCATTCTTCAGATTGACTTTTTTATCGAGAGCCCGGGTGATCTCATCGTCCACACCGTAGCGCTGAAACAGCGGTCTCGGCTCCCGATAGCAGACCAGTCGTTCGGCAAACGCCGGTATGAACTCGCTGACAAATTCATGCACGCGGCGGAAGGTATCTTCGTGATCTATCAGAATACGCTCGGTTTCGGGACCGACCAGGTCCCGCACCATACGGATGTGCAGGGGCAGCTCCTGATAGACCCGGGCCGGTACACCACTGGCACGCTGTTTCTCGCGCAGCCGGTCCCAGATCCGGGTCAGCACCTGGATATCCAGCTCCACCGCATCCCGGGATACACCTTCCGCGGCGGTGCGGGCAATGAAGCCCATGGCAACGTTGTGCGCCTGCCGTACCTCGTCAATCAACAGCCGCAGCCGCTCACGTTCCGGCTCTTCGTCAACCCTCTGTGATATGCCGATGTGGTCGTTGAACGGCATCAACACCATGTAGCGCGAAGCAATAGCCAGCTGTGTGGTCAGGCGCGCGCCTTTGCCTGATATCGGGTCCTTGGCAATCTGCACCATGACCGTCTGCCCTTCATGCAGCAGATCACGGATATCAGGCGCGGCGTCATCGTTTACATCACCGGATTCAGCTTTAATCAGCCTGGGGCCGCTGATATCGCGCACATGCAGAAAGCCCGGCCGTTCCAGACCGACATCAACAAAGGCCGCCTGCATACCGGGAATGATTCGGGCAACCCGCCCCAGATAGACGTTACCGGTCAGACTGTAGCCGTCAGCCCGTGCCAGGTGGACTTCCTGCACGGCTCCGGTCCGCAGCAGCGCGACACGAGTTTCAAACTCGCTGACTGCAATCAGTATCTCTTCAGCCATCGTTACGACAGCACCAGGTATCTACCCCGAATCGCTTCAGAAGCCGCTCCGTCTCTGTCAGCGGCAGGCCGACCACAGCGCTGTAACTACCTTCAATTTTGCTGGCAAATATACTCCCAATCCCCTGAATACCATAACCGCCCGCCTTATCCTGCGGTTCGCCGGTGCGCCAGTAGGCCCGGGCTTCGTCCTCGTCGATGGCGCGAAAGCAAACCCGCGTCGTGACGAGTTCGACCGCGGTCGTATCGCCATCGGTCACCGCCACCGCCGTGCACACCTGATGCCAGCCATCGGCGAGCAGTCCAAGCATCGCGACTGCATTCGCTTCATCCGTCGGTTTACCCAGGATATTGTCGTCTTTTACCACAACAGTATCAGCGCTGATGGTGATGCAGCCAGGGGCAGCCACCGCCGCGGACTTTTCGAGTGCCATCCGCTGAACATAGGCCGATGGTGTTTCTCCAGACACAACGGTTTCGTCGATGCCGGCTGAGCGTACCGCAAAGGGTATTCCGATCTGGCGCAGCAGTTCTGCGCGACGAGGTGAAGCCGAAGCCAGGACTATCCGGGGACGATCATGCCTGGAGACAGATTCGCTGCCCGCTGAGCTCATTCAACCCGCGCCTGCGCCCGCAGCCTGTCCAGCAGCACGAACAGAAACGGCCACATCAACATGCTGGTGAACGCAGGCAACAGCACCACCCAGCTCCAGCCACTGCTGTAGATGATGTCCTGCACCAGCAGACGCGCGCAGGCGGCACCCAGCACCAGAATGAAGACAACACCACACTGCTGCGCTATCGAGTACATGCGCAGCCTTTCATAGAAACGCCAGGCGATGTAGGTAATTGCAGCCAGCAGCAGACCATTCAAACCCAGCGGGTCAGCCTGCAGTACGTCCAGCAGAAAACCGATCAGCCAGGCAGTTACCAGTCCGAGCCGGTGCGGCAACGACAGTACCCAGAAAAAGATGACCATGGCTACCCAGTCGGGACGCAGCCAGCCAAGCCATTGCGGCCAGGTTTCCGGCAGATGCAGCACCGCGAGCACCAGCGCTGCCAGCACGGTCACCAGAATCAACCAGCCGCCATTGGTCGGATTCAAGCTCCATCCTCCTGCGCTTGTGCACCGGCTGCATCTGACTCATCCACACCGGTATCAAACCCGTCGTCTGAGCCGTCTATCGCGCCGGAGTCCGGTACCGGCTGATCCAGCAGCACCAGCACGTGCCGTGAACGGTCCAGATGAGCTGTCGGACGTACGCTGATACTGGCGTAAGCACTGGTGTCCGCCACTTCCACGGACGCCACATAACCCACCGGGTAGCCCACCGGGAAACGACCTGCCAGACCGGAGGTTTCAATCAGATCCCCCGGCCGGATATCCGCTGTCACCGGTACGTTTTCCAGCTCCAGTTCATCGCGGCGACCGGTCCCGCCGGCAACGCTGCGTACGCCGTTGCGATTGACCTGAACCGGCAGTGCGTGACTTGCATCCGTGATCAACAGAACCCTGGCGGTGAACTGGCTGACCTCGACAACCTGGCCGAACAGGCCCTGGGCATCTATCACTGCCTGACCAACGAGCACACCGGCATCGCTGCCTTTGTCGATGATCACCTGGTGGGTATTCGGATTCGGTACCACGCCGATCAGCTCGGCAATCAGAACTTCGGTGGGCAATCGGGCACGGCTGCCCAGGAGTTCCCTGAGCCGTTCGTTTTCTTTTTTCATCGCCAGGAACTGCTGCGAAATCTGCGACAGTTCCAGTACCCGTCGTTCGAGCTGAGCGTTGGTGTCACGCAGACTTTCCCGGCTCGCTACCACTTCGCCGACGGTATCTCCCAGCAGGTAAGGCGTTTCGGCGACCACCACAAGCGGGCTCACCAGTGTGCCGATGGCCCCGCGGACGCTTTCCAGCAGTCGGGTGGAGGTATCTAGAGTCACCAGAATCAGAGAGACCAGGGCAAGCCCTGTCAGCAAATAGCCGGCGCCGGATTCACGGACAAATAGCGCTTTTATCTGCAAGCTCCCCTGTCAGAGATCATTCCGTGGAGAGTAGGTCAGCGTTCCCTGCTTTATCCATGAGTTCGAGGGCTTTACCGCCACCGCGTGCAACGCAGGTCAGCGGATCTTCGGCAATGATCACCGGCAGACCGGTTTCCTCCGCCAGCAGCACATCGAGATCACGCAGCAGCGCACCACCGCCGGTGAGTACCAGACCGGTCTCGGCGATATCCGATGCCAGCTCCGGCGGACACTGCTCGAGCGCACTTTTCACTGCCTGCACGATCATCGACAACGGCTCCTGCAGTGCTTCGAGAATTTCGTTGCTGTTGAGAGTGAAACTGCGCGGTACACCTTCCGCCAGGTTGCGCCCCCGCACGTCAATCTCGCGGACTTCCTTCTGTGGATATGCCGCACCAATCTCCTGTTTGATCCGTTCTGCTGTGGCCTCACCAATGAGGCTGCCCTGAGTACGGCGGACGTAGGCAACGATGGCTTCGTCGAATCGATCGCCGCCGACCCGAACCGTATCCGAGTAGACCACGCCATTCAGCGAAATGATGGCGATTTCAGTAGTTCCGCCGCCGATATCCACCACCATTGTACCAACGGCTTCCTGTACCGGCAGTCCGGCGCCGATCGCTGCCGCCATCGGTTCTTCGATCAGGCGCACGTCACGGGCGCCGGCAGACAGTGCGCTTTCCCTTATAGCACGGCGCTCGACTTCTGTGGACTTGCAGGGGACACACACAAGCACACGCGGCGACGGCCGGATGAACGAGTTTTCATGCACCTTGGCGATGAAATATTTGAGCATTTTTTCGGTAACCAGAAAGTCGGCAATGACGCCGTCTTTCAGCGGTCTGATGGCTGTAATGTTCCCCGGGGTCCGGCCCAGCATGCGTTTCGCATCCAGACCCACGGCGGCGACCGTCTTCTGATTACCCTGAACCCGGATGGCAACCACAGACGGTTCGTTCAGTACGATGCCCTGGTCGCGGACATAAATCAGCGTGTTCGCTGTACCTAAGTCTATGGAGAGGTCCCTGGAGAACAGGCCACGAATATTTTTGAACATTTTTTTCAGGGACTCAGAAGAACGTGTTAAGTGGCGGGAGTATAGAACGCCCGGGGCGGCGCTACTCTAACAATTTGCCCGCAGGCTTGAAACAGCCTGAAATAGCACTGACTGGAACTTTCATTTAGGCTTGCCGGCGATTTTCCCTGACAATCGAACATCGTGAGCGACATCAACATCCAACATCTGGCAAACCTCGCCCAGCTGGCACTGAGTCCCGCCGAGGTGGAAACCGTAACCGCGGATCTGAACCGCATCATCGCGATGGTGGATCAGATGCAGGCCATGGACACCAGCGGGGTGGCCCCACTGGCCCATCCGCTGGATGCCCGCCAGCGATTAAGGCCGGACGAGATCACCGAAGTCATCGACCGTGAGCTTTATCAGGCAGGTGCCCCGTCGACGGAAGACGGGCTCTATCTGGTGCCGAGAGTGGTGGAATAGCCACATCTGACGAGCGCGCGTTAAAAACCGCGTCAACAGCGAGATACATCATGGATTCCAACGCAAGCCTCAGCGAACTCATCAGAGGTCTGCAGGCAGCAGAATTCTCCAGCGTTGAGCTGACCCGCGACTATCTGCAGCGGATCAGCCGCGCCAACGGCGATCTGAACGCGTTCATCACTGTCTGTGAAGAATCCGCTCTGGCACAGGCAGAGCGGGCTGATCAAAAGCGCGCGGCGGGTGCTGGAACGGCGCTGTGCGGCATACCCATGGCTTATAAAGACATTTTCTGCACGAAGGGGGAGAAAACCACCTGCGGTTCGAAAATGCTGGCTGATTTCGTCGCTCCCTACGACGCCACCGCGGTGGCTCACCTGAAAAGCGCCGGCGTCGTCATGCTCGGTAAAACCAACATGGACGAGTTCGCGATGGGCTCATCCAACGAAAACAGCTTTTTCGGCGCTGTGGCCAATCCCTGGGATCATGACCGGGTGGCCGGGGGATCCTCCGGTGGTTCAGCCTGCGCCGTCACAGCTGGACTTGCAGCAGCGACGCTTGGCACCGACACCGGCGGTTCAATCCGGCAACCGGCAGCTTTCTGCGGCGTCTCCGGGTTGAAACCAACCTACGGCCGGATCTCCCGTTACGGCATGGTGGCCTTTGCATCGAGCCTGGATCAGGCCGGCATTTTCGCCGCCAGCGCCGCCGATATCGCGCGGGTGCTGCCTTTCATCGCCGGCGTGGATCCGAAAGATTCGACCAGCAGTGACCATGAAGACGGCTGGCTGAACCTGCATCGGGACCAGGCGCTGCAACCGGCCGGCAGCGGCCGCATCGGTCTGCCACGGGAATACTTCCGCGATCTTGGCGTTACTGACGCCACACTGCAGGCCACCTGCAGAACCCTGGAGGCAGCCGGTTTCACGCTGAGAGATGTCAGTCTGCCCCACGTCGATGCGGCAATTCCCTGCTACTACATCATCGCCGGCGCCGAGGCGAGCACCAATCTGTCGCGCTACGACGGTGTGCGCTATGGTTATCGCTGTGAAAACCCGCAGTCGCTGGAGGATCTGTATCGCCGCTCCCGCAGCGAAGGGTTCGGCACTGAGGTCAAGCGCCGCATTCTGACCGGCACCTACGCGCTTTCAGTCGGCTATTACGATGCCTACTATCTGAAGGCACAGAAGATACGCCGCCTGATCCAGCAGGATTTTCTCACTGCGTTCAACGACGTCGATCTGATCCTGGCGCCAACGACTCCGGATGTCGCGTTCAGGCGGGGGGATCTGTTGGACGATCCGGTGGCGATGTATCAGCAGGATATCTACACCATACCAGCCAGTCTCGCCGGGCTACCGGCAATTTCGATTCCTGCCGGTGAACATCAGGGATTACCGCTGGGTGTGCAGCTGATCGGTCCGCATTTTGCGGAATCAACGCTGCTCGAGACAGCAGCCGCTTTCCAGCGTGAAACCGACTGGCACAGGCGGCGGCCGGGAGGGACAGACTGATGCAGTGGGAGAGTGTGATCGGGCTGGAAATTCATGTCCAGCTGGCAACAAAAAGCAAAATCTTCTCCGGTGCGCCAACCGCGTTCGGCGCCGAGCCCAACCGCCAGGCCTGCCCGATCGATCTCGGGCTGCCCGGCGTGCTGCCGGTGCTCAATGAAGAAGCTGTCAGGATGGCGGTGAAATTCGGTCTCGCGATCGGTGCCGAGATTCATCCCTACTCGGTATTCGACCGCAAGAACTATTTCTATCCGGACCTGCCGAAAGGTTATCAGATCAGCCAGTTTGCACAGCCCATCGTTGGCCGCGGTTCGCTGCAGGTACATGTGGCAGGCGAACCTTCACTGACTGTCGGCATCACCCGTGCTCATCTCGAAGAAGATGCAGGAAAATCCATTCACGACGCCTATGCCGGACTAACCGGTATCGACCTCAACCGCACCGGGACTCCGCTGCTCGAAGTCGTCTCCGAACCTGATCTGCGCACGCCAGCCCAGGCAGCCGCCTACTTCCGCCAGCTGCACAGTCTGGTGCGTTATCTGAAAATCTGCGACGGCAATCTGGCCGAGGGCAGCATGCGCTGCGATGCCAACATATCCATCCGGCCGGCCGGCGACACCGAGCTTGGCGTGCGGGCCGAAATCAAGAATATCAATTCGTTCCGCTTCGTTGAGCTCGCGCTCACTTATGAGATCGAACGCCAGATCGAGCTAGTGGAAAGCGGCGGCCAGGTCGACCGCGATACCCGGCTGTACGACGCCGAGCGCAACGAAACGCGCTCCATGCGCAGCAAAGAGTTGTCGAATGATTACCGTTACTTCCCGGACCCGGATCTGCTGCCGGTGCAGATCGATGGCGCCTTCATCAGCGCTGTGGCTGACGAGCTGCCGGAGCTGCCTGAAGCCAGGTACGCGCGCTACGTCGAGACTATGGCGTTGAGTGAATACGACGCCGCCTGGCTGACGCAGGACCCCGACACCGCCGAATACTTCGAAGCCGCGGCGGAGCTTGCCGGTAATGCCAAGACGGCGGCCAACTGGGTCATGGGTGAGCTGTCTGCTGCTCTGAACAGAGCGGAACTCGGGATTGCCGATTGCCCCCTGCCGGCTGCATCCCTGGGTAAGCTGCTGCAGCGGATTGAGGACGGCACCGTGTCAGGAAAGATTGCCAAAAGTCTGTTTGAAACCCTCTGGCAATCCGGCGGTGATGTGGACGCCATCATCGAATCCGAAGGCCTGCGGCAGGTGACGGACACCAGCACCATTGCGCCGATCATCGACGAGATTCTCGCCGCCAATCCGGACCAGGTCGCCCAGTACAAAGCCGGTAAAGAAAAGGTGTTCGGTTTCTTCGTCGGCCAGGTCATGAAAGCGTCGAAGGGTAAAGCCAATCCGCAGCAGGTCAACGAACTGCTGAAAGCCCGTCTGGCGGACTGATACCGCCGGCCGCATACCGGCTGGATGTCAAACTGGCGTTTGTCACCTTGAACCTTCCTGGCCTGGCTCACTGCGCTTGATTGTCCGACAGCCGGAAAGCCCTGGAGGGGATTCTGCGCTTGCCAACAACCGTCAAATTACTCAACATTAACCAAAGGCACGTTCGGGGGAACTCCAGGGAGGAAGACTGTGCGAATTGTCATCTCACTGATTCTGTTGCTGCTGCAGGCAGGTAATGTCCACGCTGCCGACGAGGCCATGCCGGTAATCTGCGAAGACGGCGATAAACACCTGTTCAGGCTGCAGGAAACTAATCCTGGCACTCCGGGCGCGTTCGACAGCACGGACGTCCGGCTCGGACCGTCCAAAGCTGTCTGGCTGACCCTGCCGGAGCGGGCCAGGCTGGCTGATGCCCAGACGGTACCGATTCCGACGTCGTCACTGGATGCCAATCGCGTTCGGGTACTGCTTGAATATCCGGGCGGGCGCTCTGAGTTTGCCAACGTCAGTGTCAGCGATTCGGAAACCAGCGATGCCATCGCCAGCACACTGATACGCGCAGTCATCGAATCACGCAGCTACGCAGTGCCGGCCAACTGCCGCGTTCTTGCTCCTGCGGAACGCTCTGACTATGCGCTTGCGCTGCTGAACAATGCCGGTTGCCTGCTGCCTGACGAGATCCACGACCGGCTGGACAAGATCGTCGGAGCCGGTGGCGTCATGATGCAGAACTGCGGCTGGCAGACAGATCCCAGACTGGCAGCGCATCTGTTGCAGAAGTCCGCTGACCTCGGCTCCCGCCAGGCCGGCTGGATCCTCTCGCAGCTGTATCTCGGCAATGTCGACAGCAAACTCAGCAACCACCAGGAGGCGCTGGTCCAGCTCAGCCGCACCTCGGGGCTGGGGCACGCCAGCGCAGAGTTGATGACCGGCATCATGCGCTGGCGCGGTGACGGGCTGAAACCTACCCCGGCAGCCGCATTTACCACACTGCTGCCGCTTGCGCGCCAGGGTTCGCGGGAAGCCCAGGGTATTATCGGCACTATGTATCTGACGGGTCAGGGCGTACCGGCTAACCGCATTCAGGCATATGCCTGGTGTCATCTGGCTGCCGGTGCAGCACCGCTGATGTATTCAGATCCGCTGTCCTGCGAGGCTGCGGCGAAAGACGAGCTTTCGTTTGCCGAAATACTGGATGCGCGTGATCTTGCCGTCGAGATTCACAACGGCCAGTACTGACATCCGACAGAAAACGGGCTGAGTCGGGTCCTGACGGCTGGACTCACAATGAGGCTCAACGCGCTTTCGGTTTTTTCCGCTCGGTGTTCAGCAGAAAGTCCTGTGCCGCGCGCAATACATCACGTCGGGAAACCTGACCAACCAGCCTGCCGTTCTGCACGACCGGGTACCTGCGCCGGTGTTCTTTGTGAAAACGCACGGCCAGGGCATAGATGTCCATTTCCACATCCACGGTTTCCACTTCGCGTTTCATGAAGTCTGCCACCAGACCCGTGGACTCGTTGTAGTAGCTGTTCTGTATGACGACTTCCATCAGGTCGACTTCCGACAGCACACCCACCAGATTACCGTCATCGTCCACTACCGGTCCGCCGGAAATCTTGTTGTCCAGCAGCACGCTCATGGCTGCGATGGCGCTGTCGCTCTGGTGGAAAATCACCAGACGCGTGGCCATGTAGTCTCGGACTTTGACAGATTTCATCTTCACTTCTCCCTGCCGGCCGCTCTTCCCGCCGATCGCTCTGGCTGACCCGGCCCGCCCATTTCCGATTGCAGCAGAAAGCTGCATCCCTGGAGATTTTTTTCCAAACAGGCTCATCTCCCCGTTCATAACGATGCGCGAAAGCGCAAAGAAGGTCCACCTCCCGGATACGTTGTCCAAGCACGCTTGCGCATAGTATGCTCCCGAGGCTGAATTATTCACTTTTGGGGGACTATTTTGAGCGACAAACCATTACCGGCCGTCGACTTCCTGAAAATTCCGGAGGACGGCGACCCCTATCTTGAAGGCTATCGATGCGGCGAATGCGGCGCGACATTTCTCGGCGAGCGCCACGTCTGTTCGAAGTGCGGCGCGCGGGATCAGCTCAAGCCGGTTACGCTGCCGACGAAGGGCAAGCTGTATGCTTACTCGATCGTGCACCGTTCTTTTCCGGGCATCGAAGTACCCTATATCAGCGCCATCGTGGACCTCGAAGATGGCACGGCCATTAAAGGCAATCTGATCAACACTGAGCCGGATCCCGAAAAGATCAAATTCGGCATGCCCGTCGACGTTGTTTTCGACGACGCTCTTGGCCGCAAGGACAAGGACGGCAATTCGTATCTCGCTTACTTTTTCCAACCAAGCGCTGCTTAGGAGATTACTCACATGACTGACGCATACGTAGTTGGTGTAGACATGATCAAGTTCGGTCGTTTCCCCGACCGGACCGTACCGAACATTGCCGCCGAATCCGCGCTGCTGGCGCTCGACGACTGCGGCCTGACCATTCACGACATGCAGGCGCTGTATTGCGGCAATCTGGGCCAGGCCAGCGGCATGGTCGGCCAGCGACTGCTGCAGGAAATCGGCCAGACCGGTATTCCAGTAGTCAACGTCGCCAACGCCTGCGCCACCGGTGCAACGGCATTCCGGGAAGGCTGGGCGGCCATCAAGGCGGGCCTCTACGACGTAGTACTCTGCGTTGGTGTGGAGCAGATGGGCAAAGGTCTGCTGGGCGGCGCCGGTGGCGGCAGCGGCATTCCCAGAGAAGGGCTGCTCGGTTCCGGCACGATGCCTGCCGTATTCGCTGAAGCGGGCATGGAACACAGCAACAAGTACGGCACCACCTTCGAGCAGTTCGCCAAGGTGTCCGTCAAGAACCACCATCATTCCACGTTGAATCCGAAAGCCATGTATCAGATCGAGACACCGCTCGACGTGGTCATGAACGCGGAAATGATCTCCTATCCGAACACCAAGCTGATGTGCTCGGTGAACGTGGACGGTTCCGCCGCCGCCGTGCTCTGTTCTGAGAAGAAAGCCAAAGAGCTGGGCCTGATGGGTCGCGCGGTCAAGGTCCGGGCCTCGGTCATGAGTTCCGATCCATGGCAGGAACGCGATCTGGTAATGCCCGACGTCAACAGCTGTACCCGCAAGGCCGCGAAAGAGGCTTACGAAATGGCGGGCCTCGGACCCGACGACATCGACCTCGTCGAACTGCATGACTGTTTCGCCACCGCCGAAATCCTGCACTACGAAAACCTCGGTCTGTGCGGTGACGGCGAAGCCGGACGTCTGATAGACGACGGTGAAACCGCTCTCGGCGGCCGGGTTCCGGTGAACGTCTCCGGCGGTCTGCTCTCCAAAGGCCATCCGCTGGGTGCAACCGGCATAGCCAACATCTATGAAATCGCCACGCACCTGCGTGGTGAAGCCGGTGGTCGCCAGGTGGAAGGCGCGAAAATCGGTATGACCCACGTAATCGGCCTGGGCAGCGCCTGCGGCATCCACATCCTAGAAAAAGCCTGATCCACTCAGGCTGTCAGAATCGCCGGGTCGGTTGACCCGGCGTTTTTACTTATGCAGTCACGCCCATGAAAATCGGCATCGTCAGCGATACCCACAACAACCTCAAAAACGTGCAGCGCATTGTTGAGCTGTTCAACGCGGCAGGGGTGGAACGGGTGATCCATACCGGTGACATCACACAGGCTAAGACCATCGACGTGTTCGCCGAACTGGCCATGCCGATGTACGGCGTTTACGGCAACAATGACGAAGAACGCGACAGCCTGGTTGCCGCGGTGGAACGCCACGGCTTCATCTTTCAGGATCCCCCCTTTGTGCTGGAGTGGTCCAGCCGATCGCTGATGGTGGTGCACGACCCGCTGGAGTTCGAAGGCCACCTGAATGACTCCTACGACCTGGCGCTGCACGGCCATACCCACATGTATCGCTATGAGCAGCGGGCGCGCCAGGTGATTTTCAATCCCGGTGAGTGTGCGGGCCACATGAAAGGTTTCAACGCCATCGGCGTGATGGATCTCGCAGATCTCTCAGCACAGCTGTTGAAGTTCTGACCTCGCCGAGCGTTGACTCAGCCCTGCAGCAGCTCCAGGATCTGACCGATGCGGCGCGCGTTTGCGCCGAGATCACTCTGCCCCACCCGGGACACACTGCGGACGTCCACGACGGACCCTGGTCCGTTATCGCGCACTCGCACAACCACGTCGTCTTTGAAGCCGAACCAGAAGGTTGTGGCGGTAGCCTCAACGATGCCGGCGTCGCGATCGACGGCCACAACATCCAGTCCAAGCTCGGTAAGTGCCTGCTCTGCCTCGTTCAGCGCTGCATCACGCGGCACCGACAGAATCAGTGGCTTCACCCAGGGATAGGCTTCCTGCTGCAACGGCGCCAGCTGATCGGCGTTGTACTCCAGCGGATTGCTGCTTTCACCACGCAGCGCAACAACTTCAACAAACTGCGGTGGGTCTTCGATATCCGTTGAAATGTTGTGGATCGGCGGCACAGACGAAGCAGCGTAGAACTGCATTCCCATCAGAGCGATGATCAGACCCGATACGCCAAGCCCAATGAACAGCGATGGCATGTCGTCGGTAAAACCGCGCTTTTTCGATACAAACAGCGCCACCAGCCCGGTGACCACACCCAGCACCGCCAACACCGTGGAACCCGCAAGAGCGAGGAACCCGGTCTGAAAACCCCAGATTCCGAATTTTGCACCCAGTGCCCCCACCGGCAGCAGCATCGCTGCAACGACCGCACCGACCAGAATCGCCTTCGCCCACCAGGACTTCGCAGTATCTACCATGTCTGTATCCCCCAGTTATGATCAGCGACCGATGGTCGCGCCGCCATCAACAACAAAATTCTGACCCGTCGTGAAGGACCCGGCCTGCGAGCCCAGGTAAACGGCAATACCTGCAACTTCCCGGGGTTCTCCGATCCGCCGCAGCGGGTCGGCCTGCGTCGCCCGCTGCAGTATGTCCGGATTTTCCCACAATGCGCGCGCAAAGTCGGTCCGGATCAGTCCGGGGGATATGGCGTTGACGCGAACGTTGTTCGGCCCGTGTTCAACCGCCAGATTCCGCACCAGCTGCACGTCTGCGGCTTTGGAGATCGCGTAGGTGCCGAGATCGGCACTGCCTTTCAGGCCACCAACTGAAGAGACGATCATGATGGCACCGTCTTTTCGCTCGATCATTTCCGGCAGCACCATCTGACACAGCCAGTGATTCGACATGATGTTGATATCCAGGATCTTCTCGAATGCAGAATCCGGGATATCCGACATCGACCCGTAAAAGGGATTCACCGCGGCGTTACACACCAGAATGTCGATCCTGCCCAGGCGTTCGCGGGTTTGTGCGACCAGCATTTCCAGCTGTTCCTTGTGTCCGACGTGAGCCGGGATCGCAACGGCCCCACCCGGCTGACCTTCGGTTTCCGCGTTGATGGCAGCTGCCACACTCTCACAGACGTCGCCTTTGCGGCTGGAGATGACCACCTGAGCTCCCGCCCTGGCCATTTCCTCGGCGATTGCCTGACCGATGCCTTTGCTCGAACCGGTGATCAGCGCGGTTTTGCCAGTCAGATCAAACAGATTGCTGGACATGAAACTCTCCCTTTTTTCTATTTTCCGTTGACCGTGTTGCGGCCGCTACCCGATGTTTCCGCTGCGTCAAAATCCGGCTTTGAGACCAACCGGATCACCGTCGACAATCTGATCGAGATACTCCGAAAGACCATAGCCGGTCGCGCCGTCACACTCGTACTCGGTCATGCCTTCCGTGATCCGGGTCATCAGATCTTCGCCGTCCGGCGTACGCCGCCGGTTGCGCAACGGAATCAGCGACATGACTTTTCCCGCCACGTCATATTCCCGTTCATCGGTTTTCGCCCAGACCTTGAACGTATCCTGACACTGATTGTCGTCGTAGCTGGTCTCGATTCTGGCGTCTCTGATCATCACATACTCACCATCACGCAGCACCATGCCGCCGGCTCGCGGCTCTTTGCCGGGCTGACAGGTGATGGACACCATCATCGCGAAGTCTTCGCTGAAGTTCATCGGCAGCCAGCGGTACCAGTAGATGGCCTGCCAGTAACGCGGTCCCCAGGAATGGTCGCGCAGACCGAGGCCATCAATCTCGAAGTGCTCGTCGCCAATGCGGATGTGGCCGTGACCGCGAGTGTGCTGTTCGGTGTGGCCACGGGCAAATGAGCTGCCGGCGTCCTGCTTGATCGGGCTGCCGTCTTCGTTGACCGGTTCGCCACCGAACATTGGTGAGAGGCCGTCGAAAGCCAGCTTGATGTCCGCAGGCACGACGGGATTGTTTTTAAAGGCTTTGGCCGGATCCGCCATTTGCTGCGGGTCATCCAGTACGCAGAGTTTGCCGGTGTAGGTCACATCGAGGCGCTTCAGCGGCTCGACCACATCCACGCGCATGCCACCACCATCAAGGGCATCGTTATCGTGTCGTTCCGGACGAGCGAACATGAAGCCGATACGGCCGTCCGGCAGATAGATGCAGCATGTCATTTCGCCTTTGCCTTCGTTCGGCCGATTTGCAATACGAAACCAGCCACCAATCTTGCGGGCACGGTCAAAGACGTTGAAATACATGCTTTCGTTGAAGTTTTCCGCTTCTTCCAGCGGATGCAGATAGTCGTCTTCGGGTTCGAGACGCATTTTATAACCCGGTGTGTCAGCCATGGACCCTGCTCCTCGGTGCTTTTGAATGCCGGTAACGGGTCTGTCTGATATCGCCGCAGTCGGTGCCGCGCAGTCAGTAACCGTTTTGCCAGAGCGTTAAGCTACCGGAGCCGGAGGCAATACGAAAGAAATTTGCTGGGGTATCGGGGCCGGCGCTTATTCAGCAACCTGCAGAACAGGGGGTGATGCGGGTTCAGTCCATCGGGACCAGCGATATGCCAGGGTCTGCGGCTGCCTGTGCGTCAGCTGAATCCCTGCGCGATTCCCGAAATTCGATCAGCGCCTTGCGGTCTGCGATGTAGCGGCTGATCTCGGCACGCGCAATGTCCTTGGTAGGAAACGGCCCGCAGTCCCCCTCGCGGGTCGCGAAGTACCATTTTCCGTTGAGACAGAACAGACGCTCCTGAGAACGGAAGAAATGGCGTGAATTGTCGTTACCGTCAGTGCTGCGCATCGAGTCAGGCCTGGTTAGTAAATCCCTGAATATGGTCCATACACCCTGACCAAAGCTGGGCGGGGCGCACGAGCATTACAACAGAGTGGACGCATGTCCGTGACAGGGCCTTGTAGCCGGAGTGTGACACGGCTGTGAATTATGTAACCGCGCTCTTACATACGCCGCGGGTCTGCTCGCGGCCCGCGAGCCGAGGCGATTTTCGCCTGGTTCCGGTATAGTTCGCCGCCACAATTCAAGACCCTGTAAGGATTTGACCCCATGCCCGCACGCTCAATGGAAGAACTGGTTTCGCTATGCAAGCGACGCGGCTTCATTTTCCAGTCCAGCGACATCTACGGTGGCCTGCAGGGACTGTATGACTTCGGGCCGCTGGGCGTGGAGCTGAAGAACAACCTGAAGGCAGCCTGGTGGCGCGCCATGGTCTACGAGCGCGACGACGTCGAGGGCCTCGACGCGGCCATCCTCACCAATCCGCTGACGCTGAAATATTCGGGCCATGAAGAGACCTTTACCGACCCGCTGGTGGACTGCCGCGCCTGCAAAGCGCGGCATCGCGCTGACCATCTGGAGGAAAACGTCTGCCCGGCCTGCGGCTCGACAGATCTGACCGAACCGCGCCCCTTCAACCTGATGTTCAAAACCGCGCTCGGCCCGGTGGACGACGGCACAAGCTTCGCCTATCTGCGTCCGGAGACCGCACAGGCAATCTTCACCAACTTCAAACACGTAGTGGATTCCACAGCCCGGACGCTGCCGTTTGGTATCGCCCAGATCGGCAAAGCCTTCCGCAACGAAATCACGCCCCGCAACTTCATCTTCCGGGTCCGCGAATTCGAGCAGATGGAACTGGAATTTTTCGTCAAGCCCGGAGAAGACGAAGAATGGCATCAGCAGTGGGTGGAAGCGCGGCTCGACTGGTGGGTGGCTCAGGGTGTCGAGCGCAACAGCCTGCAGCTGTACAACGTACCGCGGGAGGAACTGGCCCACTACTCAAAAGCGACCTTTGATGTGATGTATCAGTTTCCGCACGGTCTGGAGGAACTGGAAGGCATCGCCAACCGGACTGACTTCGACCTGGGTTCCCATACCAAAGCGCAGGGTGAGTTTGATCTGCAGGCATTCGTCAAGGAAAACCCGGATTCCAACAGCAAACTGGCAATCCGGGATCTCGCCGAGAACAGATGGATCGTGCCGTTTGTGATCGAGCCATCCGCCGGCGTTGAACGCGGCGTGCTGGCGGTGCTGAACGAAGCCTACCGGGTGGAAGATCTCGGTGACGGCAAGGAGCGCACCGTGCTTGGCTTCAAACCGCATCTGGCACCGATCAAGGCCGCGGTGCTGCCGCTGAAGCGCAACCATGACGGCATCGTTACGAAAGCGAAAAGTATCAAGCAGGATCTGCAGGCGCTCGGCCTCGGCCGCATCCTCTATGAAGACACCGGCAATCTGGGCAAAGGCTACCGGCGCCATGACGAGGTGGGCACACCCATCTGCATCACCGTGGATTTCCAGACCGTGGATGAAGACGACACCGTGACGGTGCGCGATCGTGACACCATGGCGCAGCAGCGGATCGCCGTTGCCGAGCTTGCGGATTACGTGAAAGAGGTGATCCGCTGATGGCCAGAGCCGTCATTGCAACGATTGGCGAAGACCGGCCGGGACTGGTCAACGAGCTGTCAACGCTGGTGCTCGAGATGAACCTGAATATCGAAGACAGCCGCATGACCGTGCTCGGCGGTGAATTTGCCGTGCTGATGTCGGTGACCGGGGCTGACGAACTGCTGGATCGGCTCGACCAGAAACTCGCCAGGCTTTCCGCCGATTCCGGACTGGCACATCTGTTCCGCAAAACCGCGGAACGCAGTCAGGCCGCCGAAACAATCTGTCTGGTCAGGGTGGAAGCCATGGACCACCCGGGCATCGTGAACTCGATTGCCGGGTTTTTCAGTGAACGCAGCATCAATATCCGCGAACTGGAGACCCAGACCCGGCCGGCTGCTCACACAGGCGCACCGGTATTCAGCGTGGAGATGGAAGTTGAGGTACCGGCGGACTTAAGCCCGGATGAACTGGCTGCTGCGTTTGCGAAGTTCTGTGACGAGCAGGATCTGGATGGAAACCTGAGCGCCGCTTAACGGCGCCCATATTCGGATTGAAATCGCTCAGGTTAGCGGTTTCAGGACCAGCTCGACACGACGGTTCAGCGCCCTGCCGCCTTCGCCGCTGTTGTCAGCAATCGGATAGTGAGGGCCGAAACCCTGCGTATAGATCCGCGCCGGCAGCACCCCCTGGCTTTCCAGATAGGCCGCAACACTCTGCGCCCGCTGCACCGAAAGATCCATGTTGTAGTCGACGCTGCCGGTACTGTCGGTATGGCCGTTCACGTCGATCAGCGTCTTCTTGTACTCTTTCAGCACCAGCGCAACCGAATTCAGCACCGGATAGAAGCCTGCTTTGACATCGGATCTGTTGACATCAAAGGTGATGTTACCCGGCATGTTCAGCACGATGTCGTTACCCATGCGGGTCACGCTGACGCCGGTACCGGCAAGCTGCTGACGCAGTTTGGTCTCCTGCACGTCCATATATGCGCCGACTGAGCCGCCGGCCAGAGCGCCAATCCCGGCGCCGATCAGCGCGCGTTTGCGGCGGTCGTCGCCGCCGTCACCCGTCAGGGCGCCGACAGCAGCTCCCACCGTTGCGCCCACGGCCGCGCCAGTGGCGGTTTTGGAAGCCTGTTGCTCGCCGGTGTAGGGGTTGGTGGTGCAGGCGGTGGCCAACATCACCAGCGTCAGAACCCATGCAATCCGCATTTTCATGGAATCAATTACCTATACTAATTTAGACCAGAATGTACATGGACGAACTGCGCTTAGCCAGTAGATGAATCTGAGTCTGAGGAATCTGTCACCCGAATGGGGCTATTCTCGCTTTAAGACCGCGAAAAATCGAATTAGATCGACGTTTCCCGAACAACTTGAGCCAAATCGACACGTGTTGAAATCCTTTCGATCCACAAAATGAGGAATTCTGGTTCACAAATTCGATTCCCGTTTCATGATTCGACAAACCATGTAAAATCGCGCGCGGACCTATTCCGGACACCAGAAATTAACCAGACAGCAACACTAAGATCGTC
>Ga0055474_10000101_pt1 | contig 17832 bp, 12 predicted proteins | sample Muzzi_PWA_D1_FD_57680 | JGI IMG/M metagenome (GOLD analysis project Ga0055474, IMG submission 57680) | Wetland microbial communities from San Francisco Bay, California, USA, that impact long-term carbon sequestration - Muzzi_PWA_D1 | ecosystem: Environmental > Aquatic > Marine > Wetlands ... | reverse complement strand
GGGGATTGTCAGTCCGGTTCTGCGGCAGGGGCGCGCTGGCCCGGAATCGAGGAGCGAAGCAGTGCCCTGGTAGCCCGGTTGACCATGGCAGTCAGGGGCGTGTTGTCCAGACCGGCACCGGTTCCAGGAGCCCCTGGCAGCGGAAGGTACGCACGGTGCGCACGGTGTGTCCCCTCCTCTCCACGACGATGGCGGGCTCCTCGGTGCAGGTGGTGAAGAGGCCGTGGATCTTGGCGTCCAGGTGGTTTTTTTCGGTGATGAAGAGGGCGTTCTGGCCGCGCAGGGCTTCCGGTGAATGCCAGTAGAGGGAGGCCAACCCGTGGTGACCGCCGCCGATGTTGGCGAGGCGCATGGGCAGGCGTCCTTGGGAGAGAAAGGCGAACTGGTGCACCAGGCTGTAACTCTCCGACGCGACGATCTCTCCCGGTTGGTGGCGGCGCAGGAGTTCCGCGGTGATCCGGCGGTTGTCCAGCATCTTGGCGACATCCTGAGCCGCCTCCGTGGGGGGCGCGGCGGGGTCGCGCCACACGGCGCGGAGCAGCAACTCGGGCTGACTGCCCGCGACCACCACCCCCAGGGAAATCGCCAGCCCCAACACCACCCCCAAGGTGACCAGCACTTTGCGCCCCCGGAAGGGGATCAACACCAGCGCCACCGCCCCCAGTACCAGCCCCTGGGCCGCCCAATGTAGGCCGACCCGTTCCTTGAGGGCCACGAAGCCGAAGAAGAGGAAGGGCATCGCGGCGGCGACCACCAGGGTGGCCCAGCCGGGCCGCTGCCGCCGCCGTCCCCACGCCAGCCACCCGGCGATCCCCAGGCCGATGAACAGAAACGGGGTGGCGAGGAGCAGGTTGCCGGAGAGGAATTCCCCCAGGTATTTGAGCCGCAACCCCGCATCCGCCGCGTGGCGGCCCTCCAGCTGGAAACGGATGTTGTCCCAGTCGTGCTGGGCCGCCCACCACCAGACCGGCGCCGTCAGCAGGCAGGAGAGCCCCGCCGCCAGATAGGGCACGGCGGTCTTCAGCTGCGCCCGTACCGAATGCGTCAACAGGGCCGGGAGCAGCGCCGGGGCGACGAGGACCACGGGGAATTTGGCCAGGAAACCGAGGCCGCACGCCACGCCGAACCCCCACCACGCCCGCCGGTCCCCCTGGGCCAGCGCCACCGCTGCCCAGGTCGCCCCCACGTACGCCGTGGCCATGGCCACATCCGTGGAGGCGTAGAAGGAGCCCAGGAAGTAGATGGGCATGGCGTGGAGCAGCAGGTAGACCTTCGCCGCGTCGCCGGTGGTGCCCCCCAACCGTCGCACCAACCCCAGCAGGAAGAGGGCCAGCAGCCCGCTGGCCACGAGGGCCGGAGCCCGCACGGCAAGGTGGGTGTCGCCCAGGATCGCGCGGAAGGGGGCGATGCTCCAGATCACCAGCCCTGGCTGGTCGAAGTACGCCCAATCGAGGTGGCGGGAACAATCCCAGTAGTAGCTCTCATCGCCGGAGAGGGGGAGGATCGTGGCGAGGATGCCGTGGAGCACCGCCAACGCCAGAACCAGGAGGAGGTACTGCCGACCGTCCATCGCCGACAGCCGATCCAGGAGCTTTCCCCGGCTCACAGGGAACGTTTCAGTCGCCACAGCTCCTGCAGGGTCTCCGTCACGGTGGAGGGTTTGACGGTGGTAACGCCCTGCTCCCGAGGTCGGTGGCGGACGCCCACCTGGGTCCAGGTGAGCCCCGCCCGCCTGGCCCGGGCGTAGAGTTCCGCATCGATCAGGAAACCAGCGCTCTGGATCTCCACGTGGTCGAAGAAGGAGCGGCGGAAGAGTTTGAAGGCGCAGTTGACATCCCGCACCCGCACCCCCAGCAGCAGGCCCTGCAAGCGGTTGTAGACCGCCGAGGTCACGAAGCGGATGGCCGGATCCTGGCGCCCCACCCGGTAGCCGGTGACCATGGCATGCTCCTCCAGGTGGGGGTACAGCCGACCGATCTCCCGCAGGTCGAATTGGGCATCGGCATCGGTGTAGAAGATCGCCTCGTGGCGGGCCTCCCGGAACCCCTTGGCGATGGCCTGGGTGTAGCGATGGTTTTCTTTCAGCGCCAGGGGGCGCACCCGGGGTTGGCGGGCGTGGTATTCCTCGATGATTTCCAGGGTGCGGTCCTTGGAGCCGTCATCGACCACGATGACCTCCCACTCCTCGCACAGTTCCGTCAAGGCCTCCTCCGCCTCTTCGAGAGCGATCGGCAAGATCTGCTCTTCATTGTAGGCGGGCATGACGACAGACAGGGCTGGGATAAGCGGCATGGCGCCAAGCATAAACCACCGGCGCGAAGCTGCAAAGGACTGCCGCCTCGGCAAGGAAATTCGCACATCGGTCTCTGATAGGGTGCACGCTCTATTATTTGCAATGAGGAAGACCATGGGAAATCCAGAGGCTCGGACGCCGTCCGGCTTGCGTACCTTCATCATCATCTGGTCCGGACAGATGGTCTCGCTGCTCGGCAGCGGTCTGGCAGCCTTTGCCCTCGGGGTGTGGGTCTTTCAGACCACCGGCTCCGCCACCGCCTTCGCCCTCATCACCTTCTTCGCCGCGCTGCCCGCCGTGCTGGTCACCCCGGTCATCGGGGTGGTGGTGGATCGCTGGGATCGGCGGATCGTGCTGATGATCTCCGCCACCGCGGCGGCGTCCACGATGGCCGCGGTGCTGGTGCTGGCGTGGCTGGACCAGCTTGAGATCTGGCACCTGTACGTTCTGATCGGCATCGGCGCCATGTTCACCGCCGTGCAGATGCCGGCCTTTTCCGCCACCACGCCGCTCCTCGTGCCGAAGCGTCACCTGGGACGGGCGGCGGGATTGACCCAGGCGGCGGTGGCGGCGCCGCGGATCCTGGCCCCCTTGCTCGCGGGGGCGTTGCTGGCGGTCATCCACCTGGAGGGGATCCTGGCCATGGACCTCGCCTTGACGGCCTTCGCCGTGGTCTGCCTGGCTCTGGTGCGCTTCCCCAAACCCCCAGAGACGGCGGAGGGGAAAGCCGCCGCCAAGGCGCCCTTTCGTCGCCAGATGCTGGTGGGCTGGGAGTTCATCCGGAAGCGCCCGGGGCTTTTTTCCCTCCTACTTCTCTTCGCCTGCACCAACTTTGCGAGCGGCATGATGCACGTACTGATCACGCCCCTCATCCTGAGCTTCGCCGATGCCAAGACCCTGGGCATTGTGGTCTCCATCGCCGGTGCGGGGTTTCTCCTGGGTGGCTTGACCATGAGCATTTGGGGGGGGCCAAAGCAGCGGGTGGTGGGCATTCTCGTCTCGCAGCTGATCCAGGGAGTGATTCTGGTCCTCGGCGGCACCCGGGAGAACCCCTGGTTCATCGCTGGAGCCGCTTTCCTCTTCATGTTCACCGTGCCTATCGTGGTCGGCTGCGCCCAGGCCATCTGGCAGGTCAAAGTGCCGCCGGATCTCATGGGGCGCGTTTTCGCGGTGCGGATGATGGTGGCGTTTTCGACGCTCCCCCTGGCCTACCTGCTGGCGGGGCCGCTGGCGGACTATGTCTTCGAGCCCGCCCTGGCGGAGGGTGGCGTGCTGGCCAACACCGTCGGCGCGGTGATTGGCGTGGGCCCCGGTCGGGGCATCGGCTTCCAGCTCATGTTGGTGGGTGGCCTGCTGCTGCTCATCGTCGCCGTGGCCGTGGGGCGATCGAGGCTGCGGCGGCTCGAAGCGGACCTGCCGGACTACATCGAGGAGAAGGCAGCGGTTGGAGGGACGGGGGAGACGGGAGAGACCGAGGCGGGGGCCATCGCGCCCCACAGCTGATCGCTCTTTAGCTCGCCAACCGGTGGCGCAACCACTGCCGCGCCGCGGCCCAATCCCGGCGTACCGTGGTGGGGGCCACCTCCAGGGCGGTGGCGGTCTCCTCCACCGTCAGCCCGGCCAGGAACCGCAGGCGCACCACCTGGCTCTGACGCGGGTCCCGGCGTTCCAGGGATGTCAGCGCCTCCTCCAGGGCCAGCACGTCCTCCCCCCGGGGCGCCGCCACCGCGCACCCCTCCTCCAGATCCACCCACACCGTCGCCCCGCCCCGCTTCGCGGTGCGCTGACTGCGGCGTAGATCCAGGATGACGCGCCGCAGCAAGGTCGCGGCGGTCCCCACAAAATGGGGCAGGTCGCGCCATTGTTGCTGCCGCTGGCGCTTCAACAGCAGGTAGGTTTCGTGCACCGCCGCTTCCGGTCGCGGGCGGGCTCGCGCGGGAACCCGGGAAAGATAGATTCCCGCCAGTCGACAGAGCTGGATATACGCTCTGGGGAGGGCCTCTTCGAGGCAGATTTCTGTTCCTGAAATGCTCATACACAGAAGAGACACCGAGAGGAGCATTTTGTTGATAGTCTTGGGTAGAGAAATTCGTCTATGAAGGCGGTTCAGTCCGGGTCGCCCGGTGGACGACAACATTGGGGGCAATCATGCGAGTGGTCATCGCGGATGATCATGCTCTCTTCCGAGAGAGTCTACGCAAGCTGATGGAGGAGCGAGGAATCCAGGTGGTGGGCGAGGCCACCACCGGCCGCGAGGCGGTGGATTTCGCGCGTCAGCTGCGCCCGGACGTGGTGCTCATGGACCTCAAGATGCCGGAAATGGACGGCCTGGCGGCCACCAAGATCATCAGCGCCGAGATGGAGGGAATCAAGGTCGTGGTGCTCACCGCTTCCAGCGAGGACGGTGATCTCTTCGAGGCCATCAAGGGGGGCGCCGAGGGTTACCTGCGCAAAGACCTGGAATCGAAAGAGTTCTTCGCGCTGCTGGAAGGGGTCGGTCGGGGCGAACCGGCGCTGAGTCCCAGTCTGGCGCGCAAGCTGTTGAAGGAGTTTGCCGACCCCCACACGCGGGCGAAACAGGTGGAGGATCCCGACGCGCTGACGCCGCGGGAAGAGGAGGTCTTGCAATTGATGGTGGAAGGAACCACCTCCAACCGGGCTCTGGCCCGCCGCCTGGGAGTGTCCGAGAACACCGTCAAATTCCATGTCCGGAACATCCTCGACAAGCTGCACCTGCACAATCGGGCCCAGGTGGTGGGCTATGCCTACCGCCACGGGATCGCCGGGTCCGCGGAAACGCCCTGACCCTTGGCTACCCTGGACCTCAAAGCGCGGCTCAACGCTGAGCAGCTAGCCGCCGTGACCCATGGCGAAGGACCCCAACTGGTCCTCGCCGGCGCGGGTTCCGGCAAAACTCGGGTGATCACCTACCGGGTGGCATGGCTGATCGAAGAGCAGGGCATCGACCCGGAAGCCATCGTCGCGGTCACCTTCACCAACAAGGCCGCCGCCGAAATGCGCGACCGGGTGGAGGAACTCCTTTCCCGGTACCCGCTGCCCACCTTCCTGGGGACCTTCCACCGCTATGCCCTGCGCCTGCTGCGCCGTTACGGCGAGCGGGTGGGGCTGCGTCGGGACTTCGCGATCCTGGATTCCGACGACCAGATGAAACGGGTCCGCGAGGCCCTCACCCTGGAGGGTCTTTCAGATCGGGCCTACCCGCCCCGGGCGGTTCTCGCCGCCATCAGCAGCGCCAAGAACCGCCTCCTCGATCCCCAGGGGTACGAGGCCCAGGCGGAAGGCTTCTTCGAGCGCAAGGTGGTACAGCTCTACCGCCGGTACCAGGGGCTGCTGCGCCGGGGCTCCGCCATCGATTTTGACGACATGATCGCCTACGCCGTGCGCCTCCTGGAGGAGGAAACGCCCCTCGCCGAGCGTCTGCGGGGGCGGGTCCAGTACCTGATGGTCGATGAGTTCCAGGACACCAACCACGCCCAGCTGCGACTGGTCCACGCTCTGGCGGGGGATGGGGGCAACCTCACCGCCGTGGGCGACGAGGACCAGGGCATCTACCGTTGGCGGGGCGCCGACCTGGACAACATCCTCCTCTTCGAGCGCTCCTTCCCCGAGGCGACGGTGCGCAAATTGGAGCGCAACTACCGCTCCACTCAGGTCATCCTGGATGCCTCCGGCGCCCTGGTGGCCCACAACGAAGGGCGGCGGGGCAAGACCCTGTGGACCGAGGGGGAGGAGGGCGAACCCATCGACCTCTACCGGGCCAGCGACGAGTTGGACGAGGCCCGCTGGCTGGTCAACGCCCTTCAGGGCCTGCGCGGTCGCTACCCGTTGGCGGCCATGGCCATCCTGGTGCGCACCAACGCCCAGACCCGCGCCCTGGAAGAGGAGTTGATGCGCCAGGGGGTGCCCTACGAGCTGATCGGCGGCGTGCGCTTCTACGACCGGGCGGAGATCAAGGACGTCATCGCCTACCTGCGGGTGCTGCGCAATCCCCTGGACGACTTCTCCCTGCGGCGCATCCTCAACCAGCCCCCCCGGGGCATCGGCAAGACCACCCAGGACATGCTCGACGCCCGCGCCCGGGAGCTGGGGCAGCCGGTGTGGGACGTCCTGAACCTCGACGACCTCGGGGGCTTTCCCGCCCGCAGCGCCACCGCCCTCAAAGCCTTCCGGGATCTGATCAAAACCTTGCAGCGGCTGAAGGAAAGCCTCCTCCTGCCCGCCTTCCTGGAACAGCTTCTGGAGGCCACCCACTACCTGGATCTCTACAATCCCGACGACCCCGACGACGAGGCCCGCCGGGAGAACGTTCGGGAACTGGTCTCCGCCGCCCAGGCGTTCACCGAGACCCAGGGGCTACGACCGGAGACCGCGGAAGCCGAAGACACCCTCACCGCCTTCCTGGACCAGATCGCCCTGGTCAGTGACATCGATCGCTGGCAGGGGCGGGAGGGCATCTCGGTGATGACCCTGCATTCGGCCAAGGGGTTGGAATTCCCCGTGGTCGCGGTCAGCGGTCTGGAAAGTGGTCTGTTGCCCCACTACAACGCCAAGAACACCCCGGCGGAGGTCGAGGAAGAACGCCGCCTGCTCTACGTCGGCATGACCCGCGCCCGGGAGCGGCTGCTCCTCTCCTGCTGCCAGCGGCGGCGGGTGTCGGGCAAGTACCAGGACCAGGAAGAATCCCCCTTCCTGGCGGAAATCCCCGAACGCCACCTGAACATCACCGAAAGCCCCAGCCTCTTCCGTCGCCCCCATCAGGCGGCGGGGAGCGTCTACTCCTTCTTTGGGCGCAAGAGTTCCCCGGGCTCCCGGTCCGACCCCAGCATCGAGCCCATTCCCGGCGCCGACCACACCGACGAGGGCGGCCCCCTGGTCACCGGCAGCCGCGTGCTCCATACCACCCTCGGCCCCGGTCGCGTCCTGGAGGTCGACGGCCAGGGGGAGAACATGAAGCTGGTGGTCTACTTCGACAAGGTCGGCAAGCGCAAGCTCATCGCGAAGTACGCCCACTTGCAGGTGCTGTGAGGGGTTAGCCTCCGGCGGCGCATCGTCCCCCGCCCTTTGGTCCGTCCTTCTGCCCGCCGCAGCAACCGCCGCAGCAACCCTCGTGGTTGCCACCCCGGTGCCCGGCACCGCGCCCCATACGACCCTCCGCGCAGCGCCCGAAAGCCACGAGGTGGTGGTCCCGGGAGGCGGATTGAAGTTGCTCGAAGACCGCGCGCACGTCGGTAGCTTCGACCTCTGCCAGAAGATCATCATAGAGGGCAATGTTGATCTTCTCCGCCTCCATGGCATCTTGGCAGGCGGCCTGGAGAGTCGCCGCGATCTCGAAGCCATCCGCCGCCCCCTCACCCTTTCCCGGCTCCCAAGGATTGGCGGGCACTTGTACGCTGTAGCGTTCGAAAAGGTCGGTCAGACGCTGCTGGTGGCGCTGTTCCGCCTGGATGACATGGGCGAAAGGCAGGACCTCCCCGAATTCATCCAGCACCGCGCGATACAGGGCCTCACTGCGGCGTTCGTCATCGAGCGCGCGGAGCAAGGCCTGTTCCGTCGCGGCATCGAGCCCCGCCGGGGCTGCCCCCAGGGCGCTGCCCACAGTGATCAGCAAGGCGACGAGTCCCAACCCAACAACGATAGCTTTCATCGGAAACCTCCTTTTCCTGGTTCACCCAAGCCCATCCCGGTAGGGGGGCTCTATAGGGTGAGAGGCAGGATGACTGGGGGAGGTTCCGGGTGTGGTCGAAAGTGCGCGGCTGCTTGGTTTCCTGCGGGCGCCCCTTGAAGGGCTGAGCGTATAAGTCACCCATCCACTAAGATAGGTCTTGATGATTCGTCTAATCGTGCAGGACCGCACAGGTCACGTGCTCCAGGCGATCCCCCTCGGGCGGCACTCGCGCCTGAGTGTGGGGCGCGCCGCGGACAACAACGTGGTGCTGCCCTGGGAGGGGGTCTCCCGCTACCATGCTCGCCTGGTGAGGCGCTCGGGCGTGCTGTGGCTGGAGGATCGAGGGTCCAAAAACGGATTCTTTGTGGAGGGCAAACCCACCCGACGCCTGGAGCTGGTGTTTGATCACCCAGTTCAGGTGGGGGGTGGGTACTTGGTGGTGGAGGATGTTGCGACGCTCGACGACCAGGTCGGCATCGAAGTCGGGGATCAGGAGCCCCAACCCCTGACCGGCGTGGGAGGGGCCACCCGTACGGCCCCGGCATCATCCCATGCTTCGCCTGCCGCTGCCCTCGGTTTTCTGGCCCACCTCCTCCAAGAGTCGCAGGATAAGAGGCATCGGCGGCGCGATTGGCTGGCCTGCGCGGCGGCCCTGGGGGCCAATGGACTTTTCCACATTCGCCACCACGGGGGAGAGGTCGAAGTTCTCGAAGGCGTAGGCCGCTGGTTGCCGGAACAGTTGGACTCTTCGGAAGCGGCACAACTACCCCTCCATGCACGAGGGGATTCCCTCGTCGCGTTTGCTGACGCGGCAACCCCACCGCATTGGTGGACTTCCGCCCTCGCCCTGTTCGCCCGAGCATACGGGATGGACATGCCCCCCTCCGCTACCGTTCCAACCGGCGAGGCCTTCCTGGCAACCTGCGCCTTTCCTTCCGACATGGTGCCCGGAAACTCCGCCGCGATGCGAGGGCTGTACGAGCAGATCGCGAAAGCCCACGATGTCGAAATGCCCGCGCTAGTGCAAGGCCCCACCGGTTCGGGCAAAGATCTGGTGGCCCGGCTGATCCACCGCACGAGCCCACGGGCAGAAGGGCCCTTCGTCGCGATCAATTGCGCGGAGCTTTCGGGGGATCTACTGGAGTCCGAACTCTTCGGGATCGGCGCTGGGGTCGCCACTAATGTCCACGCCCGGAAAGGGCGCATTCGCCAGGCTAACGGTGGCACGCTCTTCATCGACGAGATTGGCGACATGCCACCCCCGGTCCAGGTCAAGTTGCTGCGCGTCTTTGAGGATCGCGTCCTGTGGCCCGTGGGCGGCAAGAAGCCCGTCCAGGTGAATTTCCGCCTGGTGGTCGCGACCCATCAAGATTTGGAGAGGCGCATCGAGGAAGGTCACTTTCGGGAAGATCTGTACTATCGTCTTGCCGGGCTGTTGTTTGCCGTGCCGTCGTTGAACGAGCGGCGGGAAGACATCCCGGAACTCGCACTTCATTTTCTGAAGGAGTTGGCGCCGCAGAAGCGAGTCCGCGGCCTCAGCCGTCACGCCCTCGATCAGCTGATGGCGGCGGATTGGCCGGGCAACATCCGCCAATTGCGGCTGATCCTGGCCCGGGCAGTCGCCCGAGCGCGACCGGGGGAGTTGATCGGCTCTCATTTGCTGGAACTGAGGGAACCCATCGCCCCGGAACCCAACGTCTCCAAAACTGCCATAGATCCCCAGGGGGAGGTTCCAGTGCGACCAGGGGGAACCCTCCGGGAGCACGTGGAGAGGGTGGAGCGCCGGGCGATCCTGGAAGCTTTGCGGCAAACCGGCGGCAACCGCACCACGGTGGCCCGGCGTCTGGACCTCAGCCGCCAGGGCCTGCGGGACAAGATGCGGCGCCTGGGGATCGATCGCAAAGCACTGTGGGAAGGCGATGAACCGACCGACGGATGAAACTCCCACCCTGGGACCGATTGTCCCCACCGGTCAGGGCGGCCCGGATCTGGTGCCCTCGGGAACAGTCCTCTGCGAACGCTTCCGGGTGGAGGAACGCCTGGGAAGCGGTGGTTTTGCCGTGGTCTATCGGGGCTTTGATCTCGAGCTCCAGGAACCCATCGCCCTCAAGGTTCTGCGACCGGAGCGGCTCGATGCCGTCACCGTTGAGCGGGTCAAACGCGAGGTCTTGATCGCCCGGCGAATCGACAGCCGCCGCCTGCTCCGCGTCTACGACCTGCGGGAAGACCGCGGGTGCTGCTTCCTGCCCATGGAATTGATAGAAGGGGGGACCCTCCAGGAGTTAATGCGCCGGGAATGTCCCCTGGCTGTGGACCGCGCCCTTGAGTTGGCGGAACAGATCCTCCTGGCGCTCCACGATCTCCACGAGCATGAGGTCTTACACCGGGACATCAAACCCTCGAACATCCTCTTCTCGAAGACCGGAGAACTGAAGCTGGGGGACTTTGGTCTGGCCCGCCCCATGAGTTCCGAACTCCGCCTTACCGCCACCGGCGCCACCACCCCGGGCACCGCCGCCTACCGTTTCCCCGAGGTCGGCAACGCCATCACCCCGGCGGCGGATCTCTACTCCTTCGGCGTCGTTCTATTCGAGATGCTTACCGGGCGTCTGCCCTTCGATGGCTTCGACTCCCTTGAGGTAACAAAGGCTCACTTGGGACAGAAGCCGCCCGATGTAAGGCAATTCCGTCCAGAGGTGCCCAAACGGGTAGCCGCAGTCGTCCGGCGGCTACTGGAGAAGAAGCCAGGGCGACGGTTTGTTTCGGCAGAAGAAGCCTTGCATGCGATTCGCGGTGGTCCATGGCCGTTGCGCTATTTTCTGAACCGACGGCACGCCGCCGGGCTCAGTAGCATCCTGGTGGTAATCGTCGCAATGGTGACAATATTCTGGAGGACGGATAGTTCGCGCCAGACTCTCAACGCTCCGATCCCTGAACTGACGATCGAAATCGACGGAAGCCGTTGGGAAGTCCGCGTTTCCTCCGAAGGCCGGTTGCTATGGATGCGCGACCGGTTTGTAGGGCCGGCTGTCGGGTTCCGCTATCGGCAAGATGGTAGCCAGGCGGTCGCCCTTTTTCCAGACCCGAAGCTTGTACCGGAGGCCGCAGGGGATCACGTGGTGTGGATTCATGACGGGCGTACCGGGGTGCATCTCAAGGATATCAAAATCGACACCGATTCGCTTGTGCCTTTCTATAGTTTGGGATTCGCTGACCAGTTCGGACCTGCTGTCAAGGTGGCTGACTGGAAAGGCGATGGCCGAGATGAGCTTTTTGTAACGTTGGTCCATAAGTATTGGCCGAGTCTTACGATATTGATCGAACCGGATGGGAGCCAATGGCCTTTATTGATCGCCACGGGGCACCACAAGATGGCGTCCCTGGTGGATGTGGACAGCGACGGCGAACAAGAAGCCTTACTGGTTGGGACCAACAATGGTCTAGGGTATCGCGGGGCGGTGGCCGCCATCGACTTGCCTCCCCCCGGGATGCTGCCATCGGATTGGACACCAGCGTCCAGTCCTGATTTCTTTTACGGATATCGGGAGGTCGATTACCCACTCTTGTGGTATGCCCTTCTTCCATACTCTGCGGATAAGAGGCCGGATAGTCTGGGGATTGTTTCTTCTGCCGATGGTATGCAAATTCAGATGCGCGATGAGCTGGAGGGATCGCCCAACATCATGGATCTTGATGGCTTCCTTCTTTCGGATTTTTCAACGCTCGCGGGGCAAGCTCGCAACAATAGGCGGTTGGCCGCCTACAAGGAATATCGGAGTGCCGTCGATCTGAGGAATCAAGGGCTCGATGAGGTCGCGTTAGAACAATTGGACTCTGCTCTCCGGGCGATCAAGGATGCCGGTGATAAACCTTTTGAACACTGGCTCGAGCTATCCAAGGTTCTGACGCGCATATCATTCCGAGACGATGACACGGCTCCGGTAGCGCTGGACACCTTCTACCAAGAATGGATGAGCAAAGATCCGGACTTCGCAAAAGAGGTCGCCTTTCAAGTTGGAAAACACTTGCATTTGGAGGGCGAACTCCGCGAAGCTGTCGGTTGGTATCAGAGAGTCATGACGGTCGGGGCCTCGGATCTTGTAGGTCGTAGCCACTGGGAAGTGTGCCAGAAGCAACTTCTTGCCCTCATGGAACTGAACGACTTCACCGGCGCGCTGAACTCGCTTACAAGCTACCGCCAACGCTTCCAGGGCCAAAATCAACTAACCGACACCTATCTCGCATTCCTCCAGTGGAAGATGGGCAATCCTCCCAGCGCGCTACCCATGGCGTCAACAGATACCGATCTGGTCCAATACTGGAACCTAGAACTTCGACGAGCGCAGGGAGAGAGGCCGGAGCGTTTGCTGGTTGCCCTCGAAGAGGCGCGAAAGATCGCGTCGGAGACGCCGCTCTTGCTGGACTCTCTGAAGATCGAACTCTTGGCGGCAACAGGAAGGGAAAGTGAGGCACGGAACCTGGCTCGCACAGTGCTGAATGGGCTCACGGGTTTCCATATTGATCCCATCCTCATCCGCTTCCACACCCCGTGGATCCGGGAAAGGGCCGCCGCGGTGGGGGTTAGGGACGACTAACCAAGGTGCCAAGTTCCTCGGATAAAACCCGAACCATGGGCTCCGCTGGAGCCTGTCCAACACGAAAGCCCGGGTCTGGTGACACCGGGGATGGTGCTGTGCGCCCGCTTTCGAGTGGAAGAGCGCCTGGGGAGTGGAGGGTTTGCCGTGGTCTATCGGAGGTTTGATCTCGAACTTCAGGAACCCATCGCCCTCAAGGTTCTGAGACCGGAGCGGCTCGATACCGCCACCGTTGAGCGGGTCAAACGCTAAGCACGCAAGGAAGATACTTGTCAGTGGCAAGTTTGTGTCCAGTCCGGTGGCTTACTTCTGGCCAAAACCTAGCTATTTCCTTTGGATTCATTCAGATTACAGTTGGTACTGACCTTGCTCTCTGGTAGGGCTATCACCACGAACTCTATGGAGGATAGCCCGTATGCTGCAATCTGGATTCGCTCGTTCATGGCCAGCCAACAACTACCTGGTTCGTCGCGCGATAGCTCTCCTGCTCGTCGCGCTCGCGACAACAGCAGAAGCTGTAGTTCTCTCTAACCAAGAGCCTGCTCAAGATACGTATGTCTCACAGAATAGCTCGTCGTCGAAATTCGGCGCCAACCAGTTTCTGTTTCTTGGAGACATTGCCGACGCCAACGGTATTCTAGTTCAATATGACCTGACTGCAGTTCCCATAGGAAGCGTTGTCAGCACAGCGACCTTGTCGTTCCAGCGAGCTTTCACCGACCACACTGGGGATTGGGTTTTGCAGCTGCGAAGACATCTAGGTTCGTGGGTTGAATCCAATGCTACCTGGAACAGCACCGACCCGTTTTCCGACTTGATCGTCGGGCCTGCGACAATCAACCCATCACTCAACTTCCCAACAATCACGGACGGGGCTCTTCTTGAGATCGTTCAAGAATGGGTGTCGAACCCAGAATCGAACTTTGGCTTGATGATTCTCCCGGCAGTACTCGATGGTACGACGACTTCGTTTCATTCCAAGGAAAGCTCGACAGGATCCCCGGTCCGGCTCTCCATCTCCTACCTAGGCCCCCCTGAAATCCAAGTGACACCTACATCCCAAGGCTTTGGGTCGGTCAATGTCGGGGAAAAAACCAGCAAGTCGTTTACGGTTTCAAACACAGGCGAAAGCCTCCTGCAAGGTCAAGCTTCTGTAGCTTCGCCCTTTCATATTGTTAACGGTGCGGACTACTCGCTGACAGAGGGACAGTCCGCGAGTCTGGTCATCGAGTTCCGCCCCATGGCTATTGCGGGCTACGCAGATCAGGTGTTCTTCACCGGCGGAGGGGACTTTTCGGCCTCGATCACTGGAACGGGCACGGTAGCGGTGCCAGGCGCGCCCTCCAATTTGGCAGGCGTGGGTATTGATGATCGGATTACCCTTACATGGAGCGACAACTCCGAGAATGAAACCGGATTCCGTATGGAACGTCGAACGCCTTCGGGGGCTTGGTCGACTCTAGCGACCCTGGCTCCCAATAGCGAAACCTATATCGACACCGTCTTGGCGTGCGGCACCGAATGGAAGTATCGAGTCTTGGCGTTCAACGACTTATGGGATTCTTCACCCTCCGGCGAAGCATCGGCGCTGGTTCCATGCATGGACCCTGTGGCCTGGTATTCGTTCGACACACCCGGTGAACCCGGTAATGACCTAATCAATGGACATGACGCGACTGCGATCAGCAATGTGTCTCAGGAACCTGGCGTTATAGGGCAAGCAGGGGTATTCGCTGCCGGATACATGCAGCTACCAGGGTCAGCGGACTTTGCTCTACTGAGCGGCGATTTCAGCCTGTCCGCCTTCGTGCGTAGCGCTGACGGGACCAATCGAAATTGGTTTACAAAGGCGAGTAGCAGCCAACATCGATACGGCCTTGGCGGCTCAGATAAGGTTGGCTTTGGGTTCAATGGAGGTGGAGGGGGCGGCGTGACCTCCGCGAGTTCTATTTTCGATGGGGAGTGGCATCATGTCGCAGCCGTAAAACGCGGCCTCAGCGCGGAGCTATGGGTCGATGGAATCTTGGAAGATTCCGCTGTAGTTGATGTTGATTTCACGGACGACGGTGCCTTCGCCATTGGCAGAGACGGTCTGTGCTGTGAATGGTTCATAGGCACCCTTGACGAAGCAAAGATCTGGCGACGCGCTCTTTCGGGCTCCGAGATTGCCGAGGAGTTGTTACAACTCCAAGCGGTTGCAGAATTCACCTGGTCCCCTTTGGCCCCTTTGGTGGGCGAGACTGTACAGTTTGTGGATCAGTCCACAAACTTTCCCAGTGATTGGTCTTGGGACTTCGACGGAGATGGGCTGGCGGACTCAACGGAACCTAACCCAGCGCACAGCTTCCTGGCCCATGGCAACCTCGTGGTTACTCTGACCGTGGCGAATGCTGCTGGTACTGATACCAAGACTCACACAGTGAACATATTGGCGGTGCCAGCTCCGCCGAACGCGCCCACGAGTCTGAGTGTTTCCCCGGCTGGCCCCTTCCAACTGGATCTGCAATGGTCTGACAACTCCACAAACGAAGATGGTTTCCAGGTAGAGCGGCAGCGTGGAAATACCGGCTCCTGGGCTCCGGTCACGAGTGTTTCAACGGGTGTCACAAGTTACTCCGACATCAGCCTACAACCCTGTGAGAGTTATGGGTATCGGGTTTGGGCGTTCAACGTGAGCGGAGACTCCTCGAAGACTAACGAGGCTCGTAGCTCGACGATTTGCCCCAACGTAGCCCTTCCCTTCGCTGACACCTTCGAGGACGGGGATTCTAGCAATTGGCAAGATTGGGTTTCAGGCTGGTTCGAGTCGGGAGGCACCTACAATGGAACGAATCTGGGTGCCAATATCCGCACGGAATCGGTTTTTGCAGGGGGGTTCAACTGGGACGACTACCAGGTCGAGGCAGATCTTACTCCTATGGGCACCTACGCCCCAGCGGACGCACAACTCTTGCTCCGCTATCAAAATGACCTGGATCACGTGAGCTGCCGTCTTCATCAAGATCCGCAGCAACGGACATTCCGATTGACGAGTGTGGTGGGTGGAGAGGCATGGGTACCGTTCGAGTATCAGTCTGGTGAGACCTACCGCCTTAAGGGAACGGCATTGGGTAGCACCATCACCTGTGAGGTGTTGGGGTATCCGGAAACCAGACTGTTCATTGACCATCCCGCAGGTTCTACCGGAACCGTGGGCTTTCGAAACACCCACATCTCCGCGGCGTTCGACAATCTTTCGGTACTGCCTCTGGTGGCGACGATACCAATATTCACCTCGCCCACCCCAGGCTCCACGTTACCCAGTGGTCCGGTGGAATTCAGCTGGTCAACTCAGGGTTTGGCCATCACGGAGTGGTGGTTCTATCTTGGCTCGACTCCGGGCGCGGCGGACCTTCACAACAGTGGCTCTTTGGGTCTTTCGGAAAACACCACGGTCGTGGGTCTTCCGGAGCACGGTCGCGTCATGCATGGGCGCCTTTGGTACAAGATCTCGGGGGATTGGGGGTTTGTGGATGCGATGTACACGGCAGCGGGCGAATTCGCGGTTCCCGCCATGACCAGCCCAGCGGACGGTGCCACGCTACCGGGTTCCACCACGACGTTTACGTGGGATCCGCAATTGGTTTCCGTTGACGAATGGTGGCTCTATCTTGGTTCAGCGCCGGGAAACAAAGACGTTCATGATAGCGGCTCCCTGGGGCTCGCCCAACAAACCACGATCCAGGGCCTCCCGACGGATGGCCTCCCGGTGTATGCGCGTCTCTGGTTCAAGGTTTTCGAGACCTGGGAGTTCCTGGACCTGATGTACACGGCAGCAGCGCCCCTCGTCTCCGCGGAGATTCAGGTTGGAGACACCGGAATGAATGAGGACTCTTTCGGGGTGTATGTGGACGAGGTACTTCAGGCACAGACGCCGACCGGCGGTCGTACAAGCTTTACCATCATCCTGGGTGCTGGACTGCATGTCTTACGCGTGGAATGCGTGGAAAGCGTGGGCCCAGACTGTGGTCACACGATCGACCTGCTACAGCACATCACCTTCCTGGATGGCACAACGCATCTTGAGTCCACCGTCGGGGTCAACCAATCCATCGCCTACGATTTTCTTGTGGCAGCCCCTTAACGCGATTTGTCGCTCAAGACACCCTGGGGCCGGGTCGGACGCGATTCCTCCCTGCCTCAGGGTAACCCTCCAGGTTCCTACCTCCCCCCGGCCTGGTCTTCTAAGGACAAACCCCCCCGGTCTCCGCCCAGGCGGCGATCAGCTGGCCGAAGCTTTCCTGATCCCCGGGCGGGGGGTCGCGGTCGGCGCCGGGGTTCCAGGCCCAGGCGACGAGGGCATCTTCCTGCATGTGCTGGACGATGGCGTCCAGCTCCCGCCCGCCGTTGCGCTTCGGGTCCTGGATCTGGGCGCAGATCTGGCCGGGGGTCTTGCCCTCCCAGGCCATCTTCTTGGGGGCGAGGTGCCAGTGGGGCGCGCCGGGGGAGGTGCTGGGGTCGAAGTTTTCTTCCCCGTGGCAGGTTTCGCACCGCATGCCCACCACGCCAAAACCGGTGGCGCCGCGCTGGACCCAGGGCTCGTGGGGTTCGCCGTCGCGTTGCAGGGGGCTGTCTCCGGCGGGATGGCAGTTGACGCAGCGGGGGTGGGTGAGAACCTTGCCCGCTTCGGTGAAGAGGGCGGCGGAGCGCTCCGCCGGATCGGTGAGGTGGTCGAAAGCGCTCACCGGGAGAAGCTCCCCTCCCGCCACGGGCTCAGCGGCGTTGGAGACCGTGGTGCCGTGGACGGCGAGGAGCCCGAGGAGGGCGGTGGCACCCAGGAGGGCGGCGGCGCGTCGAAGTGTTGGTCGCTTCATGGTTCCCTCTCCTCAACCTTTCCGGTCGCGAATGAAAGGCAGCCGCCGCACGGGCTTGCCCGTAAGCTGGACGAAGGCGTTGGCCACCGCCGGGGCGATGGGTGGCACGCCGGGTTCGCCGACCCCGCTGGGGGGCTCGGCGGAGGGCACGATGTGCACCTCGACTTTGGGCATCTCGGGGATGCGCAGCGATCGGTAGCGCCGGAAATTGCCCGGCACGACGCGACCACCATCGATTTCCACCTCGTTGTAGAGGGCGGCGCCGAGGCCGTAGCCCAGGCCCCCCTCCATCTGGGCGGCGATGTTGTCGGGGTTGATGGGGATGCCGCAATCGACGGCACAGACCACCCGATGGACCTTGGGCAGGCCGTCCTGGCCGACGGAGACCTCCGCCACCTGGGCGAC
>Ga0055474_10000096_pt1 | contig 18300 bp, 17 predicted proteins | sample Muzzi_PWA_D1_FD_57680 | JGI IMG/M metagenome (GOLD analysis project Ga0055474, IMG submission 57680) | Wetland microbial communities from San Francisco Bay, California, USA, that impact long-term carbon sequestration - Muzzi_PWA_D1 | ecosystem: Environmental > Aquatic > Marine > Wetlands ... | reverse complement strand
GCTCGGATCTCTTGCTGAACGGGTAAGATCTGCGGATGGAAGCTGAGTGGCCTGGTGTGTACCTCCAACGCATTCTGCAACGATTGGAACGGCTTCCCGGACCGGTGATCCAGCTGTGGGGATGGCCGGGGACGGGGCGGCGGCGGGTGCTCCAGGCGGCGTTGGAGGCGGGCGGGCGGGCTATTCCGGCGGCGCTGTTGGCGGATGCCCGGCAACTGGTGCGCGAGCAACGGAAAGGGGCCGAGGAAGGGGTGCGCTGGCTGGTGGCGGCGGCCTCTCCCGTGGAAGTGCCCGCGGTCGCCGATCTGCTACTCACCCCGCCGATCCTGCTGCCGGTGTCTCGCCGTGACCCCATGCGCGGTGGTGGAGCCTCGCTGATTCCCCCGGAGGAATTCCTCCTGACCCTCAAGGAGGCCGCGGCCCTGTGGCGAGCGGAATTGGGTGCGGAGGGGGGGGATTCCAACGTCGTCGCCCGCTGGGCGGATGGCTGGTTGCAACCCTTGCAGCGGGCAGCCTCGGCGGTGCGCCGGGGAGTGGCCGTGCCCACCAGCGCGGCGGCCCTGGCGGCGCTGCCGGAGGTGGGGCGGTTCCTGCGTCGGGAGGTGGTCGATGCCCTGCCGGTGTCGTTGGTGGACCGGCTCCGGCAACTGGCGACGGGGGAGGTGGCCGACCCACGAGAGCCGGTGGCCCGGGAGTGGGGTCTGCTCCTGGAGACCCCCAGTGGGGAACTGCGGCTGCCGGCGGTGCTCCAGGAGTGGCTCGCCCGGCACCAATCCCCATCCAGCCCGGCAAGACGCCGCAAAGGCGGCGGGCGGCGCGTCCGCGAGGCGGGCGACGAGGCGCGCTTTCAGGTCGATCTCTTCGGCCCACCCACCGTGCTCCGGCGCACTGTCGGCGGTGATTTTCAGGAGGTGGATTGGAGCCTCAAGCGGGCCTTCAAACTCCTGGCCTTCCTGGCCACCAGTCCGGAGCGCCGCGCCAGCAAGGCCGAATTGGAGGACGCTCTCTGGCCCGAGGACGACCGGGGTACGATCCAGCGGAACTTCCACCCCACGCTGAGCTATCTGCGCCGTAGCCTCGGGGCGCGAGCCGGGGCATCCCAGCAGCCCCTCATCTTCCGCAACGAGGTGTACCAGCTCAACCCCGAGATGGAGTGGCGCATCGACACCGAGCGCTTTCAAGAGGAATTGGAGATGGGGTCCCGCAGTCGCCAGAGCGGCGAGTTGGAGGGCGCCGTGGTGGCCTGGCAGCGGGCCTGGAGTCGCTATCGGGGGCCTTTCCTTTCCGGTTTCTACGATCCGTGGGTCGTCCTGCGCCGGGAGAGCCTGCACCGCCAGTACCTCACCGCGCTGCGCCACCTGGGAGAAGCCCTCATCGTTCTCCAACGGCCCGCCGAGGCCCTCGATGCCTTCCGCACCGTGCTGATCGAGGATCCCCTCGAAGAGGGCGTCCAGGTCGAGGTCATGGGGCTCTACGCCGCCCAGGGCCGACGCGATCTCGTACGCCGCCAGTACGACCGCCTGTGCACCTTGTTACGCCGCGAGTTGGGTGTCGAGCCGCTGCCCCAAACCACCGACGAGTACCACCGTTTGATGGTCTGAGAGCAAGGTCAGGAAGGCGCGCCCCCCTGGACGATGCTCACCGGCACGGGCGTGAACGAGAGGAGCAGCACTGCCAAAGCCACCACAGCGAGCACCAGACGCCGACGATCCAGGGGACGGGCTTCGTCGAGGACAGGGGGATGGGCCAGACCCATGAGGAGAACGAAGAGGCACCAGACCCACCACACCTTCCAGAAGAAACCAGCACCGAACAGGGCGAGCCACAGGGGGATCGCCAGGCGGCGCTGGCGGCGACCGACGACCGCGTACAGGATGTGGCCGCCGTCCAACTGACCCAGCGGAAGGAGGTTCAGCGCGGTGGCCAGGAGGCCCACCCACGCCGCCGCGGCGGTGGGGTGAAGGCGCAGTGTCATGCCCTCCGGCAAACTGCCGTGGAGCCCCTGGATGGCCAGCCACATGGCGCCGTTCAGATGCAGGGCGATGACCTCGGCACCCTCCGGTAGGGGCTCTACGACCTCCAGGGGAGAGTGGGCGATGCCCCACAGCAGGAAGGGGATCAACACCACGAATCCCGCCAGGGGTCCCGCGATGCCGACATCGAAGAGTTCCGCCTTGCGCCGGATGAAGCCTTTGATCTTGATGAAGGCGCCCAGAGTCCCCAGCCCGACCGGCAAGGGAAGAAAGTAGGGGAGCGTGGCGGGAAGGTTGTAGCGGCGACAGGCCAGATAATGCCCCATTTCGTGGCACGACAGGATGGTCAGGAGGGGGATCGAAAAGGCCAGCCCCGAGGTCAGGAGGAAGCGGTCGCTCCAGATCGCGGCCACCAGTTGGGGAGAGGCCCACCAGGCCTCCAAAGCCAGCCGTCCGAGCCGTTCCTCCACCCCAGGCGCCCACAGCGCGCCGAGGGTGGTGGTGAAAAAGAACGTTGCGGCGAACAGAGCGAAGGCCAGGGCGTAGCGCGGTGCTTCGATGGGTGGTGGCGGCGGTGCCGCCGAGAACACATCCAGCGTCGGCCACGGGTCCCCGGCGGGAGATCGCAAGGGGTCCAGGGCGGCGCCCCTAGATGTCTTTCAGTTCTTTGCCGGGCTTGAAGCGGACGGTCTTTCCGGGCTCGATGGGCACTTCCACTCCGGTCTTCGGATTGCGGCCCACGCCCTTCTTGCGGTCCCGCACCTGGAACACGCCGAAGCCGCGCAATTCAATCCGCTTGCCCTCACTGAGGGCCACCTTGATGGTATCGATGATCGTATCCACCGCCTGGGCGGCCTTGAGGCGCGGCACGTCGGTGGCTTCCGCGACTTCGTTGACGATATCTGCTTTGATCATGAAAACTCCACATGGCCGGGACGTGAATGTGCCCCGCAAAACGGACTGCGGCTTTGTAAATACTTGCACAGCGGTGATTTACTCACCTGGAGGGAATTATAGGAACGGCCTCGGCAGTTGTAAAGGGAACGATGCCATTGCTATCCTTACGACTATGAAAATCGGACTCTCCATTCTCCTCGCCAGCCACCTCGCCCTTCCCCTGGCGGCGCAAGATTCCCCGTCGGTGGAAGCACCGTACACCTTCGCCATGGCCAAAATGCTTGCCGAAGAGGGATCCTACCGCCAGGCTCTGGAAACCTTCGAGAAGGCCGTCGAATTGGCGCCGAAGGATCCCTATGTCCGTATCGAGTACGCGGAATTGTTGACCCAACTTGCCAGTTTCACCCGCCTGCCGGGCTATCGCCAGGAACATCTGGAGCGTGCGGGGCAGCAAGCGGAGGAGGCCCGCCGCCTGGCGCCCCAGGATCTGGATGTCTTGAAGGTCGCCGCCGGCACCTTCTTGACCATCGCCCAACTGGACCCCCAAGATCCTTCGGTCTTGACCCGGGCCCAGGACATTTACGAAGAGATCCGCCGCCTCGAGCCCCGGGAGATTCCCGCGCGGATGGCCCTGGCGGAGATCTACTCCTTCCAGGATCGACCGGATCTCGCCGCAGCGGTCTACGAGGAGATCGTCCACTACGCCCCGGGGAATCGCCGGGTGTACCAATTGCTGGTGGACAGTCTGCTGCGCTCCGATCAGACGGAGAAGGCGGAAGCGGCGCTGGGGGAACTGGTGAAGATCGACCCCGCCGCCGCAGAGACGCGGATCCGGCTGGCGGAACTCAAGGGACAGCGAGGCGACCACGAGGGTGCGGTGGCGATCCTGCGCGACGCGCCGGAGGCCATGCTGGCGGATCTGGATGTCCGCCGGTTCCTGGCCTTCCAACTGTACCGAGCGGGAGACTTCACGGGCGCCCTGACCGAGGCCGACGCGGTGCTTCAGGCCCGACCGGAGGTGCCCCTGGCGCGGTTGCGCGCGGTGATTCTTTCCACTCTGGGCCGCAATGCGGAGGCCGTGGAACAACTGCGCGGTTTGCTCACGGACGACCCCGACAACATCGAGATCGCCGCGACGCTCAGCCGATTGTACGGGCGCATGGGGGACCGCGAGCGCGCCCGGGAATTGCTCGAAGACCTGGACCAACGCTTGCGGGAGGGCGACGATAAGGAACGCTGGTACCCGATACGATTCGACTTGCTGGACTCCTTGATGGAGGCCGAGGCGTGGGACGAGGTCGAAGCCCAGGCGGCACCATTGTTGGGGGATGGCCCCCCCGCGGTCCGCGTTACCGCCGCGCTGATCGTGGCCGAGGCGATGCAGCAACAGGGGCGGGGGGAGGCGGCCCTCGACTTGTTGAACCGCTCCCCAGAGTGGTCGTCGGAGGGAGGCGTGCAGGCGAAGCGGGCGGAACTTCTCTTCCGGCTAGGACGGGAAGACGAGGGCCAGGCGGCGCTCGCCAAGCTCGCCGCCCAGGGCGACGAGCGGTCGGTGGTCACCGCCGGGAGCGTTTTTCAGACCCTGGAGCGCTATGAGGACGCGGTGGCGTTGTATCAGCGCCACCTCGACAGCCATCCGGAGTCCGCCAATCTGCTCTTCCTCCTGGGGGCTTCCTACGAGCGCTCCGGCCAGGTGCCCGAGGCGGTGTCCGCCTTCCGCCGGTTGCTCGACGTCGATCCTGACTCCCACCAGGCCCTCAACTACCTCGGCTACATGTGGGCGGAGCGCGGGGAGAACCTCCCCGAGGCGTTGGCCATGATTCGTCGCGCGGTGGCCATGGAGCCGGAAAACGGCGCCTATATCGACTCCCTCGGATGGGCCTACTACCAGTTGGGGCGCTACGAAGAGGCCTTGCGGGAGCTGCGCCGCGCGGTGGACTTGACCGGGCAGGACGCCACGGTCCTGGAGCACCTGGGCGACGCCTATCTGGCCTTGGGCCAGGCGGCGGAGGCGCGTAAGATTTACCTGGAAGCCCTGCAATTGGAAGATGCCAACGCCGCCGAGTTGCGGCGCAAGCTCGAACCCCTGAAGAACGCCGCCGGCTCCCCCCGTTGAGCCGCCGCTACCGATTCCTGCCCCGGGTTCTCTGCCTGGGCCTCCTCCTGGGGCTGGGGTGCGGTCGCGGTGGTGAATGGGTCACCCCCCTCGACGTACCGGGCACCCCTCGGACTACCCCAGAGGTGGAGGATCCCACCGCCATCGGTTCGGCCCCCTGGCAGATCGCCGCCACGGATCTTCACACCCAACGCCTCTACCGGGTGCGCCTGGAGAGCCGCAAGCCGGACCAGAAGGGGCAGAATGGTGACCGCGGGCGCTTCAAACTGACCCTCCGTCTGGCCACCCCCTCCCTCTACCAACTCAACGCCGTCGATCCCCTGGGGCGCGGTTTGTGGACCTTGCACGTGGATGGGGACCAGGGCCTCTTGGTGGACTATCGGGATCGGCGGGCCTGCTCCTACGGCGGGGATGTGGACTTGACCAATCTGCAACTGGGACCCTTTCCCATGCGGCGTCTGCCCGCGGCAATTCTCGGTCGGTTGCCGGTGGAGCCATCGCCCGGCGGGGCCATACGACGGCGGGGGAGTACGGTGGAAGTGCTGGATCGGGCAGCCCGGCGGTGGACCGCCACGGTGGAGGGGGCGCAGATTCTCGACTGGCGCCTGGATCCGCCCGACGGTGGCCCCGGAGTGCACTACACCCTGGAGCCGGGGGGCTGGAGACGACTGGTCGATCCACGGGAAGGGCTGACTCTGGAGTGGCGGGAGATCGTTGTCGAGGGCTCCGCGGCGCCTCCCACCCCTCCCCAGATCCCCGAGAAATTCGCCCGTGGGGGCTGTGCCGCCGCGGATGCCGTCGCGCCGACCAAGGCCTCCCCGTCAAACCGGTGACGGGGATTTGACAGTCGGCCCTATTCTCCCTAGCATTGGGCACCGCTGAGTGAGGTGTGCTGACGGGCTGTCGTGAGTCCGCACAAGCCGGCTCCCAGCCAGGGGTCGCGGTGGTACCGCACCCCGCCAGGGGTTGGGTGCGGGTATAATGCCGTCGGCCTATGCCGGGGGGAGCGTAGATGGAGATCACAGAGGTCAAGGTCTTCCCGATCCATGAGGAAAAGCTCAAGGCTTTTGTCTCGGTCGTGTTCGATCAATGCTTCATGGTCAACGACATCAAAGTCATTCAGGGCAAGGACGGCTTGTTTATCAGCATGCCGAGCCGGAAGAAGAAGAATGGCGAGTTCAAGGATGTGGCCCACCCGCTGAACAACGGTACGCGGCGGATGATTGAGAGTCAGATCCTGGCCGAGTATGATCGGGCCCTGGAAGAACGAGGATTGCGCCCTGCGGATCCTCGGGCGGTGGCCCCGCGGCCTCTCGTGGACCGGACGGAGGCGACAGATCGGGGAGCCCGGACGAGGACCGGGGAGATCGGGGAACGAGTGGGTCGCCCTGCGGACAATGGCAGTGCGCCAAAGACCGGGGATGCGACGGTAGAGCAGGCAGCGGCGGCAGCCCCGCGAGAGGGGACGGAGGAGAAACCGCCGGAGGATTCCCTCGAAGAGGTGCAGGAATTGCACCTCAAAGATTCTTTTTGGACCGTGTAGACGGGGGGACGGTAAGAACCCATCACCGTTGGGGCGTGGCCAAGTGGTAAGGCACGAGACTTTGGATCTCGCGATCGTAGGTTCGAATCCTACCGCCCCAACCAATGCATCCCATGCCAGGGTCGCCCGATCAGCAGGGCATTCCGAAAATGGTTCCCGGCGGCGTTCCGGGTAAAAGGTAGGTACCTTTGGAGAAGGTATGTTTGGCGAACTAAAGATCTTTGGAGGACGGGCTCATCCTCAACTGGTGGAGGAGATTTGCGAGTACCTGAATCTTCCTCCCGGGAAGGTGCGGGCGTTCGATTTCTCCGATGGGGAGACATTCTGCCAGATCGACGAGAACGTCCGGGGTTCCGATGTCTTCATCGTCCAGCCGACCTGTGAGCCGGCGAACCAGAACCTGATGGAACTCTTGATCATGCTGGATGCCTTCAAGCGTTCCTCCGCCTCCCGGGTCACCGCCGTGATTCCCTACTACGGCTACGCCCGGCAGGACAAGAAGGACAAGCCACGGGTACCCATCACTGCCAAGTTGGTCGCGGATCTGATCTCCCGCGCTGGTGCCGACCGTCTTCTGACCATGGACCTCCACGCCCCCCAGATCCAGGGCTTCTTCGACATCCCGGTCGATCACCTCTTCGCCGCGCCGGTCTTTCTGGAGGCGATTCGGGAGTTGGGGCTACCCAACCTGGTGATCGTTTCCCCCGATGCTGGTGGGGTGGAACGAGCCCGGGCCATCGCCAAGCGGATGGACGCGGGCCTGGCCATTGTCGACAAGCGACGGGTGGCTCCCAACACCGCCGAGGTCATGCATCTGATCGGCGATGTGGAGGGCCGCACCGCGCTGATTCTTGACGACATCATCGATACTGCCGGTACCATGGGAAAATCCGTCGATCTGCTCTCCGCCCGGGGAGCCGATCGAGTCCTGGTGGCCGGTATTCACGGCGTTCTCTCGGGGCCGGCACTCGATCGCATCGAGGCTTCCCCCCTGGAAACCATACTCATCACCAACACCATTCCGGTGCAAGACAAGCTGGAGAAGTGCTCGAAGCTACGGATGCATTCCGTGGCACCGTTGCTCGGCGAGGCGATCCGGCGTATCCACGAAAATAGCTCTGTAAGCTCCCTGTTCGTTTAGAGGAACTCACCATGAGTGAAATGACCGTCCAAGTAGAAAAACGTGAAGCCATCGGCACCAATGCCAGCCGTCGCCTGCGAGGCGAGGGTGTGATCCCCGCTGTGGTGTACGGTGGCGGTCGCGAATCCGTGCCGATCAATGTCGATCGCCGCACGGTGCTGGAATTGCTGCGCTCCGCGGCGGGGGAGAACACCATCTTTCTCCTCCATCTGGGCAAGACCGGCAAGAATCGCCACGCCATCATTCGGGAGATGCAGGTGCATCCCCTGAGCGGGCAGATCCAGCACATCGACTTCCAGCGCATCGACATGAGCGAGAAGTTGCAGGTGGAGGTCCCCATCGAGTTGATCGGTACCCCCGTCGGGGTGAGGATCGATGGCGGCGTGCTCGATTTCGTCACCCGCGAGGTCACCCTCGAATGTCTGCCCAGCGACATCCCGGCCCATCTGGAACTCGATGTCGATGCGTTGCAGATCGGCGAGCATTTGGAGGCCAAGGATCTGACGTTGCCCAAGGGAGTCGCTCTGATCACGGAAGAAGATCGGGTGATCGCTGCTGTGGCCCACGCCCGCGTGGTGGAGGAAGAGGAAGAAGGGGAGGAAGACCTTCTGGAGGCCGCTCCGGAGGAGCCCGAGGTTATCGGTCGGGAATCCGCCGAAGGGGACGAAGGCTAACTTCCCCCGATGGTTATGGAAGCGTCCCACCCGCCCGAGGCGCCGCCGCCTCGGGTTCTCGTGGGTCTTGGCAATCCCGGCGAGCGCTATCGGCAGACCCGCCACAACGTGGGCTTTCGGGTGATCGAAACCGTGGCCGTTCGTCGGGGTTTGCCCCTCGATGGGACGGAGTGCAACGCTCGCACGGCGGATGGCGGCGGTGTGTTGCTGGTCCTACCCCAGACCTACATGAACCGCAGTGGCTACACCCTGCGGTGTCTGGTGGAGCGGCGGGGCCTCGTGCCGGAGGCGACGCTGGTGGTCTACGACGAGGTTCACCTGCCCGTGGGACGGCTGCGGTTGCGCAAGAAGGGTGGCCCCGGTGGTCATCGGGGGATGGAATCGGTGGTGGAGAATCTGCGCACCGCGGAGGTCCCGCGTTTGCGCTGCGGCGTGGGTCCGGCGGAAGGGGAGTTGCCGGGGGAGGCCCTGGTGGACTTCGTCCTGGCGCCCTTCGAGGGTTCCGAGGAGGAGGCGGTCGCCGCCATGATCGAGCGCGCCGCCGACGCCTGCGAAGCGTGGCTGGATGAAGGGCTGGACGTGGCCATGAACCGCTTCAATGGCTGAGACGAAAGATTGCAAGACGAACGAAAGAGCAAGAATCTGGAGTTTAGGAGGATAGTGTGGATTTTCAAACTTTGATGTACGGGACCTTGGGCTGTGGTGTGCTCGGTCTGCTGTTCGCGTTCTGGCGGAGCCGTTGGATCGTCCAGCAGGATGCCGGGACCGAGGAAATGATCACCATCGCCGGTCACATTCGCGAGGGCGCCATGGCCTTTCTGGGCCGGGAATACCGCGTTCTGGCGAAGTTCGTCGTCGTGGTGGCGATCGTTCTGGCCTTTGTCAACTACGGGAACGAGAAGAGTTCTGCCCTCATCGGATTGTCGGTGGTGGCGGGGGCCATCTGTTCCGCCCTGGCCGGATTCTTCGGCATGCGGGTAGCCACCAGCGCCAATGTGCGCACCGCCGCGGCAGCCCGCATCGGTCTCAACCCGGCGCTCAAAGTGGCCTTCTCCGGGGGTGCCGTGATGGGCTTCTGCGTGGTGGGGCTCGGCGTCTTGGGCCTGGCCGCCCTCTTCCTGCTGTACTCCGGAGTCTTCGCGGGCGAGGCCAATCTGGGCCGGGTCGTGACCGTGCTCACCGGCTTCTCCTTCGGCGCCAGTTCCATCGCGCTCTTCGCCCGCGTCGGGGGTGGCATCTACACCAAAGCCGCCGATGTGGGGGCGGATCTGGTGGGCAAGGTGGAAGCGGGCATCCCCGAGGATGATCCCCGCAACCCCGCCACCATCGCCGACAACGTGGGCGACAACGTCGGAGATGTGGCGGGCATGGGCGCCGACCTCTTCGAATCCTATGTCGGCTCCATCGTCGCCACCCTCGCCCTGGGGGTCGCCGCCACGGTGGCCAGCGGCGCTGCCGCGGTTGCCCAACTGGTGCTGTTGCCGATGGTCATCGCCGGTGCTGGCATCGTCGTCTCCCTGGGCGCCACCGCTCTGGTGCGCACCAAGGAGGGGGGCAACCCCGCCACCGCGTTGCACAAGGGGACCATCGGCGCCGCCGCGGTCATGCTGGGGGTGATCTACCTGCTGAGCCGACAACTCTTGGGTGACACGACCTACACCCTGGAAGGGGTGACCTTCGGTGCCTTCGATGTCTTCCTGGCCACGGTCATCGGTCTGGTGGCCGGGATCGCCATCGGTCTGATCACCGAGTACTACACCTCCGAGTCCCGCCGACCGGCCCAGGAGATCGCCGACGATTCCCGCACCGGCGCGGCCACCAACATCATCTCCGGTCTGGCTCTGGGGATGAAGTCCACCGCCTGGCCCATCATCGTGCTGGTGGCAGCCACCCTGGGGGCCTACAAGGTAGCGGGCCTCTACGGCATCGCCATCGCCGCTCTGGGCATGCTCTCCACGACCGGCATTCAGCTGGCGGTGGATGCCTATGGCCCCATCGCGGACAACGCCGGTGGCATCACCGAGATGAGCGCCTTGGGCAAAGAAGTGCGGGAGCGCACCGACAAGTTGGACGCCGTGGGCAACACCACCGCGGCCATCGGCAAGGGCTTCGCCATCGGTTCCGCCGCGCTGACCGCCCTGGCGCTCTTCGCGGCCTTCCGGACCACGGCCAACATCACCAGTCTCAATCTGGTGGATCCTCAGGTCATGGCCGGAGTCTTCATCGGTGCCATGCTGCCCTTCCTCTTCTCCTCCATGGCCATGAAGGCGGTGGGACGGGCGGCCTTCAGCATGATCGAGGAGGTGCGCCGCCAGTTCAAGGAGATCCCCGGGTTGATGGAAGGTAAGGCCAAGGCGGATTACGCGCGCTGCGTGGACATTTCCACCGCTGCCGCCATCAAGGAAATGGTCCTGCCCGGCGTGCTGGCGGTCGGTGTGCCGCTGGCGGTGGGTTTCCTTTATAGCAAGGAAGCTCTGGGCGGCGTCCTCGCCGGGGTGACCACCAGCGGTGTCGCCATGGCGATTTTCATGGCCAACGCCGGGGGCGCCTGGGACAACGCCAAGAAGTACATCGAGGGCGGCGCCCATGGTGGCAAGGGCTCCGACGCCCACAAGGCCGCCGTGGTGGGTGACACCGTCGGTGACCCCTTCAAGGATACCGCGGGACCCAGCCTCAACATCCTCATCAAGTTGATGTCGGTGGTGGCGCTGGTGATCGCACCGCTGCTCTGATAGCAGCCACCAAGACTTGTCGAAAGCTCCGGTTTTCGGTAAGATCGCGGCTTCGCGCGAAGGGCGGGTGTGCCGTCCTTCGCTACCCTCTCTGTTCCGCCCCGGGCGGGACTGTACAGGCCAAAGGGAGGACCGAGATACGATGCGTATCTATGAGTTGACCTTCATAGTCGATCCGCGGGTGAGTGACGAAGACGTCGTGCAGCTCACGAACGACTACAAGAAAATGATCGAGGATGGTGGCGGCACCATTCTGCGGGTGGACAATTCGGGGCGTCGCAAGCTGGCGTACTCGATCCAGAAACTCACCGAAGGAAAGTACGTGCTCCTCTACATCGGGATGGAGGATCAGCTCGGCGGCACCAACCCGCTGCCGGGGTTGGAACTACGGTTGAAGCAGAACGACAAGATCCTGCGGTATCTGACCGTGCGGACGGATCGTCCGGTGGAGCCCGAAGAAGAAGCTGGGCAGCCGGATACGGAGGGCGCCGACGATGCGAGAGAAGAAGGGTAATCCGAAGGGGGGCGGCAAGCGGACGTTCTACCGTCGCCGTAAGGTCTGCAAGTTCTGTGCGGATCGCATCGACTACATCGACTACAAGGACGTCAAGCTGCTGCAACAGTTCATCCCGGAGCGCGCCAAGATTCTGCCGCGGCGCATCAGTGGTACCTGTGCCAAGCACCAGCGTCCCTTGCAGGTAGCCATCAAGCGGGCTCGGCAACTGGCCCTTATCCCATTCTGGACCGACTGAGGAGGAGATCATGGAAGTCATCCTGTTGAAGGACGATCGCCACCTCGGTAAGCGGGGTGAGATCAAGAAGGTCAAGCCGGGCTTTGGTCGCAATTACCTGCTGCCCCAGGGGTTTGCTCTGGAGGCCACGCCGGCCAACATCAAGTACTTCGATCAGCAGCGCGCCAAGATCGATGCCCGCCACACCCGCGAGCGGGACGAGGCGGCGGCGATCGCGGCCCAGATCGCCGACATCAAGCTCTCCGTCGCCAAGCGCGTCGGTGAGTCCGGAACCCTGTACGGTTCCGTGACCGCGACCGAGGTCGCCACGATGTTGGAGGAGAAGGGGGTCAAGGTGGACCGCCGCCGTATCGATCTGGAAGGCGGAATCAAGACCGTGGGCGACCACGAGGTGCGCATCGATTTGCACGCCGAAGTGATCGCCGTGTTGACGGTCTCCGTCGTGCCGGCGGACTAGCTTCGTGCCCGAGGGCCGGGATCCCCGGGAAGATCAGGTCGGTGGCGCTCCCTGGGCGCCACCGAGCCTTGACCGGTTCCTGGGGGAGCCGACCCGCGACCCGAGAGATTGGCGATGGCTGTGGCAGGGGGATCACTCCTTTCCGGTGCGCAGCCATCGCGGTTTCTTCGGTCGTCTGCTCGTTTTCCTCAAACGCCTCGTTCGCCCCCTGGTCAAGACCCCCCAGAACGATCTCTGGGAGCGTCAGCGGGTCTTCAACCTCATCCAACTGGAACTCACGGAACGCTGCCTGACGCTGTTGCAGCGGGTGGCCTATCTCGAATCCTTCTTGAAAGAAGGCGTCGATGAGGTCATGCGCCACAACGACGCGCTGTACTGGCGGGTGGACCAGAAGCTGGACCGGTACCGGCGGGAAGCGCGGGACCTGGTGAGCACCCTGGGAGGGGCTCTGGAGGTCGCCCGGGATGCGGAATCCGGGCCGACCGTGGCCGCGTTGCAGCGCGGTCTGGACGAGCGAGCCTACCTGGAGTTGGAGCACCGCTACCGGGGCACCGATGGGGAGATCGCTGAACGCCTCGCCATCTACCTGGAGGATCTGAAGGAACGCTCCCCGGTCCTGGACCTGGGGTGTGGTCGGGGCGAATCCTTGCGCATTTTCAAAGAGAACGGCATCGAAGCCCGGGGCATAGACGGCAACGCCCGGATGGTGGTGGCGTGCCGCGAGCAGGGGTTGGAAGCGGAAGAGGGGGACCTCTTCGAGAAACTCGCCGGGGTGGAGGAGGGGAGCCTCGGCGCCGTGGTTTCTTTCCATGTCATCGAGCACCTGCCCCCGGAAAGTCTCGACCGGCTGGTGCGCCTCGCCTGGCGGGCGCTGCGGCCCGGCGGCGCCTTGATCCTCGAAACCCCGAACCCTCTCTCGGTGGTCGTCGCCGCCCGCAACTTCTGGCTCGATCCCACGCACCAGCGGCCCGTGCACCCCGAGAGCCTGCGTCTGAGCTACGAACTCGCGGGCTTCGATCCGGTGGAGTTCCGCCCCTTGCGCCCCTTCTCAGCGGCGGAGCGCTTGCCGGAGATCGATCTGGCCCGCTTGCCCCCGGAGCAAGGGGAGTTGGCCGACCAGGTCAACCGCCTGCGGGATCGGCTGGACGAGGTCCTCTTCGGGGAGCAGGATTACGCAGTGGTGGGGGTGAAACCCGTCACCCCCTGCCCCCGGTTGCCCCCGGTTGCCCCCGGGGCGCCTACTCCGCCGTAATCCTCAATCCCGCCCGCTCCTCAAAACGCCCCATCAATCCCCAGCCACCGAAGGTCTCGGCGACGGCCAGCACCAACTCGTTCTTGCCTTTCCGCAGGGGGAGATACAGCGACCCCTGGTCCGGGGTGATGAGGCCCTGGCGGCGGGGGAAGTTGAAGCTGTAGCTGGCATCGCCCGAGAACAGCAGCTGTCCGTTGAGGTACACCGCCACGACGTCGCTGTAGCCAAAGTCAAAGCGGCGCGTGTCCGCTTCCTGGGCCTGGATCGTCACTCGCGCCAGCGCCGCCGCCTGGCGGGATCCCGTCGGGGGCGCGCGGTACTTCCACAGCACCAGGAGACCGGAGGGGTCGGTGGGGAAAGGGCTCCACGCGGCGGCGAGGATGTCGGCGGGAAGCTCCCCGGGTACCTCGGCGGGTGGTGGAAAGGTGGGTGAGACGTACCATTCGGTGATGGCTCCGGGCATTGCGGGAATCGTCGGGTCCGCGCCCGAAAAATCGTACGGCACCTCTCCGGGACGGATCACCAGATTGGCGAAATTGGCGATCGGCACCGCGTCTGGAATCCCCCGGGGGGCAAAGCCCCGCAGGGCGATATACCCCTTGCGAGGCTCCCGGGCCAGGGGCGAGATCACCAGTTGGGGTTCCGCCCCATCGCCCACGAAAACGGCCGCCTGATGGCCCCGCACCACGACCTTCACATGTTGCCAGGTGTCCGCCGTGAACTCCGCCGCCGCCGTGGATCCCGGCCCGTGATAGAGCTGCCAATTGCTCGCTCCACGGTAAACCGGCGAGTACTGGATGGCATCGGGGAGGGCGGATTTGTGGGGCCGAAAGTAGAGATCCTCATACTCTCCATCGTCCTCGATCCGGAATTGAAGGTAGACGAAGGAGCGATGAGGGGTGACCAGCATGTCGAACTCGATGGTCCCATCTTGAAACTCCACATCGCGACGGATTGCCCGACCGGAGCGCATCCGCAGGGCGTTCTTGCCCTGGAGGGCTTCGACCCGGGTGTCGTCGCCCTGGAATTCCCATCCAGCCTCGTCGAAGGGGAGAGCCCGCGGTTCTGCCGTCGCGGCGAGCCCAAACCACAGGGCGAGGACAGAGAGGATGAACGGTCTGGCCATGATGCGCCTCCTTTGGGGTGTGTCGTCCCCTCCAGTACGGGTTGGCCGTGGGAAAGTTGTGCACCGTGGCCCCCTCCCGTCCCTTCCCGCACCCGACCGGGTGCCCTTGGGTAGCCCCGGGTGTGAACCCGGGGTACGGGTGGCTCGCCTCTCTCACCATCGCCTCGATCCCCCTCTCGTCCTGTCAGGAGGACTGGGTGAGGGGGGATCTGCAAGGGAACCCCGTACATTCCCTTCCGCGCCCGACCGGGTGCCCTTGGGTAGAGTTTCGGGGGGAACCCGGGGTGTGGCTCAAGCCACCCGCGTATCCCGGAAGACTGCCAGATACCCTTCTAGCGCCTCCAATGCCAGTTGGTCCGCCGACGCCGTGACGGCGCGGATCCCGGCCCGGCGGAGTTGCTTGCCGAGGCGGCGGTTGGCGAGCATGATTTCCAGGGCCGCGACCTTGGCGAAGGCTTCCCCGTCGTCGTCGGGAGAGCCCAGGGCCAGGCGGACCAGTTCCGGATCTTCGAGGTTGACCAGGAAGGGACGGTGGCGGCGTTCCAGGGTCAGCAGAGCCTGGCGCAGCAGATCGGCGGCGGCGAGATCGACCACGGAGGTGAAGAGCACGACCGTGGACCGGCGGCGCTCCAGGCCCAGCACCGTCTCCGCCGCCAGGTCGAAGGCCGGTTCCACCAGCCGCGCCTCCTGATCGAAGAGGCGGGCGTAGGCTTGTTGGGCACCGCTAGCCCCGGTGCCGAGGCGCACGGTGCGGTCCACCTGATCGGCGAAGGTCACCACGGTCACTCGATCCCCTCGGCCCAATGCGAAACGGGTCAGGGCGAGGCTCGCCGCCAGGGCGTGGTCCAGCTTGCTGCGGCGACCGTCCAGGGTCGCCATGGAGCGACCGCAGTCCAGGAGGATGACCAGTCGGGAGCCCTGCTCCCAGGTATCCTCGCGGCTCACCAGGCGACCGTGGCGGGCGGCGGATTTCCAGTGGATGCGGCTCAGGGGATCCCCGGGGAGATACTCCCGCACGGCGTACAGCTCGCTCCCCATGCCCTGACGGCGGAGGGGGGATTGCCCCAACTCCCGCCGCCGCGCCAGGACCAGCAACTGCCCCACCTTGCCCCCCCAGCGCACCTGGGGGTAGACCCGCACCGCGGACGGTGGCAGCAACTCCCGCTGGGTCCAGGCGAGCCCCCACGGCCCCAACACCCGGGCGGTCAGCGGTGCGACGGTCACCTCGCCGCGGGTTCGGGGGGTCAGGGGATAGGACCATCGCTGCTCGCCCGTGGCCGCCAGCTCCAGGGTGGTGCGCTCCGGGGCCGTCGCCAGGGCTGGCGCCAGACCATCGCGCAGCTGAACCCGCACCGGGCGCCGCGCTGGGTTGCGCACCGTCACCTCCACCGTGCCTTCGGTGCCTTGCACCAGCATGGGGGGAAAGTCCCGCTCGGCCTCCAGCGGGGTGCGCCGGGCGCGCCGCAGATCGAGCAAGAAGGCGAGGAGGGCGGCCCCGTCCACCGCCAGCGCCACCCCCGTCAGCACCGGGACCAGGATTCCGGCGGTGAGGGCGAGGGTGCTCAGGGCGATGACCAGGAAGAGGCGTCCGGCGGGCATCTAGTGGGGCACCTCCACCTCCGCCGCCACCCCTTCCAGGACCCGCGCCGCGGTCTGCCCTTCCAGTTCGGATTCGGCGGTCAGCAGGATGCGGTGACCCCAGGCGGCGGTGAGCAGGCGCTTGAGGTCGTCGGGGGTCAGGAAGTCGCGCCCCTCCACCAGGGCCATGCCCCGCCCGGCGGCGAGCAGCGCCAGGGCGCCCCGGGGGCTGACCCCCAATTCCACATGGGGGGAGCGGCGGAGCGCTCCGGCGAGGCGCAGGAGGTAGTCGAGCATCCCCTCATCGACGTGCACGGTGGCGGCGGCGTGGCGCAGGGCGGCGGCCTCCTGGGGGGTGACCACGGCGGCGAAATCCCCCGGGGCCGCGTCTGCCGCCGGAGCTTCGGGCGAGGTGCCAGGCGCTTGTTCGGCGGTGTCCGCGTCTTGTTCATCTCGCGGTTTCGGCTGCCCCAGGGTCCCCGCCACGGCCCGCCGGTAGATCTCCAACTCCGCCTCCGCCGGGGGCAGGGCCATCTCCACCCGCACCAGGAAGCGGTCCAGCTGCGCTTCCGGCAGGGGATAGGTGCCCTCGAACTCGATGGGGTTCTGGGTGGCGATGACGAAGAAGCTGGGGGATAGGGGGTGGGTGACGCCGTCGATGGTGACCTGCAACTCCTGCATCGCCTCCAGCAGCGCGGCCTGGGTCTTGGGCGGGGTGCGGTTGATCTCGTCGGCCATCAGCATCTCGGTGAACACCGGTCCCGGCACCAGCCGGAAGGTGCCGGTGTTCTGCTCGAAGATGTTCGTGCCCGTCAGGTCCGCGGGCATCAGGTCGGGGGTCAACTGCACCCGTTTCAGGCCCACCCCGAGACAACTGGCGAAGGAGCGGGCGAGGAGGGTCTTGCCGATCCCCGGCACCCCTTCCAGGAGGGCGTGCCCTCCCGCCAGATAGGCGGCCAGGAGGACCTCGGTGGCCGGGCGCTGCCCCAGTAGGCAGTCGTCCAGGGTATCCAACAAACGTTCCACCAGGGGGGTGATCTCTGCCGACTCCATCATGCATTCCTTTCGTTCTGGGTAGAGGGATTCTGGTAGCTCGCCACCGCCACGGCCAGGGCCCGGAAGGTGCTGGCGTCGGCGCTGGCCGCCTGCTGGTCCAGGGTTTCGGGCAGGGCCAGCCGCGGGTCCAGTTGCCGGGCGCGGTCCAGGAGCAGCGCCGCGGCCCGGCGGTGGTGGCCGAAGCGGTGGTGGAGGGCCCCGAGCCCCTGGAGGAAGGAGGCGTTGGAACTGGCGATGCGCGGCGCCGGGCGCCACGGTGCGCCAAAACGCCGCAGCAGGCGCCACACCACCAGGGCGTAGAGCAGGGCGAGGTGCAACAGCAGCAGGTCGAAGAGGTGCCGGGTGGTGCCCTCGACCGCTTCCTCGGCGGCCAGCAGGCCGTGGTGAAATTCGTCGAAATACCACGGGCCGGGGACCGCCCTGGCGAGGCTCTCCAGGAAGTCGCCGTTGCCCTCCCGGGCGAGCTGTCCATTGGCGAAGAGCCGGGCCGGGACCACCCACAGGGTGCCGCCGGAGCGGCGGCTGCTGAACACCAGAGGCAAACCCTTGTCCCCGCCGGTGAACCACACCTGAGCGTCGCGGGGCGGGGTGGGCGCCCAATCGATGGCGGTCAGCGCCGGGGGGGGACCCGCGAAGGTCCCGCGCCACGCCTCGCCGGGCTCCATCGGCCACACCGTGGCTCGGTATTCCCGCCACGCCCGGAAACCCAGGGGAGGCTTCTCGCGGGCTGGCTGGCTCCCCAGGTCCAGGGCTTCCAGGGCCAGTTCTTCGCCCCGCTGGCGGGGGCCGCCGCCGTAGGCCACCACGACGGAGCCGCCCCGGGCCAGGAAGCGCGTCAGGGCGTCCCGGTCGTCGTTCGCCAGGATGCCGGAACCCGGCAAGGTCAACACCAGGGCGCGGGCCTCCTCGGGCAGAGCCTCCAGGGGGCGATCCCAGACCACCGGCGCCGCGCCGTCCCGCTGTTCCAGGTAGAGGCGCGCCAGCAGCCAACCCTCCGCCCCTC
>Ga0055474_10000092_pt1 | contig 18539 bp, 16 predicted proteins | sample Muzzi_PWA_D1_FD_57680 | JGI IMG/M metagenome (GOLD analysis project Ga0055474, IMG submission 57680) | Wetland microbial communities from San Francisco Bay, California, USA, that impact long-term carbon sequestration - Muzzi_PWA_D1 | ecosystem: Environmental > Aquatic > Marine > Wetlands ... | reverse complement strand
GATCGTCGGGGTTGTAGACCTCCTCCCGGAAGACGAAGGCCACCATGTCGGCGTCTTGCTCGATGGCTCCCGACTCGCGAAGATCCGCCAGCTGGGGGCGGTGGTCGCCGGTGCGCCGCTCGGGGTTGCGGGAGAGCTGGGACAGAGCGATGACGGGGATCTCCAGCTCCTTGGCGAGCTGCTTCATGCCACGGCTGATGGCGGCGATCTCCAGGTTGCGGTTCTCGTACTTGCCCCCCGCCTGCATCAGCTGGAGGTAGTCCAGGATCAGCAGGTCCAGCCCCTTTTCCGCCTTCAGGCGCCGCGCCTTGGAACCCAGTTCCAGGAGCGACGGATTGGGGCTGTCGTCGATGTAGAGGGGCGCGTCCTGGGTCCGTCGTACGGCATCGTGGACGCGGCTCCACTGCTGGTGGGAGAGGAGGCCCGAGCGCAGTTTGGAGAACGAGATATTGGCCTCGGAACAGAGCAGGCGCAGGGCCAGCTCCTGTTCGCTCATCTCCAGGGAGAACACGCCCACGGAGCGCTTCTCGTGCATCGTGACGTGCTGGGCGATGTTCAAGGCCAGGGAGGTCTTGCCCATGCCCGGACGCCCGGCGACGATGATCAGGTTGCCCTTGTTGAGGCCGTGGGTGATGCGATCCAATTCCGTAAAGCCCGTGGGCACGCCGATGAGGGTGCTGCCGGGCCGGTCCTCCAACTCCCCCACCGTCTCCTGGAGGATCTCCCCGAGAGCGGAAAAGCCCCGACGGATGGATTCTTCCCCCAGCCCCAGGACGGCCTTCTCCGCTTTGGCCAGAGCCTCGGGAGCGCTCAATCCGCCGTCGTAACAGTCCCGGATGATCTCGCTGGACGCCTGGATCAATCGGCGCCGGACGGAGCGTTCTTTGACGATCTCGGCGTAGGTATCGACCCGCCCGAGATCCGGCAGATCGACATCCAGCGTGGCGAGGTAGGCCAGCCCACCGACCCCTTCCAACTGGCCCTTCTGCTCCAGGTGGGCTTGCAGGGTGCGCAGGTCGATGTTGACCTGGCCGTCCTGGAGATCCACCATCCCCTGATACAGGACCTGGTGCCGTTCCAGGTAGAAATCTTCCGCCGTCAGCCGCCCCGCCACCACCGGCAGCACGGAGGGCTCCAGCAGCACCGAGGCGAGCACGGCGCGTTCCGACTCCTCGCTATGGGGGAGCGCGCGATCAGTGGGTAGGGAGGCGATCATGGACCGTCCATGTTACTCCACAGAGGCCCTTCTTGCCGCGCCAATTTTATCCTATTTTTCAACGCCCCGGTCGAGGGTTCCCCGGGAGGCGAGCACGGACCGCGCCCCGCCACGGTAGACTGCGCTACGCCATGGCCACCATCGAAACCCTCCTCACGGAAATCCGCGCCTGCACCCTCTGCGCCGCACACCTTCCAGCGGGGCCTCGACCCGTCGTCCAGGCCCACCCGAAAGCGCGCATCCTCATCGCCGGACAAGCCCCGGGGCGCAAGGTGCACGAGAGCGGCATCCCCTTCGACGACCCCAGCGGCGACCGGCTGCGGCAGTGGCTCGGCATCGATCGCGAGACCTTCTACGACGCCGAAAAAATCGCCATCCTTCCCATGGGTTTCTGCTTCCCGGGCACTGGCAAATCTGGCGATCTGCCACCGCGCCCCGAGTGCGCCCCGGCGTGGCGGGCACCCCTCCTCGCCCACCTGCCCAACGTGGAGTTGACCCTGATCCTGGGGCGCTACGCCCAGCTCTACCACCTGGATGCCGGGAAACAGAGCGTCACCGCCATGGTCCGGGCGTGGCGCGACGTCTGGCCCGAAAAGCTGCCCCTTCCCCACCCCAGCCCCCGCAACCAGCTGTGGTTGAGGAAAAACCCGTGGTTCGAGGACGAGGTCTTACTCGCCCTCCGGGAACGGGTGCGGATCCTGCTGGCCCGGGGATAGACTCCCCCACACCTTGTAAGCCCTCACGATCCGGGTGTACAATTCATACACACAGATCGGAGGTAACGATGAGTAAGCGGGTGAATCTAGTTCTGGACGACACAGTCAAGGATACCTTGGACGCCTTGATTCCCTCAGGGCAGCGCAGTGAATTCGTCAATGCCACTCTGAAGACGCAACTGACGCTCCTCAAGCGCCAGCGGGCCGCTGCAACCCTGGAGGCTCTCCGCCGCCAGGGGCCGCCGATACCCACCCAGGACGTGGTGCGGTCGCTGCGCCAGGACCGGGAACGGAACCCGTGACCGACTCCCCTCGTCTGGTCCCCGACGCTTCGGTCATCCTCAAATGGGTGCTCGACGCCGATGACGAGGACCATTGGGAGGTAGCGCGAGACATCCTCGATGGCTGGAAAGAGGGCACGATCGAACTGTTCGTGCCGCCGCTCTGGATCTACGAAGTGGGCAACTTTCTCTGCCGCCAGAAACCCCGCGAGGCGGAACAGATTCTCACCGCCTTTCGAGGTCTCGGTCTGACCGAGCTAACCTCCGCGCCGTTGCTCGCCGAGACCGTCGCCCTTGCGGTGGACTACCGCGTGACCTTCTACGACGCCGCCTATCTGGCGGTGGCGCGGCTCCATCGGGCGACCCTCGTCACCGCGGACGCCCGCTTCCTCCGCAAGCTTCCCCCCGGGGCTCCAGCCCGATTTCTCGGAGACTTCAAACCAGGGTCACGATAGATCATTCCCCATCCACCCGTGTACCATCTCCGCGATGGCCAGCGGTGGCAGGCTGCGAGCGGAGCCCAGTTCGCCGTCCCGCTGGGCTGTGACGAGCCTTCCCCCCGGCGTGCCGTCCGGCTCCAGCACCGCGATGGCGGGAATACCGCGCCAGACATCCATTCCATAGGCCGCCAGGATCTCCAGATGGCGATCCCGGTTGCCCACATCCAGGGGGACGGTTTCAAAACCCCGCTCCACCAGGGGACGCACCAGGGGGTGTTCCAGGGCCTGATCGAGAGCGTGGGAATCGGGGCACCAATCGGCGCCGAAGATCACCAGGACGCGCTGGCCGGTCTCCGCCGCCCGCTGCAACGCGGCGGCGATTTGTTGGGCTGCCGTGCTCATGCCCCCTCCTCCATCGTCAAGACAATCTTCCCCAGGATGCCGCCCTGCCGCATCGCCGCGTACGCCTCGGCCACCTGGGCGAAGGGCAAAGTGCGGTCGATGATCGGCTTCAGGCGCCCATCCAGCAGCCGGGGGAGGCCGAATTGCAGGAAACCGTGGACCAGTTGGGCCTTCTCCTCCCGGGATCGGGCACGGAGGACAGAGCCGACCACGTGCAGACGCTGGCGCAGGATCACGCCCAGATCCACCGCCGCGGTGCGCCCGGCGAGGAGCCCCACCAGCACCAGCCGCCCCCGGTAGGCCAGAACCTCCAGACAGCGGGGCAGGTGCTCGCCCCCCACCAGATCGAGCACCAGATCCACCCCCTGACCGTCGGTGGCCTCCCGGACCGCCTCCACGAAGGACTCGCCGAGCACGCAGCAGGCGTCCGCCCCCAACGCCCGCAACCCCTCCAGCCGCTCCCGGCTGCGCCCCGCCACGATCACCCGAGCCCCCAACTCGCGGGCCAGTTGGACGGTGAAGGTGCCAACACCGGAAGCGGCGCCGGTGATCAGCACCGTCTCCTCCACTTGCAGCCCCCCTTCCCGCACCAGATTCGTCCACGCCGTGAGAGCGGCTTCCGGGATCCCGGCGGCGGTGCTCAGGGGCATTCTCTTGGGTACCGGCAGCAGTTGCCCCTCGGGCACCGCCACCTTTTCCCCCTGGCCCCCCCCGGCCAGGAGGGCCATCACCCGATCCCCGACGCTCCATCCCTGGACCCCAGGCCCCAGAGCGGCGACGGTACCGGCGCACTCCAGACCGGGGATCGCACTCTCCCCCGGCGGGGGTGGGTACAACCCCTTCAATTGCAACAGATCCGCGCGATTCAACGCCGTGGCGGCGACGGTGACCAGGACTTCCCCCGGTCCGGGAGCAGGATCGGGAACTTCGACGAGTTGGGGGACCCCATCGGCGGGGATGACGGGCGATACGGCGAGCACTTGCTTCTCCCTATTCGCAGGTGAACTGCAGATTGCCGCTGTAGCTACACTGGCTACCGGCGGCAACGATCAGCGTCGTGGAGGTCTGGATCGGGCTGACGCCGTTGACCTTCGGGGCCGCACAGGTGCAGGTCAACAGCACGCGACTTCCCTGATCGACGACGAAGCCCAGGACCTCACAGCTAAAGAGCGTACTCATATCCGCCTCGGCGGACCAGCCATCGGCAGCGGTGGTGAAGAGATCCATGGAGACGACGATCGTCTTCTGGCTGAGGTTGGTGTTGGCGACGGTCCGCGCGCCCTCGTCACGGGCGGAATACTGGGCCGGACAGGTGTAGGTGGTCTCGGCGAACGCCGCCGAGGGCAGGAGCAAGACCGGCAAGAGAAGAAGGGGCAGCAGGCAACGCGGCATGATCGCTTCCTTTCTGGGAAAATGTCCGCGGAGTTTACCCCGCAATGGGCCCGAGCGTCGGCTCGGTTCGATCCCGGAATCTCCCCCCGGTTGGGAATACGGCGGGCCCTGGACCGCACCGGGGGATCCAGATCCGTGGCCAACCGTGCTACGGTTTCTGTCCTGATGTTCCAGCAAGACCCACCTCAGGTCGGTCCCCTCTTCGGCCCGACCTCCCGCCTGGTCCTGTTGTGTGTCCTGGTCGGTGTGGTGGGCGGATTGGCGGCGGTCGCCTTTGAGTTCCTGGTGGACCTCGCCCAGCACCTGTTGTTGGAGGGGGTGGCGGGTTACCATCCGCCGGATTCCGGCACCTCCCCCACCCCCGCCCCCATCATCCCACTCTTCCCCCAACGTTGGTGGCTCCCGGTGGTCACCACCCTGGGCGCCCTGGTGGGTGGTTGGCTGGTCTTCCGCTGGGCGCCGGAGGCCGAGGGCCACGGCACCGACGCCGCCCTGGCCACCTATCACCACGGACGGTCGGTGCGCGCCCATGTCCCCTTTATCAAGGCCATCGCCTCGGCGCTGACCATCGGTTCCGGCGGGGTGGCCGGGCGGGAAGGGCCGACGGCGCAGATCTCCGCGGGCCTTGGCTCCCTCCTCACCCGCCGCCTGAAGCTGCGGGGCCAGGAGCGGCGCATCCTGATGCTCTGCGCCATGGCGGCGGGGCTCTCGGCCATGTTCCAGGCGCCCCTGGGGATGGCCATCTTCGCCGTCGAGATCCTCTACTCCGGCATGGTCTTCGAGGGCGAGGCGCTGATCTACACCGTCATCTCGGCGGTCACCGCCTTCGCCGTGCGCTCGCTGATCTTCGACGCCGAGCCCCTTTTCGCCCTGCCTCCGGATCTGACCTACGGCAGCGCCTCGGCGCTCCCCGCCTTCGCCCTGCTGGGAGTGGTGGCGGGGCTCCTGGGGGCGGTCCTGCCGGGACTCTTCTACCGCACCCGGGACCTCTTCGCCCGCCTGCCCCTGCCCAGGACGCTGAAACCCGCCATCGGGGGCCTGCTGGTGGGCCTGGTGGCGCTGGCGGAGCCGCGGATCCTGGGCACCGGTTACGGTTGGGTGCAGTTGGCGTTGGAACATCGAGTCGCCCTGGGCACGCTGGTGCTCCTCTTGCTCCTCAAAGGGCCGATGATGTCCTTGACCATCGGTTCCGGCGGCGCCGGGGGTGTCTTCGCCCCCACCATCGTCCTGGGGGCGATCCTCGGGGCGGCGGTGGGCGAAGGGCTGGGGCCGTGGTTGCCGGGGGCCCCCCCCACCGACGCGCTGATGGTGGTGGGCATGGCGGCGGTCTTCGCGGGGGCCGCCCGCACCCCCATCTCCACCCTCATCATGGTGGTGGAAATGACCCGTGGCTACGGCCTCATCGTCCCGGCCATGCTGGCCAACGTCCTGGCCTTCCTGGTCCAGAGCGCCGTCACCGTCCACGCCCGCTACCCCACCCTGTACGAGAACCAGGTCCCCACCCGGGAGGAATCCCCCGCCCACCGCGGCGTCTTCGTGCGCCGGGCCATCCAGATGATGGAAGAGGGGGCGCTCGACCCCCGGGACCTCACCCTCCCCCGCCTGGTGCACCTGCTCTCCTACGGCAAGCCCGTGCGCCTGGGCCAGGGCGGCGGCCTGCTGGTCTCCCTGGAGATCGCGGAAGGTTCCCCCTTCGCGGGCCGCACCGTCGCCGACACCATCGGCACCCGCGAAGGCACCACCGCCGTCGCCGTCCTGCGCGCCGACGACCTCCTGATTCCCCGCGGCCCCACCGAACTCCTGAGCGGTGACCAGCTCATCGCCCTGGCCACGCCGGAGGCTTATGAGGGGTTGTTGGGAGCGGTGACGGTTTCGCCTCAAGCCGCAGGGTAGCTTCCGCGCCCTGGGCCCTACCGGCCCCCGGTGTTCCCGAAATCAACGGGGATAACCCGGTGTGACATAATTCTCTAAAGCCATAGTTACAGTTGGACTACGTGAAGGGACGTCACGATGGGAGAGCCGGAGATGTCGGCCGAAACCCAGGACCCGGTGGATCGGGCAGTCATTGCCTTTCAGGCGGGTATCGACCAGGAGGAAAACTACCGAATCCTGGTCGAGCATCACTACCAGGCCGTCAAGGGATTTTTGGCGAAACGCGTTTTTTCCACCGAAGAGTGTCTCGACCTAACCCAAGACATCTTCTTGAAAGTCTACCAGGGGTTGAACGACTTTCGCCGTGACGCACGGTTTCGAACCTGGCTGTTCCAGATCGCCCATTACACGTACCTGGCCTGGCTTCAGCGACAGAAACGCGAGCGCCGCGAGGACCGCGAGACAGCCTCCCCGGGAGACCCGGGGGAGCCCGCAGCCTTCGACGAGCACGCCCTCGTTTCCGTCACGCCACCGACCCAGACCGACGACGTCTTGCGCGAGGAACGGCTCCAGAAGCTGCGGGAGGCCATCGATGCGCTACCGGACCAGATGCGGAAATGCACCAAGCTACGTATCTACCAGGACCGCAGCTACAAAGAGATCGCAGAGTTCATGGATCTCTCCATCGAAACCGTGAAGGTTCACCTCCACATGGCTCGTAAGAAGCTGAAAGAAATGCTGAGGGACTACCATGAAGAAATCCACCCGGAAAGAAGAGGCCGACAATGATTGAGCATCCAACGGATCTTGAATCATCACTGCAAGCCCTGACCACGGCGGCGCTCGACCCCACCGAGGGCCACCTGACCCCCGAGGAAGTGATGCTCTATCACGGCGGTACCTTAGAGCCGGAGACACACGCACGCCTGGAGGAACATCTGTTGGAATGCCGGGAGTGTTTCGATCTGATGCGCGATCTGGCGGCCTTTGAAGAGAGGACCTCCCAACCCCAGGCTTCCCTGACCGATTTTGAGGCCGCCGCTTTCTGGCGCACCCTGAGGCCCCATCTACCCGACCTACCCCGCAAAGAACCCCCAGAACAGCACCCCCCATCGCCAACCCCTCGATTCGCAATTCCAACCGCCTGGCGTAGCCTGAAACGTCTGCTACCGGGGACATCAGTGCCGGGGTCACCGGCACTGCCTACCCGGTCCCTGGCCTTGGCGCGCAACAGCCTGGCCGCCGGGCTGGCGGCCTCGCTGATGGCCGTGCTGGCCCTTTCCTTCTGGGTGGTCCAACTGCAACGGCAGGGACCGAACGGGACGGACGCGGTAGGAATACTAACCAGCGTAGTACACAACGTTGGCTATGTGGGAATCGCGCGCGGCGATGAAGTTGAGGTGATCACGGAAAGCACGACGTTGCTCCACTTCCCCAAGCCCTATGGCGCCCCCGATGGCACCAGGTACACCTTGAAGGTCTTCGATGCCCAGGAAAAAGAATTGCAAACCATCCCCGACCTTGCACCGCAGGGACAACCCGGGTCATTCTCTTTCAGCCTTCCGCCGGGCGCCTTACCGGTCGGAGACTACCGTTTCGTGTTCTTCTCACAGCAGGGTCAGGCCCTCGAAAAAGTGGGGGACATCCGGATCCGTGTCGTGCCATGACCCGGGGCCAGCAAATCCGTCGGCTGGGAGCCCTCGCGATCCTGGTGATCGGTGGGGGGGTGTTCTGGCTAAGTCCCATGGGCCGACTCCTGATCGAGGGACCCCTTCTCGACCCTGCCTCCAGACAGCCAAAAGAGGGCGTTCTGAGGGCTGAACAGAACCACAGATTTCTACTGCCCTTAGAAACGGACCAGTTCCTGCAATTCCTCGTGGACCAGCAAGGAATCGACGTGGAGGTCATCCTCTATGAACCCCGTGGTCAACAACTTCTCAAGATCGACAACCCGAGCGGCGCCGACGGAATCCGGGGCCCCGAGCGCGTCTTCTGGGTGGCCGAGGCCTCGGGGATCTACACCGTGGAGGTGCGGGGATGGTTCTCGGAGGGTCCCAGCGGAGCCTACACCCGAGCCATCGAGGCGCTCCGACCGGCGACGGAGGTAGATCGGCAGCGGGTGGCAGCGGAAAAAGCGGTGGCCGAGGGCGATGGATTCAAGGAAGCTGAGGATTATCCGCAGGCAACGGAGCGGTTCGACACAGCGCTGGCCACGTTCCTCGCTCTGGGCGACACAGCACGAACGGCAGACGTTCACTTTCGACTCGGGGAGACCTGGAGGCTCCGGGAGGAGGGGGAAGCCGCTCAAGAAGCGTATACCCAGGCCCTGGACCTCTACAGAGATCTCGGAAATCGGCGGCAACAAGCCATTTCGACTTACTTCCTGGGATACCTCCTTTATTACTACAGGAGCGACCCCGCCAGGGCTCGCGATGCCCTTGCCGAAGCACAATCGCTATTTGAAGCTGAGAGTGACCGTTCCGGCATGGCCCTGGTGAACAACCAGATGGGAATTCTCTACCGGCAGTGGGGAGAGGGGAAGAACGCCATTGCAGCCTACGACAAGGCAGTGGAAATCTGGCAGGATCAGGGGGAGGAGCAGAGATTCAAACTCGCCATCGCTCTCAACAACCGTGGCCAACTACACGCTTCTTTGGGTCAGAAGGAGGCAGCGCTCGCGGATCTCGAAGCCGCGCTGAAAATCCAGGCGGGCAGCAAAGACAAGATCAAGATCGCGGGCGCACAGAACGCTAAGGGAGAGATCCACCTCAAATTTGGGGACCTGGAAAAGGCTCTCAACCCATTCGAGCGAGCGCTGAATAACCTGCAGGAAGCTCCGAAAGCGAAGGATCTGAAGGCTCGGATTCTGACCAACATCGCCAGAGTTCACCTTGCAAGAAAGAACTGGCGGGAAGCCCACGACCGATTCCGTGAGGCCCTCGCAATGCTTGGAGGGGAGCCTTCACCTTCCGAGGCCTGGGCGCTACAGGGTCTCGGATCCACGCAACTCGGGTTGGGCGACCCGGGCCAGGCCCTGAAGTATTTTCACCGAGCCCATGAGCTCTTCGCGAAGCAGGGTTTTTTCGCCGCAGAATCTGAAGCTCTCTTCCATCAAGCTCGAGCCCAGCGCGACCTGGAAGATCCGATGGGGGCGCGGCGAACCATCCAAGAGGTTGTCAAGAGATGCGAGGACATACGCGCCAAAGTAGGGGATAGCAGCGGGCTACGTGCCTCCTTCTTTGCCACCCAACAGAAGTATTACGATTTCTATATCGACCTCCTGATGGAGTTGCATCGCAGCGATCCAGACGCTGGTCATGATCGGGCAGCCTTGTGGGCCAACGAGCAGGCCCGCGCCCGCTCCCTGCTGGAACTGTTGACGGCGACGGGGGGCAACCTTGAACGCAACGCAGATCCTGCGCTCCGCGAAGAAAAGCAGGATCTAGAGCGGCGCATCAATTTCCTGGAGGAGCAGATCCGTGCTCTCTCAGCAACCCCCACCGACGCCGGACGCCTTGCTCTGGAGGAGACGCGCACCAACCAGGCCGATCTTCGTCAGGATCTTGCGTTGGTGGACGAGCACATTGCCACAGCCCCAGAGTACCGAGCTTGGGACCAGACGCTGACAGCCGAGGACGTCCAACGGCAGTTGCTCGATGACGATACCTTGCTCCTCGCGTATCGGCTGGGGGAACCCAGAAGTTTCCTCTGGGCTGTTACCCGGGAGGATTTCAGGAGCTTCGTTTTACCCGCGCGCGAAGAGATCGAGCGCTCTGCGACCCAGGGCGTCACGGGACTCTATAAAGAAGCCGACAGCACCACCGAGGCGACCGAGGGGCATCTGCGCGACCTGAGCGACTGGCTGCTGCGCCCCGTCCAGGACTTGCTGCCCACCAAGCCACGCCTGCTGATCCTCGCCGACGGGGCGTTACAGTCCCTGCCCTTCGCGACTCTGCCCATCCCTCAGCCTCTCGGGGTCGAGAGCCAGTCCCCGCTACGACTGATCGAGCAGCATGAAATCATCACAGCGCACTCCGCCTCGGTGCTGGCAACGATACGCGAGCAAGCCGCCTACCGGCCACCGGTTCGGAACACATTAGCCGTCATCGCGGATCCTGTGTTCAACGAAACCGATGGGCGCCTCACAGGCAAGGCTGTTGTGACGGCGTCGGCCACTCGCGCTGCCGACCTCATCCACCGTGAACGGCTAGCATCGACCGGAAGCGAAGCGAAAGCCATCCTCGAGTTCGTCTTCCCGGGTCAGGGCTATCAGGCGATCGGCTTTGAGGCCAGTACCGCCCTGGTGAAGAGTGGGGTCCTATCGCCCTACCAGATCGTGCATTTCGCCACCCATGCCCTCCTGGTTCCAGACAACCCGGCGGCGTCCCACCTGCTCCTCTCCCGCTTTGATGCGGAAGGGAACTATCGAGGTAGCGGAGAACTCCGGGTCAGCGATATTCACGACCTGGAGCTTTCCGCCGACCTGGTGGTCTTGAGTGCCTGCGAGTCGGCCCTCGGCAGGGAGATCAGGGGCGAGGGATTGTGGGGCCTGACCCAGGCATTTTTGGATGCTGGAGCGAGCCAACTGGTCGTCACTCTTTGGTCGGTGGACGATGCAAGAACCGCCGAACTGATGGAACGCTTCTACAAACACCTTCTGGAGGATCATTTGCCCCCCTCGGTGGCACTCCAGAAGACGCAGGCCTACTTCCATCGGCAGCCAAATTGGCCACCGAAGTTCTGGGCCGCATTCGTGCTTCAGGGAGACTGGGCAAGTTTCTCGAAGATCGGTATAAACAATTAGGATTATCGGAACTCTACCCACTGGCAAGAAGTTTACCCCCCAGAAATGGAGTTACCTCATGTCTTCCAATCATCCCGCAACGCAAAAGGCACGGCCCCTCGGAGCGAGAAATGCCAGCTCACCCCCAAAGGTCGCTATTCCGGTCAACTTTCCCTCTGAACGCAAGACTCAAGCGATCTCCCTGAGAGATGCTGAGAGCCAGGTGGTCTCCATTCTGCGGATGGCAGGCCAGGCTGGGGAAGACCCGAACACCCAGATCCGAAACATCTTTGTGATTCTGGCCGCCGCCCTGAACGAGGCGGCATTGATAATAGACTCTAAAGAAATAAAGTGAACTAGGTTTTACCCTCATGGTTCCACCCCGGTTCCATCGACGCTAGCCCGTCGATGGAACCGGGGCATTTTTGATTCCCAGGCTTCAATCTGCGAACCTCCTTGGTCATCGCATAAACAAAGTCTTCCCCGGATACTCTACAGCAGCCAAGATCAGGTTGGCCCCCAACGAGGCTCTCGTCAAGGAGGCAACCACAATGAGCAGGAGCAGATCTATTGACCAGCTAGAACCCTTTAGGTTCCCCATGCATCCGGGAGGTGCATTATGTTATTTATCAGCTATCGCAGAAGTGACAGTCGATTCGTCGCACGGGCCCTGGCGGAATGCCTGCGGTACCGATTTGGTTCGCACAAGATCTTTCTTGATGAATCGTCCATCGCCGACGGTGCAAATTGGCCGAAGACGCTCCAGAGCCAACTTCAGAAGACCTCCGTGCTTCTGGCTCTCGTCGGACCGGACTGGCTACGTTGCAGTGATTCGTACGGCTGCCGAAGGTTGGACGATCCGAACGACTGGGTCCGCAGAGAGTTGATCCAGGCGCACAATGCAGGTAAGAAAATCCTTATTAGACTGGTGGAAAGCCAGGAGACTCCATGGGGGAACAAGGCCGAGAGACTCCCCGACGGCCTCCAATGGTTGGCCGAGATCCAATGTAAGCCCATCAACGACGCCAACTGGCCCGACGATGTGGAGGCGCTGGTGCGGACCCTCATCAACGAGCATGACTTCCAGGATGCCGAGATCGCCCCAGCCCTCCCGACCCCGTGCAGAAAGAAGGAGGCCTTGGAAACCTTGGTCGAAATCGACGAGATCTTTGAGCGGCTGGAGAATTTCGACGGATGGTCCTTTGTCGATAACGGATACCCCCCACGGCAGGAGTTACGAAAGATGTACGAGTTCTCCGATTTCCAGGAGGCTGTGCATTTCATGGACTTTGCTTCGGAAACCATCGACAAGGCCCAACATCATCCGCGATGGGAGAACCAATATCGTTCGGTGACCGTCCATTTTTCCACCTGGGAGGTGGGCTCGCGGGTGACGGAGCAGGACTTCGAAGCAGCCCGGCAGATGGATGACCTGTTCGTCAAGTACCAGAACAATCGAAGTCGGTCCCAGACGGGTCAGTACGCCGCCTGATCCGACACCAAGCCCCGGGGCTACCGCCCCGGGGCCTCCCGCCAAACGTGGCCCCCCTTCAGCCCCATCCCCCACCTGTGGTATACCTCTACGTGCATTTCCGTACACCAGCCACAAGACAGGAGCCGGATGAAAATCGAAGGCCAGCACACATTCGACGCCCCCCGGGAAGCGGTGTGGAACGCGGTGATGAATCCGGAAGTGATCGCCCGCACGATCCCGGGATGCGAAAAATTGGAACAGGTCGGCGACACCGAGTTCAAGGGCGCCATGAAGATCAAGGTGGGCCCGGTGCAAGGCGATTTCCAGGGCCACGTCACCCTCTACGATCTGAACCCCCACGATAGCTACCGCCTGAAGCTCAAGGGCCAGGGGCCGGCGGGCTTCGTCGATGGCGATGGCCTGCTGACCCTGACGGAGGACGGGGGCAAGACGGTCCTGGCCTACGACATCGACGCCAAGGTCGGTGGGCGCATCGCCAGCGTCGGCCAGCGGCTGGTGGAGAGTTCCGCCAAGGTGGTGAGCCGCCAGGCCCTGGAAGGGCTGGAGGCGCAGATCCAGAGCACGCTCAGCGACCACGGCGAACCGGGGGACGGTGGAGACGGCGACCAGGGGGCGGCCCCGGCGCCGACAGCCCCCAGCCAGGGAGAGTTCGCCCAGGCTTTCGCCAAAGGCTTGATCGCGGAGTTGATCCCGCCGGAAAAGTGGCCCCTGATGATCGTCCTGGCCATCGTCGTGCTCACCGCCATCGTCCTGGCCCTCATTTATCTCGTCTGAGAGCAGCTCTTTAGGGGAGGATGCCCATGACCCAGCGTATTTCCGTCACCGTCAACGGCCAACTCTATGAACGGGACGTGGAACCCCGGCAATTGCTGGTGCATTTTCTGCGCGAGGATCTGGAGTTGACCGGCACCAACATCGGTTGCGAGACCAGCCTCTGTGGCGCCTGCACCATCCTGATGGATGGCCAGGCGGTGAAATGCTGCACCCAGTTGGCGGTGCAGGCGGATGGCACCACCATCACCACCATCGAGGGACTGGCCCAGAACGGCCAGCTCCACCCCTTGCAGGAGGCCTTCCGGGAGGAGCACGGCCTGCAATGCGGCTACTGCACCCCGGGAATGATCATGACCTCCGCCTATCTGCTGCAAGAGAACCCACACCCGGACGAGAGCGAAATCCGCGAAGCGCTGAAGGGCAACCTCTGCCGCTGCACGGGATACCACAACATCGTCAAGGCCGTCCGCCGGGCGGCGGAAGGGGGTGCGTGATGGGCGTTCTGGGAACCTCCGTCAAGCGGCGGGAAGACGCGGCGCTGATCACCGGCGCGGGCAAGTACACCGACGATCTGACCCTCCACGGCATGGTCCACGCGATCATCGTTCGCAGCCCCTACGCCCACGCGAAAATCTTGCGCATCGATACCGACGCCGCCCGCCAGGCCCCCGGGGTGCTGGCGGTCTACACCGCCGCCGACCTGGCCGCCGCGGGGCTCCCCGGCGTGGTCCCCACGGCCTGGTTGCTGCCGGATATCAAGACCCCGGAGCACCCCATTCTGGCCAAGGACCGGGTGCGCCACGTGGGCGATGGGGTCGCGGTGGTGGTGGCCGAAAGCCGGGCCGCCGCCCGCGATGCCGCAGACCTGGTGCTGGTGGATTACGATCCCCTGGATGCGGTGGTGGATCCCAAGAAGGCCACCGCCGACGGCGCGCCGCAACTCTTCGACGAGGCCCCCAACAACATCGCCTTCGACTGGAACCTGGGGGATGAGGCCAAGACCGAAGCGGCCTTCCAGAGCGCCGCCCACAAGGTCGAGGTGGATCTGCGCAACAACCGCCTGATCCCCCACGCCATCGAACCCCGGGCGTGCCTGGCCTCCTTCGAGGCGGCCACCGGTGAGCTGACCCTGCGCATGACCTCCCAGAACCCCCACGTTCACCGGCTGCTGATGTGCATCGCATCCCTGGGGTTGCCGGAGCATAAGATCCGGGTGATCACCCCGGAGGTGGGGGGCGGTTTCGGCTCCAAGATCCACCACTACCCGGACGAGGCCATCACCGCCTTCTGTGCCATGCAGTTGAAACGGCCCGTGAAGTGGATCGCCACCCGCTCCGAGACCAACCTCACCGACGCCCACGGTCGGGACCACGTTTCCAAGGCGGAACTGGCCCTGGACAGCGGGGGCCGCATCACCGGCTTGCGGGTCCACACCTGGGCCGCCATGGGGGCGTACCTTTCCACCTTCGCCCCGGCGGTGCCCACCTATCTGTATGGCACCCTGCTCTCCGGCCAGTACGACATCCCCGCCATCTACGTGCGGGTGTGGGGCACCTTCACCAACACCACCCCGGTGGACGCCTATCGCGGCGCCGGGCGGCCGGAGGCGACCTACGTGGTGGAGCGGCTGATGGATCTGGGCGCCCAAGAAGTGGGCATGGACCCGGCGGCCTTCCGGCGTTTGAATTTCGTGCCCAACGACCAGTTCCCCTACCCCACCCAGGTGGCGTTGGAATACGACAGCGGCAACTACGGCGGCGCCATGGATCGCGCCCTGGAGATCGCGGACTATGAGGCGTTGCGGGCGCAGCAGGCCGAACGGCGCACGAAGGGCGGGAAGCTCTTGGGCATCGGCTTTTCGAGCTTCATCGAAGCGTGCGGCCTGGCCCCCTCCCAGGTGGCTGGCGCCCTGGGCGCCCAGGCCGGGCTGTGGGAAAGCGCCAAGATTCGCGTCCACCCCACCGGCACGGTGACCGTCTACACCGGCTCCTCCAGTCATGGCCAGGGGCATCACACCACCTTCGCCCAGATCGTCGCCGACCGCCTGGGCTGCGGTGTCGAGCAGGTGGAGGTCATCCACGGCGACACCGCCCAGGTGCAGTTCGGCATGGGCACCTACGGCAGCCGCAGCGCCGCCGTGGGCGGCAGCGCCATCGCCACCGCCGTGGACAAGGCCATCGTCAAGGCCAAGAAGATCGCCGCCCACCTGTTGGAAGCGGCGGAGGAAGACATCGTCTTCGAGGACGGTCAATTCCACGTCCAGGGGGTGCCCAGCAAAACGCAAGCCTGGGGCGATGTGGTCCTCCAGGCGTACCTGGCCCACAACCTGCCGGAGGACATGGAGCCGGGCCTGGAGACCACCAGCTTCTACAACCCCGCCAATTTCACCTTCCCCTTCGGCACCCACATCGCCGTGGTGGAGGTGGATCCGGAGACCGGGGAAGTCGAGATCCAGCGCTACATCGCGGTGGACGATGTGGGCAACGTCATCAACCCCATGATCGTCGAGGGGCAGGTCCACGGCGGGCTCGCCCAGGGCATCGGCCAGGGGTTGTGGGAGGAGGCGGTCTACGATGAATCCGGCCAGCTGCTGACCGGCACCCTGATGGACTATGCCCTGCCCCGCGCTCACAAGCTGGTCTCCTTCGAGACCGACCGCACCGTCACCCCCTGCCCCCACAACCCCCTGGGGGTCAAGGGCGTGGGCGAGGCGGGCGCCATCTGTTCCCCGGCGGCCATCTCCAACGCGGTGCTGGATGCCCTGGCCCCCTTGGGGGTTCGCCACCTGGACATGCCGTTGACCCCGGAAAAAGTCTGGAGAGCCATCGAAGCCTCGAAGGGAGGGCAGCACTGATGATTCCCGCGAGTTTTGACTACCACCGCGCCAACACCGTGGACGAGGCGTTGCGGCTGCTGGGGCAGCACGACGACGCCAAACTGCTGGCCGGGGGCCACTCCCTGATCCCCATGCTCAAGCTGCGCCTCGCCATGCCCGCCACCCTGATCGACATCGGTCGGGTGCCGGATCTCAAAGGGATCCAGAATCTGGGGGAGGCGGTGCGCATCGGGGCGCTGACCACCCACGGCGAGGTCGCCGCCTCGGAACTGCTCCAGACCCACTGCCGCATCCTCGCCGAGGCCGCCGGCAAGATCGGTGATCCCCAGGTGCGCAACAAGGGCACCGTGGGGGGCAACATCGCCCACGCCGACCCCGCCTCGGACCTGCCCGCGGTGCTGGTGGCCACCGGTGCCACCGTCCACCTGCAAGGGCCCGGCGGCAGCCGCACCGTGGCGGCGGCGGACTTCTTCCTCGACCTGCTAACCACGGATCTGCACGAGGGCGAGATTCTGACCGCCATCACCGTGCCGAAGCTGGCGCCCCCCGCCGGTTCCGCCTACCTGAAGCACGAGCACCCCGCTTCCGGCTACGCCGTCTGCGGGGCCGCTGCGGTGCTGCGAATGGATGGCCCCCAGGTCGCGGGGGCCGCCCTGGCCTTCAACGGCATCGCCGCCAAGGCCGTGAACGCCACCACCGTGGCCGCGGCCCTGGTGGGTACCAGCGCCTCCGACGCCGAAATCGACGCCGCTGTGGATGGGAATCTCACCGTGGACGATCCCCTGGGGGATGTCCATGCGTCGGGGGAGTATCGGGTGCATCTGGCGAAGGTTTATGGCAAGCGCGCCTTGAAGCTCGCCCGGGACCGCGCCCGCAGCTGACACCGACAATACGGTCGAGCCAGGCTCGGCGCGCCGCGCGCCCTCTCAAGACAGGAATCACCGCCCCCCTCCCCGCAAGGAGAGGGGGGCGGTGCGTTTTGCGTTTAGCTATTGCCGGTGGCCGCCGCGGCGGAGATCACATCCGCGGCCTTTTCACCGATCATGTAGACCGACGAAACGATGAAGAAGCCCGGAATCTTGGGGAAGACCGAGGCATCGACGATGCGCAGGTTCTTGACCCCATGGACCTGGAAGTCGCCGTTGACCACACCGCCCTTGTCCGCATCCCCGATGGGACAGCTGCACGAGGCGTGGTGGCCCCAGGCGTGGTACTTGACGAAATCCGCCAGCTCCTCATCCGTCTGAACGCCATCGCCGGGCAGTTCCTCGGCGGCGATCAACCCCTGATCCTTGAGCGGCTGGGTCATCTTGCGGACGAACTTGATGCCCTCCACCACGGACTGGACATCCTCGCCCTTCTCGTCATTGCCCTCGTCGAAGTAGTGGAAGTTGATGTACGGCACATCCCGGGGATCTGCCGAATTCAACCGCACCACACCGGCGGTGTTGTTGGTGTGGGCCTTCAGAATGGCCCAGGTCAGGTAGTTCAGGTGCTCCGCGAAAAGCGCCGAATAGTTCGGGAAGTAGCCCTTGAAATAGCCCAGCAGCGCGAAGACGAAGAGATCCGGCAAGGGACGCTCCTCCAGGGACCGGCGGATGATCGCCAGCACCGCGCCGTTGGTGGTGTAGACCCCGGCCCGGTGCTTTTCCCACTGCTCGAATTGCGGATCGCCGGGGGAGAACTTGGCCCCCTTCAAGACTTCCCAGTGGTCGAAGTTCATCCGGTTGACCACGCCGACCTCGTAGCGGTCCTGCATGTTGGTGCCGACGCCCTTCAAGTCCACCCGGACCTCGATGCCGTGCTCCTCCAGGTGGTCCTTGGGACCGATGCCGGAGAGCATCAAGAGCTGCGGCGTGTTGTAGGCCCCGCCCGCCAGGATGACCTCCCGGGAGATGTAGACCTGGCGCGTTTCCCCCGCCTCCTTGCTGGGGTCCTTGCTGGCCCGATAGAGTTTCGCGCCCTTCAGGTATTCGACGCCGACGGCCCGGTTGCTCTCGTCGAAGAGCACCTTGGTGGCCAGGGCGTCCAATTCGATCTTCAACCGATCCGGGAAGCGGGAGGCGACATCCAGGACGCGCTCGCGGGTCCCGTGGCGCGCGTGGTTCTTGGTGGCCAGAGGGGGATAGCGCACCCCGAAGGAATTCTCTTTCACCAGGCGCCAGTCGTTGGGATCGGCCTGGCCCTTGAGGGACCACTCGATGCGCTCCAACGGGCTCGCGGTGTTCTCGAAGGCTTCCTTCGCGGACTCCAGGATGGTCTCGACCAGATCCTTGTCCCCCAACGCCGTCAGGGGAATCGCCTTTTCCGTCTGGAACCAGCCGCCCCAACC